>PJUK01000055.1_pt1 | contig 146455 bp, 122 predicted proteins | sample 1512211 | NCBI WGS metagenome assembly PJUK01 (sample SAMN08177668, study PRJNA422409) | Feces metagenome, whole genome shotgun sequencing project. | reverse complement strand
GTCTGCTCCAGCAGGCGCTTGATGACGATGGCGCCGAGTTCCGGCGCGGGAATCTCGGCCAGGCTGCCCTGGAAGCTGCCGATGGCGGTGCGGGTGGCGGCAACGATGACGACGTCTTGCATGGGATTGATCCTCTTGGCGTGGTAGGGCCAGAAAGAGCTTCGCGGATAAAGCCGCGCCTACAGGGGCAAATAAAAACACCCCGGAGATACGCCATACGTGGTGGCGTGCTCCGGGGCGGTAGACAACCTAGAACTGCATTTCCGGCACGTGTTCGGGGACGATCAGCTTGCCGGCAGTCTTGGCGACGATTTCCTCGACGCTCACGCCCGGTGCGCGTTCGCGCAGGATGAAGGCGTTGTTCTCGATCTCCAGGTAGGCCAGGTCGGTCAGCACCTTGCGGATGCAGCCGCAGCCGGTCAGCGGCAGGCTGCAATGTTCCAGCAGCTTGGATTCGCCGTCTTTCGAAGCGTGGGTCATGGTGACGATGATGTTGTCGGCGCCGGCCACCAGATCCATGGCGCCGCCCATGCCCTTGACCAGCTTGCCGGGGATCATCCACGAGGCGATGTTGCCGCGCACGTCCACCTCAAAGGCGCCAAGTACGGTCAGGTCGACATGGCCGCCACGGATCATGGCGAAGGATTGCGCCGAGTCGAAGATCGCCGCGCCCTTGATCGCGGTAACGGTCTGCTTGCCGGCGTTGATCATGTCGGCGTCCACTTCCTCTTCGGTGGGGAAAGCGCCCATGCCGAGCAGGCCGTTCTCCGACTGCAGCATCACCTGCATGCCCTCGGGCACGTAGTTGGCCACCAGAGTGGGGATGCCGATGCCGAGGTTGACGTAGAAACCGTCCTGTAGCTCGCGGGCCACGCGCTGGGCCATTTGTTCACGGGTCAGTGCCATGGTTTTGTCCTCAACTGCGCAGGGTGCGTTTTTCGATGCGTTTCTCGAAGCTGCCGCAGATCAGCCGGTCGACGTAGATGCCGGGGGTGTGAATCTGTGTCGGGTCGAGTTCACCGGGCTCGACGATCTCCTCGACCTCGACCACGGTGATGCGCCCGGCGGTGGCCACCACCGGGTTGAAGTTCTGCGCGGTGTGGCGGTAGACCACGTTGCCGAAGTGGTCGGCCTTCCAGCCTTTGACGATGGCGAAGTCGCCGGTGATGGCCGGTTCGAGGATGTAGTGGCGGCCATTGATCTCGCGCGCTTCCTTGCCTTCGGCGACTGGGGTGCCGTAACCGGTGGCGGTGAAGAAGGCGGGGATGCCGGCACCGCCAGCGCGCAGCTTCTCGGCCAGGGTGCCTTGTGGGGTGAGCTCGACTTCCAGCTCGCCGGAGAGCAGTTGCTGCTCGAACAGGGCGTTCTCGCCGACGTAGGAGGCGATCATCTTGCGGATCTGCCGGTCTTCCAGCAGCACGCCGAGGCCGAAACCGTCGACGCCGCAGTTGTTGGACACCACGGTCAGATCGCGCACACCGCGACGGCGGATCTCCGCGATCAGGTTCTCGGGGATACCGCACAGGCCGAAACCGCCGGCCAGCACGGTCATGCCGTCCTGCAGGCCGTCCAGGGCTTCTGCGTAGCTGCCGACGCGTTTGTCGAGTCCGCTCATTCGAGGCTGCCTCTTTGTTGTTATCAGGAGTGAGGCCAAGCTTCTGCGCTGTAGGCTTATTTGTTAAGTTTGTTTTTCCTCTTGATTGATCAGGTAAATAAATCAATGACCGTCAAGCAGCTACGCGCCTTTCTCGCCGTGGCGCAGAGCCTGAGCTTCGCCCAGGCCTGCGAGCGCCTGCATCTGTCGCAGCCGGCGCTGAGTCTGGCGATCAAGAACCTGGAGCAATCACTCGGCGGCCAGTTGCTGGTGCGCACCACCCGCAGCGTGGCGCTGACGCCCGAGGGCGAGACGCTGCTGCCGATTGCCGTGCGCCTGCTGGCGGACTGGGACAACGCCGAGGATCTGTTACACCAGCACTTCACCCTGCAGATGGGCAAGGTGGCGGTGGCAGCCATGCCATCGTTCGCCGGTAACCGCCTGCCTGCAGCGCTGCGCGCGTTTCGCGACGCCTACCCACGGGTCAACGTGACGGTGCATGACGTGATCAACGAACAGGTGATGGAGATGGTGCGCGACGGTCGCGTTGAGCTGGGCATCGCCTTCGAGCCTTTGAGCCTCGATGGTCTGCAGTTCACCCCGCTGTACGAGGATCGTTTCGTCGCCGTGGTGCCGGCAGCCAGCGAGTTGGCCGAACAGTCCGCGCTGACCTGGGCGCAACTGCTGGAGCAACCCTTCATCACCCTGCAACGGCCTTCGGCGGTGCGCCTGCTGCTGGAAGACAGCGTGATCGCCCGCCACGGCAAGCTGCCGGTGGCATTCGAAAGCCATCAGTTGGTGACTGTCGGGCGCATGGTCGCCGAAGGCCTCGGCGTCAGCGCCGTGCCGCAGCTGTGCCGGCAGCAGATGGAGGAACTGGGCGCTCGCTGCCTGCCGCTGGGCGAGCCGCAGGTGTCGCGTCGCGTCGGCCTGTTGCATCAGGCCGGGCATCAGTTATCCAGCGCTGCGCAAGCGCTCAGCGAGGTGCTGTTGCACCAGGCTCAGTAGAGGCGCAGCCGCCCCTCCAGATAGGCCTCGCACAGCGGCAGGCAGCGGCTGGCCCAGTCCGGCCCCAGTTCCTGCACGGTGCGGGTTTCGGCATGGGTGCCCGTCCAGGCCAGCAACTGCAGGCGGCGCTGCACGACGAAGGCGGGAATCATCGCCAGCTCGGCGTCGCTCAGGCTGTGTACGCGGGTGTAGCCCTGCAGCCAGTGGCTGACCCAGTGCGGCACGTCTGGATGATCTTCATGAAAGCTCAGGGCCGAGGCGAGGTCGTGCAAGTACCAGCCGAAGCCGCAGTCATCGAAGTCGATCACCCGTGTGCGCTCACCCTGCACCAGCAGGTTGGCCAGGCGCAGGTCGGCGTGGATCAGGCCGAAGCGTTCGCTGCCCTGACCATAGGCGGCCAGTTCCTCGGCCAGGCGTAACAGTGTGGCCTCGATCAGCGGCTGCTGCGTCGCGCTCAGGTTGGGTGCCTGGCGCCAGTCGCCCCAGCGGCCATCAGCGTCGAGCATGCTGGCGTGATCCCAGTGCAGGCGCTCGAAGCCGGGTGGCAGTTGCCAGTCGCGGGCCTGGCGATGCAGGCGTGCGTTGATCGCACCCAGGCGCTCGAACGAGGCCAGCAGATTCTGCCGGGGATCCGGTTCCGTGCCGTCGATCCACTCGAACAGCACCGCATGGCGTTCCTGGCCGGCCAGTTCGATGTGCTGCAGGCAGTCACCATCCAGGCCGGGCAGGGCCTTGGGCACCTCCACGCCTGAGGCGCGCAGGGCATCGAGCCAGTGCAGTTCGCTGCGGATTGCCTGGGCGCTGTGGTAGGCCGGGCGGTGCAGGCGCAGCACATGGCGCACGCCATCGCCGTGCACGGCGTAGGTAGCGTTTTCCGACAGGCAGAGCAACTGCAGACGGCCCCGGCATGACGCGGGATAACGCGCGAGCATGGCCTGGGCCAGGTGATCGAAGGTGGCGGCCTGAAGCATGGCGGGCGCTCCTGATGACGGACGATGAGGCCAGCATCGCCATGGCGCGAACAGGCGGCTTGACCGCGTCTGGCGAAAACTTGACCGCTCGGCACAGACAGCGCCCCGGCAGGGGTGGATTTGATCGGTGGCCGCGCAACTTGTGTTCTGCGGTCAAGTGTCCGACGCGGGGCAGGGCGAGGATGGCGTCATCCATTCGATGAGGAGCCCTCCATGTTCACTTCCCTGCAAGGCAAGCGTGTACTGGTTACCGGCGGCAGTGCCGGCATTGGCCTGGGTATCGTCTGCGGCTTCGCCCGCGAGGGCGCGCGCGTGGCGATCAGCGCCCGTGACGGCGAACGGCTCGCCGCCTGCGTGGCGGCGTTGCGTGAAGAAGGGCTGGACGTGCACGGCTTCATCGCCGACGTGGCCAGCGCCACGGCGGTGCGCGGCCTGGTCGATGAGGTGGCGCATGCCTTCGGCTGTCTCGATGTGCTGTGCTGCAATGCCGGGATCTTCCCCTCCGGCAGCCTCGACGAGCTTAGCGAGGCGGACTGGGATCAGGTGCTGGCGACCAATGCCAAGGGCACCTTCCTCTGCGTGCAGGCGGCGCTGCCTTATCTGCGCCAGGCCGAGTACGGGCGGGTGATCCTCACCTCGTCGATCACCGGGCCGGTCACCGGCTTTCCCGGTTGGGCTCATTACGGCGCAAGCAAGGCGGCGCAACTGGGCTTCATGCGCACCGCGGCGATCGAACTGGCGCGTGACGGCATCACCATCAACGCCGTGTTGCCCGGCAACGTGCTGACCGAAGGGCTGCAGGAGATGGGCGCGGACTACGTGGCGAGCATGGCCGCCTCGGTTCCGTTGCGGCGCCTCGGCAGCGTCGATGACATCGCCGCCGGCGCGCTGTTCTTCGCCTCACGCGAGGCGGGCTACATCACCGGGCAGAGCCTGATCATCGACGGTGGGCAGATCCTGCCCGAGTCGTTGCAGGCGCTGGGCTGAGGCGGAGGCGCACGATGCTCAAGGTCAATGCATTCGAGAGCGCGCAGCTCGCTACCCTGGATGCTGCGCGCCAGCAGCAGGTGGAAAGGCGACGGCGTCTGCTGGGGCCGGCTTACCAGCTGTTCTACGACCAGCCGCTGCACCTGGTGCGCGGGCGTGGCGCCGAGGTGTTCGACAGCGCCGGCCGGACCTACCTGGATCTGTACAACAACGTCCCCTCGGTGGGGCATTGCCACCCGCACGTGGTGGCGGCCATGGCTCGCCAGGCGGGCGAGCTGAACATCCATACCCGCTATCTGCACGATGGCATCCTCGACTATGCCGAGCGCTTGCTGGCGACCCTGCCGGAGATGCCCGCGCACGTCATGTTCACCTGCACCGGCAGCGAGGCCAACGACCTGGCGCTGCGTATCGCCCGCGACCATAGCGGCGGCACGGGGGTGATCGTCACCCGCTACGCCTACCACGGCATCACCACGGCCATTGCCGAGCTGTCGCCTTCGATGGGTGAGTACGTGCCGGTGGCCGGCGACGCGCGCCTGGTCGATGCGCCCCTGCACTGGCCGCAGCGGCCGGAACAGGTGGGCGCGCAGTTCGCCGCGCAGGTGCGCGCGGCGCTGGCGGACATGCACCGGCATGGCATCCGCCCGGCGGCCCTGCTGGTCGATACCCTGTTCACCAGCGACGGCGTATTCGCCGATCCGCCTGGTTTTCTCGCCGAAGCGGTAGCGGCGGTGCGTGCGGCGGGCGGGCTGTTCATCGCCGATGAAGTGCAGCCCGGTTTCGGTCGTACCGGCAGCCACTTCTGGGGTTTTCAGCGCCATGGTCTGGTGCCGGATCTGGTGACCCTGGGCAAGCCGATGGGCAACGGCCACCCACTGGCCGGGGTGATCTGCCAGCCGCACCTGGTCGAGCGCTTCGGCCAGTGCGCGGCCTACTTCAATACCTTCGGCGGCAACCCGGTGGCGGCAGCAGTGGGCATGGCAGTGCTGGAGGTGATCGAGGCGGAGGGCTTGCAGGCCAATGCGGCGAGGGTCGGGGCGTTGCTCCAGACGGGGCTTGGCAGCCTCGCTGTGCGTTATCCGCAACTCGGCGAGGTGCGTGGCGCCGGTCTGTTCATTGGCGTCGACGTGCTCGATGGCGAGGGGCAGGCCGATACCCATGGCGCGCGAAGCCTGGTCAATGCCCTGCGTGACGAGGGCGTGCTGATCGGGGCCTCCGGGCCGGCCAGCAATGTGCTGAAGATCCGCCCACCACTGTGCCTGAGCGCGGCCCAGGGTGAGCGCTTTCTGCAGGTGTTGGAAACCGTCCTGTCCAGAAGCTAGCTGCGTTCAGTGCCCTGGCGCGCCTGCCGCCACTGCCGTGGGCTGAGCCCATGCCAGCGGCGAAAGGCGCGGGAGAAGGCGCTCAGTTCGGAATAGCCGAGCAGGGCGGTGATCTCGGCCAGGGCGACCCCCTGTTCCAGGTGCAGGCTGGCCAGCTCGCGGCGGGTCTGGTCGAGCAGGGACGAGAAGCTCAGGCCTTCATCGTTGAGGCGGCGTTGCAGCGTCCAGCTGGGCAGGCGCAGGGCGTCGGCCAGTTTCTCCAGGCTGGGTTCGCCGCTTTCCAGCAACAGACGAATCTGCCGCCTGGCCTCGTCCATCAGGCCGTTGCGTGGCGCACCTTCGCCAGTGCTGCCGGCCAACTGGCGCAGGTTGTCGAACATCAGTGCCAGCAGGCGACCATCGCGCCCCGGCATCGGCTGTTCCAGCACGCTGCGCGGGAACACCAGAGCATTGCTCGGCTGATCGAAGAATGCCGGCGCGTCGAAGGCCTTGCAGTGCTCGTACCAGGCCTCCGGGCGGGCGTGTTCGAAGTGCACCTGCTCCGGTGCCCAGCGCGTGCCAAGGGCATGGCGCATCAGGTTGAAGAACATGCCCAGCGACAGCTCGGCATCCTGGCGCTTGTGTCGGATGCCGCCGTGCTGCACCTGATAGTCCAGCCGGCACAGCGGGCCTTGCTCGTTGAGCCTGAGCAGGCTGCCCTGCTGGTGGTAAGGGAAGGCCCGCACCACATTGCGCAGGGCGTCGCCGAGGGTGGCCGAGCTCATGCCGATGTAGCCGAGCATGCCAAGGGCGTCGGGCTTGAACTGGCGTCCGTAGCGCAGGCCGAAATGCGCATTGTGCGTCTGCCGTGCGGCCTCTTCGAACACCGCGCAATACTGGTGCAGATCGAGACTCAGAGTCGGCTGGCTGAGGCATTCTGGGTCGATACCGGCGTGTCCGAGAATGCGATCCGGGTCGCCTCCGGCCTGCTGAATGAAATCCACCAGCCCTGTGGCCGCTGAGGCCAGGACACCGACGCGATGAGATCTGTCCGTTGCTGTATGGGGCACCTTGATTCTCCGTTGGAGCAAAGGTCTCCAAGAGCATTCAAGAAGCGTTCCACCGGTTAATGATCATGGGGGGATTTGGCGGAGATCGTCCCGGGAACGGCGGACGCCGAGCCGCATCAGATCTGCTCTGACTGAAGGCCATCAGTCGGAAATATTGTCGGCGGGTGCATGGTTGTACATCGAAGCAGCATTTGGCGCTGTGCATGTCGTGGGGGGACGGCCGCCCGCTTTGGTGAGCTAGAGCTGGGCTAGGTCAGCCGGTGTGTCGACGTCCTGCAGCACACCAGGGTCGTCCAGTTCGACGATATGCACGGCTTCGGCGTTCTGCTGCAGCACCGGCTTGGCGCCGGCATCGCCGCTCAGTGCTGCGAGCTGCGGCCAGAAATCGCGGCCGAACAGCACCGGATGGCCACGCTTGCCCTGGTAGCTGGGCAGCACGATGTTGTTTGCACGGGCATGCGTGAGCAGGGTTTCCAGGCTGTCTCGGCGAATCAGCGGCATATCGGCGAGAAAGATCGCCACGGCATCAGCGCACGATTCGGCCAGCAGCCGCTCGGCGCCGGCGGCCAGGCTGTGGCCCATACCTAGGACTGTTGCCGGATGCTGGATCAGGCTGACAGCCGGCGGCAGACCCAGCTCCCCACCTGCTTCGTCCGGGCGCAGCACCAGCCAGATTTCTTCCAGCACCGAGCAGGGCAGGGCCAGGCTGGCGGCGAGCAACGAGCGACCGTCGGCGAGTTCCAGCCGGCGTTTGTCGGCGCCGAAGCGACGGCTGTAGCCGGCCGCCAGCATCAGCGCTGCGATCCTCTGGACTGGGCGCTCGCTGGCCATGTTCAGCCGGCCAACCCCGCCGCCCTGGCGCGCGCGGCGTGCAGCTTCTTGTAGCTGTCGATCAGGCGCAGGTGCTTGTCCAGCCCTTCCAGTTTCATGCTGGTCGGCGTCAGGCCAAAGAAGCGCACTCTACCGTCCACCGAGCCGATTGCGGCATCGATGCGCTCGCTGCCGAACATGCGGCGGAAGTTGTGCTCGAAGTTGGCCAGCTCCAGTTCGTCGTCCAGCTGCACTTCCAGCACGGCATTCACTGCCTGGTAGAACAGGCCGCGCTCGACGGTGTTGTCGTTGTACTGCAGGAAGGCCTCGACCAGTTCCTTGGCGTCGTCGTATTTCTTCAGTGCCAGGTTGATCAACAGCTTCAGTTCGAGAATGGTCAGTTGGCCCCACACCGTGTTGTCGTCGAACTCGACGCCGATCAGCGTGGTGATATCGGTGTAGTCGTCGACCTCGGTGTTGTTGAGGTTGCGCAGCAGCGATTTGAGCTCGCGGTCGCTGAGGGCGTGCAGGTTGAGGATGTCCTTGCGGAACAGCAGCGCCTTGTTGGTGTTGTCCCAGATCAGATCCTCGACCGGATAGATCTCCGAGTAGCCCGGCACCAGTATGCGGCAGGCGTTGGCGCCGAGGTCGTCGTAGGTGGCCACGTAGACCTCCTTGCCCATGTCCTCGAGGATGCCGAACAGGGTCGCGGCTTCCTGTTCATTGGAGTCTGCACCCTCGCCGGAGAAGTCCCACTCGACGAATTCGAAGTCCGGCGTGGCGCCGAAGAAGCGCCACGACACCACGCCGCTGGAGTCGATGAAGTGCTCGACGAAGTTGTTCGGCTCGGTCAGCGCCAGGCTGTCGAAGGTCGGCTGCGGCAGGTCGTTGAGGCCCTCGAAGCTGCGGCCCTGGAGCAGTTCGGTGAGGCTGCGCTCCAGCGCCACTTCCAGGCTCGGATGGGCGCCGAAGGAGGCGAACACGCCGCCGGTACGCGGGTTCATCAGGGTCACGCACATCACCGGGAATTCACCGCCGAGCGAGGCGTCTTTCACCAGCACCGGGAAGCCTTGCTCCTCCAGGCCCTGGATGCCAGCGACGATACCGGGGTACTTGGCCAGCACGTCTTGCGGTACATCCGGCAGGCATAGTTCACCTTCGAGGATTTCGCGTTTCACCGCCCGCTCGAAGATCTCCGACAGGCACTGTACCTGGGCTTCGGCCAGGGTATTGCCAGCGCTCATGCCGTTGGACAGGTACAGGTTCTCGATCAGGTTGGAGGGGAAATACACCGTCTCGCCATCGCTCCTGCGCACGAAGGGCAACGAGCAGATGCCGCGCAGGGTGTTGCCGGAGTTGGTGTCGTACAGGTGCGAGCCGCGCAGCTCGCCATCCGGGTTGTAGATGGCCAGGCAGTGCTCGTCGAGGATTTCCTCGGGCAGTGCGTCTTTCGGGCCCGGCTTGAACCAGCGCTCGTTCGGGTAGTGGACGAACTCGGCAGCGGCGATGTCTTCGCCCCAGAACTGATCGTTGTAGAAGAAGTTGCAGTTCAGCCGCTCGATGAACTCGCCCAGCGCCGAGGCCAGGGCGCTTTCCTTGGTCGATCCCTTGCCGTTGGTGAAGCACAGGTTCGACTGTGCGTCGCGGATATGCAGCGACCAGACGTTGGGCACGATATTGCGCCAGGAGGCGATCTCTATCTTCATCCCCAGGTCGGCGAGGATGCCCGACATGTTGGCGATGGTCTGCTCCAGTGGCAGATCCTTGCCCGGGATGTAAGTGGTGGTATCGGACACCGGCATCAGCAGCGCCTGGGCGTCGGCGTCGAGATTTTCCACTTCTTCGATGATGAACTCGGGGCCCTGCTGCACCACCTTCTTCACGGTACAGCGGCCGATGGAGCGCAGAATCCCCAGGCGATCCTTCTCGGAGATATCGGCGGGCAGCTCGACTTGAATCTTGAAGATCTGCGCGTAGCGGTTTTCCGGGTCGACGATGTTGTTCTGCGACAGGCGAATGTTCTCGGTGGGGATGTCGCGCGTCTGGCAGTACAGCTTGACGAAGTACGCCGCGCACAGCGCCGAGGAGGCCAGGAAATAGTCGAACGGCCCCGGCGCCGAGCCATCGCCCTTGTAGCGGATCGGCTGATCAGCGATCACCGTGAAGTCATCGAACTTGGCTTCGAGGCGAAGGTTGTCGAGAAAGTTGACCTTGATTTCCATTGGGCAGTACCAGCGAGCGAAACAAAATGGCCGCCATTATCCGGGTTTTCGCCAGGGTGTGCTGGGTCGGATGAATATGCCGCAGTCTCAGGCAGCACTATTACCGATTGGCATCAGCCAGTTCGCGATACAAGGAATGATGTTCTATAAAACCTACAGCTGATTCAGCCGCGTTACACAGTGAGCCCAGATGCTGCCAGGCGAACCGGGTGGACGACTTATAACGACATAAGGAAATTGCGCCATGAACTACAGCGCTGCAGCGTTCCCGCATCGCCACTCCCTGATTCTCTCCGCCGCGATTGCCGCCTGTATCTGGGGCGCAGACAGTGCCCGGCTGGTGAGTGCGCAAGTGACCTTCACGGGTGACGTGAACCCCACGCCGCCGCCTGGCTCTGACTGGGTCGTTGGCGGCGATCTTGTCGTGGGTGATGGTGCCGCCGGAACCCTGCTTATCGATGCCGGTAGCACCGTCAGCGGTACCGTAGATGCCTATGTCGGCAACTTCGACAGCGGCACTGTGACCGTCCAGGGGGCGGACGGTGCAGGCAATGCGTCCACCTGGACGATAGACGGTGAGACCTATATCGGCGTCGAGACGGGCAGCACTGGTCGGCTGGACATCCTCGATGGCGGCGTGGTGAGTAGCGATGGCGGCGTTTCGGTCGGTCGAGAGGTTGGCAGTACCGGCAACGTCACGGTCTCGGGGGCCGGCTCCTTGTGGGACGCCTGGTCGGCTGCGAATCCCAGCCCCAGCTTTCAGATTGGTGTCGGTGGCGTTGGCACGCTGGATATCAACGATGGCGGCGTGGTGCGCAGCCAGCAGGGGTTGATAGGTGTCATTGCTGGGGGCGATGGCCGTGTCACCGTCAACGGTCTTGGGTCGAGCTGGGCGCCGCTCGACAACATCTATGTCGGTTTCGAGGGCACGGGTCTGTTGCAGGTCGAGGACGGTGCCGCGGTCAGTACCGAGCAGGCTGGCGGTGGCGCTGCGACCATTTATATTGGCTATTACGCTGGCAGTGACGGCACGGTGAGCGTATCGAGCACCACGGGCGACGTCTCGACGCTGAGCGCGACCGACGACCTGCGGGTGGGCGTCGAGGGCAGTGGCTCGATTTCGATCGACAGCGGCGGCCTGGTGCAGATCGCCGACAACGTGCATATCGCCGATACCGCCACCAGCAGTGGCACGCTGCTGCTCAATGGCAGCGCTGCCGGACGCGGTGTGCTCGAAACCGGGGCGGTGATCGCCGGGCTGGGCACGGCCGACCTCGATCTCGATGGCGGGATTTTGCGCGCTAACCGCAACGAGAGCGACTTCCTGAGAAACTTCACGGCGGGATTGGCCGTCGGCGCGCAAGGCGCCTGGATCGATAGCAACAGCTATGACATTGGCATCGACACGGCCTTTTCCGGATCCTCGACCTTCAACAAGCTGGGCACGGGCACGCTGACGCTCACTGGCAACAGCGCCACCTTTACCGGTGATGTGTTGGCCCAGGCAGGCACCCTGCAGGTCGATGGCACCCTGGGCGGCACCATGGATGTGTTGGCAGGGGCGCGTCTTACCGGTATCGGCCAGGTCGGTGTCACCACCAACCGCGGGGTGATCGCTCCGGGGCAGCCAGGCAGCCTGGGGACGCTGACGATTGCCGGGGATTACACGCCAGCCGGTGGCAGCATCGAAATCCGCACCCAGCTGGGCGACGACAGTTCGCCGACCGACCGTCTGGTGATCACCGGCTCCACCTCTGGCAGCACACCCATCACCGTCATCAACGTTGGTGGTACCGGTGCGCAAACCATTGAAGGGATCAGGATCATCGAGGTCGGTGGTGCGTCCAACGGCGTATTCACCCTGGCGAGCAGCACGACCTACGAAGGCGACCCGGCGGTGGTGGCCGGCGCCTACGCTTATCGCCTGTATCAGGGCGGCGTATCCACGCCCCTGGATGGCGACTGGTATCTGCGCTCGGTCATTCAGAACACCTCCGCGCCGCCCGGCACGCCGCTCTACCAGCCGGGCGTACCCAGCTACGAGGCTTATCCGCAGATTCTGCTCGGCCTCAATGGCGTGTCGACGCTGTATCAACGCGTGGGAAATCGCCTGTGGGAGGAGGGCAGTGCAGTGTCGTCGGCCGAGGAGGGCGGTGGCCGTTTCACCACCCCGAGTGGCGTCTGGATACGGGTGGAAGGCGGGCACAACCGCGTCGATCCGCAGCGTTCGACCTCCGGCAGCGAGTATCACTACGACATGACCAGAACGCAGATCGGTGTCGATGCGCTGCTGCTGCAGAACGCTGGCGGCCATCTCGTTGGTGGCGTTTCCTTGCATTACGTCAACGGCAGCGCTGACACCCGGTGGCGCTATGGTGCGGGTGACTATGGCTCTGGCGACATCTCCACCGATGGTTATGGCCTTGGTGCCACGCTGACCTGGTATGGCAACGACGGCGTCTATGTCGATGGCACCGTGCAGGCGACCTGGTACGACAGCGACCTGTCAGCGCGTCCGGTGCGTGGCCTGGTCAGCGACAACGATGCCTTCGGCTACGCCTTCTCGCTGGAAAGCGGCAAACGCATCACCCTGGAGCACGGCTGGGTCATCACCCCGCAGGCCCAGGTGACCTATTCGAAGGTGCGCTTCGACAGCTTCAGCGATGTATTCGGCGCCTCGGTTCGCCCTGGTCGTGACGACAGCCTGCAAGGGCGTGTGGGCGTCAGCCTGGAGCGTCAGCTCGACGCTACGCGGATCTATACCATCGCCAATCTGTACAACGAGTTTCTCGACGGCACCTCGGTGCGTGTCGACGATCAGGTGTTTCGCAGTCGCGACGACCGCGTGCGGGCCGGCATCGGCTTCGGTGGTTCGCATGACTGGGACGGTGGCAAGTACTCGCTCTACGGTGAAGGCAGCTTCACCCGCAGCCTGGCCAACAGCGACTCCTACGGCTATGGCGCCACGGTCGGTTTTCGCGTCCGGTGGTGAACAGGAATGGCGGTTTCTACTCGGGCCTTTGTAGCGGCCAGCTCAACACGAAGCAGCTGCCTCCGTTCCCTGACGCCTGACAGTACGCCTGCCCGCCATGCGCCTCGGCGATGGCCTTGACCACGGCCAGGCCGAGGCCGCTGCCGCCGCTTTTGCGCGAGCGCGACGGGTCGCCACGGCGAAAGGCTTCGAAGATGTCGGCAGCCAGGGCGCTATCGATGCCGGGGCCGTCGTCCTCCACGCTCAGTTGGCAGTCGTCGCCGACCTGCTCCAGACGCACCCGCAGGTTGCCCGGATCGGCATGGCGCAGGGCGTTTTCCAGCAGCGCCATCAATGCCTGGCGGATGCGCACGGCATCGCATTCCACCTGCAGCGCGGCATCCAGTTCCCGGTGCAGGTGAAAGCCTTTGTCCGTCAGCGGTGTGGCGAACGCCTGTAGCACGCTGCTCAGCTCATCGGCCAGGCGCACGCTGACCCGCTGTACTTCCAGGTGGCCGCTGTCGTTGAGGCTCAGCACGCGCAGGTCTTCGATCAGGTGGTTGAGGCCTTCGACCTGACGCAGCAGGCCTTCGAACAGCTCCGCGCTGGGGCTGAACACGCCTTCGGCCAGGCCTTGCAGGCGGCCGCGCAGAATGGTTACCGGAGTGCGCAATTCGTGGGCGATGGCGGCGTTCCAGAATTCGCGTTCGCGGGTCATGCTTTGCAGGCGCTCGGCCATGGCATTGAAGTCGCGCACCAGTTGCGCCGTTTCGCCCATGGCCTGTTCGTCCAGCGGGGCACGCGCATCGAGCTTGCCCTGAGCCACTTCGCGCAGGCTGTGCGCCACCGCGTTCAGCGGGGAGATCAGCCGTCGCGACAGGCGTACGGCGACGAAGACCGCCATGCCCAGTGCAGCGATGATGGTGCAACCGATCCAGATCATCTCCACCCGCGAGGGCATCCAGGTTTCGGAGATGCTGCCCGGCATGTAGGCCACGGCGATGGCGTAGAACACGTAGGAACCGAACACCGCGATGAAGATGATCCCCAGCGCCATTACCGCCAGGGACAGGATGATCTGCCGGCGCAGCCCCGGTGTCGGTTTCATGGTTCGGCGCCGAAGCGATAGCCCACGCCCCAGACGCTGGCCGGCACGCCCTGGATGTCGAGGGCTTCGAGCTTCTTGCGCAGCTTGCTGACGTGGCTGTCCACGGTGCGCTCCTGGGTGTCGCCCTCGGGCAGGCAGCTTTCCAGCAGTTCGGCGCGGCTGAACGCCCGTTTCGGCGCGCGCATCAGGCAGGCCAGCAGCTTGAACTCGGTCAGGGTCAGTTCCAGCGTCTGCGCCTGGCCATCACGAAAGACGCTGGCCTCATGGTTGTCCAGATCGATCTGGAACGCGCCGACGCGCAGCATCTGCGAGGCGGTGGGGACACTGGCCCGTGTACGCCGCAGCACCGCCTGCACGCGCGCCACCACCTCGGCTGGGTTGAAGGGTTTGACCACGTAGTCGTCGGCGCCCAGGCGCAGCCCCATCAGCTTGTCGATGTCCTGGTCGAGGGCGGTGAGCATGATCACCGGGGTATCGCCGCGGGAGCGGATTTCGCTGAGTACCTTCCAGCCATCGACGACGGGCATCTGCACGTCGAGCAGCAGCAAGTCGGGCTTGAGCGTCTGGTGCAGAGCCAGGGCCTGCTGGCCATCGCTGGCGTGCTGGGTGCGCAGGCCGCTGCGTTGCAGGTAGGCGATGAGGATGTCGGCGATCTCGGCTTCGTCCTCGGCGATCAGCACCAGTGCCGGAGCGGAGGAGGCGGGGCTGGTGCGTGCGTGGGAATCGGACATGGACAGGCTCGCAGACGGTGGCGCTGAATGTTATCGCGGCCTCCATGCTTTCTCCACAAAGCCTCGAATCATTCGCAACAGCGCTGTTTCAGACTGCAGCCTCGATCAGTTCCCGGTCGCCATCAGGTCGCCGGGGCGTAGCGTGCAACGAGGAGTGGGTCATGGGCAGCAAACAACGGCATTTGGGCATCGTGCTCGCAGGGCTTGCCGTACTCGGACTGGCAGGGTGCGACTCGGCGCCAGAGCAAGCGCAAGCAGGCGCACCGCTGCAGGTGTCGGTACTGACACTTGAGGAGCAGGAACTGGCGGTCAGCGAGGATCTGCCGGCGCGTGTCGCTGCCGTGCGCAGCGCCGAGATTCGTGCGCAGATCGGTGGCATCGTGCAACGCCGCCTGTTCGAGCAGGGCGCCGAGATCAAGGCCGGTGCCGTGCTGTTCCAGATCAACCCGGCGCCGTTCAAGGCTGAAGTCGACAGCGCTGCCGCTGCCCTGCAGCGTGCCGAGGCGACCCTGGCGCGGGCGCGTGTGCAGGCCGAGCGCCTGAGCCCGCTGGTGCAGGCCGAGGCGGTCAGTCGCCAGGTGTATGACGACGCCGTGGCGCAGCGCGAGCAGGCCGCCGCCGACGTAGCCCAGGCCAGGGCGACACTGGCGCGGCGCAAGCTGGATCTGCAATTTGCCAGCGTCGAGGCGCCGATTGCCGGGCGCATCGACCAGGCGCTGGTCAGCGAAGGTGCGTTGGTGTCGCCGAGCGATGCCACACCCCTGGCGCGCATCCAGCAGATCGACCAGGTGTACGTCGACGTGCGCCAGTCCGCCGCGGTGCTGGACGTGTTGCGTCAGCAGGCCGGCTCGGCGGCACCGGAGCTGAACGTCGACATCCTCAGTAGCGACGGCAAGCCGCTGGGCATGCGTGGGCGCATCCTGTTCTCCGGTATCGAGGTGGATGCCGGCACCGGCGACGTGCTGCTGCGTGTGCTGGTGGACAACCCGCAACGCCGTCTGCTGCCCGGCCTTTACGTGCAGGCGCGGATTTCCCGTGCGCATTACCCCGCCGCCCTCAGCGTGCCGCAGCAGGCCGTGACCCGTACGGCAGGCCAGGCCAGCGTGTGGGTGGTCGATGCCCAGGGCCAGGTACAGCCGGTGCCCATCGAACTCGGTGAGCTGGTCGAGCGCCATTACCGTGTGGTGTCCGGGCTCAGTGCCGGGCAGCAGGTGGTGGTCGAGGGCATCGAACGCCTGAGCCCTGACGCCCAGGTTGCCACGCGCCCCTGGCAGCCCGCCGCCAACGGCGAACGCCTCAGCGCCGCCGTGCGCTGAGTTCGGAGATAACCGCATGCCGCAGTTCTTCATCAACCGCCCGGTGTTCGCCTGGGTAATCGCCCTGTTCATCGTGCTGGTCGGCGTCATCGCCATCCCGCAATTGCCCATCGCCCGTTACCCGTCGGTGGCGCCGCCCTCGGTAACCCTTTATGCCACCTATCCAGGGGCTACCCCGCAGACGCTCAACGACTCGGTAGTGAGCCTGGTCGAGCGCGAGCTGTCGGGTGTGAAGAACCTGCTGTACTTCGAGTCCTCGGTGGACACCTCGGGTACCGCGCAGATCACCGCCACCTTCAAGCCGGGCACCGACGCCGAGCTGGCCCAGGTGGACGTGCAGAACCGCATCAAGGCGGTCGAGCCGCGCCTGCCCCAGGCCGTGCGGCAGAACGGTCTGCAGGTGGAATCCGCCGCCTCGGGCTTTCTGATGATGGTCGGCATGACCTCGCCCAACGGCCAGTTCGATGAAGTGGCGTTGAACGACTACCTGGCGCGCAATATCGTCCAGGAGCTGCGCCGCATCGACGGCGTGGGGCGCGTGCAACTGTTCGGCGCCGAGCAGGCCATGCGCGTCTGGGTCGACCCGAACAAGCTCACCGCCTATGGCCTGACGATGAACGAGCTGGCCCAGGCTATCGAGCAGCAGAACGCACAGATCGCCCCCGGTCGGGTCGGCGACGAGCCGGCGTTACCGGGCCAGCGCCTGACCGTGCCGCTGACCGTGCAGGGGCAATTGAGCACGCCGGAGCAGTTCGCTGCCGTCGTCCTTCGTGCCGGTGCCGATGGCGCCAGGGTGGTGCTCAGCGACGTGGCGCGGGTCGAGCTGGGTGCACAGTCCTACGCTTTTTCCAACCGCGAGAACGGCGTGGCGGCGACCAGTGCCGCCATCCAGCTGTCGCCCGGTGCCAATGCCGTGCGCACCGCCTCGGCGGTGCGCGAGCGCCTGGCAGAACTAGCGCCGAGCATGCCGGCGGGCATGGCCTACTCGGTGCCGTTCGACACCGCACCCTTCGTGAAAGTGTCCATCGAGAAGGTGATCTACACCCTGTTCGAGGCCATGGCGCTGGTGTTCCTGGTGATGTTCCTGTTCCTGCAGAACCTGCGCTACACGCTGATCCCGGCCATCGTCGCGCCCATCGCGCTGCTTGGCACCTTCGCGGTGATGCTGCTGGCGGGGTTTTCGATCAACTCGCTGACCATGTTCGGCATGGTGCTGGCCATCGGCATCATCGTCGATGACGCCATCGTGGTGGTGGAAAACGTCGAACGGCTGATGGTCACCCAGGGGCTTTCGCCGAAAGAAGCGACCCTGCAGGCGATGCGGGAAATCACCGGCGCGGTGATCGGCATCACTCTGGTGCTGACTGCCGTGTTCATCCCCATGGCCTTCGGCAGCGGTTCGGTGGGAGTGATCTACCAGCAGTTCACCCTGTCGATGGCGGTGTCGATCCTGTTCTCGGCCTTCCTCGCCCTGACCCTGACGCCGGCGCTGTGCGCCACGCTGCTGCGCCCGGTGAGCGCGGATCATCATGAAAAACGCGGCTTCTTCGGCGCCTTCAACCGTGGCTTCGAGCGCCTTACGGCGAGCTATGGGGCACGGGTGGCACGCCTGGTCGGGCGCAGCGGGCGGATGATGGCAGCGTTCGCCGTGCTCTGCGCAGTGCTGGTCGTCGCGGCCGCGCAGTTGCCGTCGTCCTTCTTGCCCGAGGAGGACCAGGGCTACTTCATGACCTCCATCCAGTTACCCACGGGCGCCACCAGCGAACGCACCCTGGACGTGGTCAAGGCCTACGAGGCGCATGTTGCCTCGCGTCCGGGCCTGGATGCGAACATGGTGGTGCTAGGCTTCAGCTTCGCCGGCTCCGGCCCTAACGCGGCCATGGCCTTCACCATGCTCAAGGACTGGGATCAACGTAATGGCGCCACGGCCGCCGAGGAAGCCGCGCTGGCGCAGCAGGCCATGGCCGATAACGTCGAAGGCACGGTGATGAGCCTGATGCCGCCGGCCATCGACGAGCTGGGTACCTCCTCGGGTTTCACCCTGTTCCTGCAGGATCGCGCCAATCGTGGCGAGGCCGCGCTGCTGGCCGCGCAGGCTCGATTGCTGGAGCTGGCGGCGCAGAGCGAGGTGGTCAGCGACGTCTACCCCGATGGCCTGCCGCCCGGCGAGAGCATCCGCCTGGAGATCGACCGGCAGAAGGCCGAGGCCATGGGCCTGTCCTTCGCGTCCGTGAGCAGTACTCTGTCGGCGGCCATGGGTTCGCTGTACGTCAACGATTTTCCCAATGCCGGGCGCATGCAGCAGGTCATCCTGCAGGCCGATGCTCCAGCGCGTATGCAACTGGACGACGTGCTCGGCCTGCGCGTGCGCAACGCCAGCGGCGGCATGGTGGCGCTGCGCGAAGTGGTGACGCCGGTGTGGAGCGAGTCGCCGCAGCAGATGATGCGCTTCCAGGGTTTTCCCGCCGTGCGTATCGCCGGAGGCGCCGCTGCCGGTGTGTCCAGCGGTGCGGCGATGGCCGAGATGGAGCGCCTGGTGGCGCAGTTGCCGCAGGGCTTCGCCGTGGCCTGGACGGGGCAGTCGCTGCAGGAGCGCCAGTCGGCGGCGCAGGCGCCGCTGCTGATGCTGCTCTCGGCGCTGGTGGTGTTCCTGGTGTTGGCGGCGCTGTACGAGAGCTGGTCGATCCCGCTGTCGGTGATGCTGGTGGTGCCGCTGGGCCTGCTCGGTGCGGTGGCCGCGGTGATGCTGCGCGGCATGCCCAACGACGTGTTCTTCAAGGTGGGGATGATCACCATCATCGGCCTGTCGGCGAAGAACGCCATCCTCATCGTCGAGTTCGCCCGCCAGTTGCATGCCGAGGGGCGCACGCTGATCGACGCCGCCGTGACCGCGGCGCGCCTGCGCCTGCGGCCGATCCTGATGACCTCGTTGGCCTTCACCCTTGGCGTGGTGCCATTGATGCTCGCCTCCGGCGCCAGTGCCGAAACCCAGCACGCCATCGGCACCGGGGTGTTCGGCGGCATGCTCAGCGGCACTCTGCTGGCGGTGTTCTTCGTGCCGGCCTTCTTCGTGTTCGTGATGGGGCTGCAGGAACGCTTCCAGGGTTGGCGCGCACAGCGCACCGCCAGTGTGCCGCAGCTCGGTGAGGAGAAATGATCGTGCGTTCGTTCTTGATAATCGTCCTGGTCGGTTGCCTGTCGGCCTGTTCGCTGACGCCCAAACTGGAGCACCCGACGTCACCGGTGCCGGCCAGCTTCCCCGATGTGGGCCATGCCGTCATGGCACAAGACGGCGTCGTGCCCGCCAGTGAAATGGGCTGGCGCACGATGTTCGCTGACCCCCAGTTGCAGCGGCTGATCGAACTGGCCCTGGTGCACAACCGCGACCTGCGCCTGGCCGCGCTGAATGTGGAAGCGGCGCGGTCGATGTTCAATATCCAGGAGTCCACGCGGCTGCCGTCGGTGTCGCTCGACGCAAGCCACACGCGCGAACGTGCCCTGGCACAGGGCAATAGCGGCGAGTCGCGCCGCGAGGTGAATCGTCAGGTCGCCGTGAACGTCGGCACCAGCGCTTTCGAGCTGGATCTGTTCGGCCGTGTACGCTCGCTGTCCGATGCCGCCTTAGCTCGTTACCTGGCCAGCGAGCAGGGCCGCGATGCGGTGCAGATCACCCTGGTCGGCGCGGTGGCCGAGGCCTACTTCGCCCAACGCCTGGCCGACGAACAACTGCAGCTGGCCGAACGCACGCGGGGCGATTGGCAGCAGTCGCTGGAACTGGCGCGCCTGCTCAAACAGTCCGAGCAGAACAGCAGCCTGGATGTGGCCCAGGCCGAAGGGCAGGTGGCCCTGGCCGAAGCCGACCTGGAGGCGCGCCGTCGCGCCCTGGCGCAGGCGGACAACGCCCTGCAATTGCTGGTGGGTAGCGAGCTGCCAGGCGACCTGCCCGCCAGCTTGCCGTTGGAGCGTCAGTCGGTGATCGCGCAATTACCGGCCGGGTTGCCGGCCGACCTGCTGCTGAACCGACCGGATCTGCGCCAGACCGAGCAGATGCTGGTCGCTGCCAATGCCGATATCGGCGCGGCGCGGGCGGCGTTCTTCCCGCAGATCTCCCTGACCGCGTCGTTCGGTTACGCCAGCACCTCGCTCGGTGGCTTGTTCGACCCGAGCCGTCAGGTCTGGCGCTTCACGCCGCAGATCTCGCAACCGTTGTTTCAGGCCGGGCGGCTGCGTGCTGAACTGCGCCTGGCCAAGGTGCGCAAATCCGAGGCGGTGGCCCAGTACGAGCGCGCCATCCAGACGGCCTTCCGCGAGGTGGCCGATGCGCTGGCCGGTACGGCCACCTTCGACCGCCAGATCGAGGCGCAACTGCGCGCGGTGACGGCTGCCGAACGGCGCCTGGAACTATCCGACCTGCGCTACCGCGCGGGCGTCGACGGTCGCTTGGAACTGCTCGATGCCCAACGCCAGTTGCAGGCCGCGCGGCAGGCGCTGCTGGAGCTGCGTCGTGCGGAAATCGCCAACCGGGTGGCGTTGTTCAAGTCACTGGGTGGCGGCCTGGGCGAGCGCGACATCACCAAGATTGCCGCTGTCACGGCGGCTCAGTAGAGTCCGTTCGATTTTGCCCACGAGTCCGTTCATGTTCGCTGTCATTCCCCGTCGCTGGCTGATCCTGCTGGCCGTCATGCTGGCCTTCCTGCCGGTGGTCATCGACATGACCATCCTGCACATCGCCGTGCCTTCGCTGACCCTGGCGCTCGGCGCATCGGCCACCGAGGTGCTGTGGATCATCGACATCTACCCACTGCTGATGGCGGGACTGCTGGTGCCCATGGGCACCCTGGCCGACCGCATCGGCAACCGCCGCGTGCTTCTTACCGGCTTGGTGGTGTTCGGTATCGCCTCGCTGCTGGCGGCCTTCGCGCCGACCCCGGCGCTGCTCATCGCTGCACGGGTGCTGCTGGCTCTCGGCGGTTCGATGATCATGCCGTGCGTGCTGGGCATCATCCGTCGTACCTTCGAGGACGAAGACGAGCGTGCCATGGCACTCGGGCTGTGGGGCATGGTCGGCGCGGCCGGCGCCGCACTGGGGCCGCTGATTGGTGGGGCGTTGCTGGAGCACTTCTGGTGGGGCTCGGCCTTCCTGATCAATGTGCCGATCATGCTGGTGGTCGCGCCGCTGGTGTTCCTGCTGCTGCCGCGCACGGAAGCGACCACGCCCGGCACCTGGGCACTGGGCCAGGCGCTGTTGCTGATCGCCGGCATGCTGGCGCTGGTGTATGGCATCAAGGCCGCGGTCGGCGCCACGCAGCCGCTGGGCGTGGCGCTGCTGATGGCGCTGCTGGGGTTCGCGCTGCTGAGCTTCTTCGTGCGCCTGCAACTGCGTTCGGCGACGCCCATGCTCGACCTGTCGCTGTTCTCGCGCCCGGCGATCCTCGCAGGCATCATCATGGCGGTGGTGGCTATCGGCGCCCTGGCCGGGGTCGAACTGACGCTGGCGCAGGAGTTGCAGTACGTGTTGGGCAAGACGCCGCTGCAGGCTGGCATCTTCATGATCCCGATCATGGCCGCCGCTGCCGTCGGGGGGCCAGTGGCCGGCTACCTGTCCAACCTCTGCGGCCTGCGCCTGGTGGCCAGTGCATCGCTTGGGCTGTCCGCCGTGGCCCTGGCCTTCCTGGCCCTGGCCGATTTCCATGAACCCGGTTTCGGCGTGCCGGCGATGCTGGCGCTACTGGGCCTGACCCTGAGCATCGGTCTGACAGCCTCGTCCATCGCCATCATGGGTTCTGTGGAGGCCAGCAAGGGCGGGGCAGCCGGCTCGCTGGAAGCCACCGCCTACGAACTCGGCACGGGCCTGGGCATCACCTTCTTCGGCGTGTTCATGAGCAGCGTGTTCCGTCACAGCATCGTGCTCGACGCCGAATTGGCAGCACCATTGGCCGAACGTGCCGCGCGTTCCATTGGCGACAGCTACTTGGTCGCCAAGGGGCTGGCCGAACCGCAGGCCAGCGCCCTGATCGACGCGGCCAAGGCAGCGTTCTCGGCCACTCACTCGACCTTGCTGCTGACCTCGGCGGCGATGGTCGGCGTGCTCGCGGTGGTGGTGTTCTTCATGCTCAGCGGGTACCGCAAGGCCGAGGCTGTTAATGAGTCCGGGTAGGACGTGTGCAACCCGCCGGCTGGGCGGTGGCGGGTTGCACTCGCTTTACGTTTAGAACTGCTCGGCGGCCAGGCCGTACAGAGGCTGGCTGCCGGCGCGAATACTCGCCTCCAGGCTCAGGGTGCGCGGCAGCAGGCGGGCGAAGAAGAACTCTGCAGTGGCCAGCTTGCCGCTGTAGAAGACGTCGTCTTCGCTCTGCGAGGTCTGCGCCACGGCCGCCATGCGTGCCCACATGTAGGCGTAGGCGACATAGCCGAACAGGTGCAGGTACTCCACCGACGCGGCGCCCACCGAGTTGGGATCGCCCTTGGCCTGCTCCAGCAGCCAGCCGCTGAGCGCTTCCAGGCGCTCCAGCGCTTCCACCAGGCGTTCGCCGAACGGCGATTCATGGGCATGGGCGAAGTCGCGCACTTCGCTGGCGAACAGGCGCAGCGCGGCGCCGCCATTGGCCACCACCTTGCGCCCCAGCAGGTCGAGTGCCTGGATGCCGTTGGTGCCTTCGTAGATCTGTGCGATGCGCACGTCGCGTACCAGCTGCTCCTGGCCCCATTCGCGGATATAGCCGTGGCCGCCGAACACCTGCTGGCCGTGCACGCAGCTTTCCAGCCCGGTGTCGGTGAAAAAGGCCTTGGCCACCGGAGTGAGCAGGGCGACCAGGGCTTCGGCGTTCTGCCGCTCATCCGCGTCCTCGGCGTACTTGGCCAGGTCGAGCTGCTGGCCGACGTAGCAGGCGAAGGCGCGACCGCCTTCGTTCAGTGCCTTCATGGTCAGCAGCATGCGGCGCACGTCGGCGTGCACGATGATCGGGTCGGCGACCTTGTCCTTGGCCACCGGGCCGCTAGCGGCGCGGCTCTGGATACGTTCGCGGGCGTAGCTGACGGCCGACTGGTAGGACGCCTCGGCGCAGCCGATGCCCTGGATGCCGATGGACAGGCGCTCGTAGTTCATCATGGTGAACATCGCCGCGAGGCCCTTGTTGACCTCACCGATCAGATAGCCGGTGGCGCCGTCGAAGTTCATCACGCAGGTGGCCGAGGCCTTGATGCCCATCTTGTGCTCGATGGAGCCGCAGTTCACCGCGTTGCGTGCGCCCAGGCTGCCATCGGCGTTGACCATCACCTTGGGCACTAGGAACAGCGAGATGCCTTTCGGCCCGGCCGGTGCGTCCGGCAGCTTGGCCAGCACCAGATGGATGATGTTCTCGGTCAGATCCTGCTCACCGCCGGTGATGAAGATCTTGCTGCCGGTAACCTTGTAACTGCCGTCCGCCTGCGGCTCGGCGCGGGTTCTGATGATGCCCAGGTCGGTGCCCGCGTGGGCCTCGGTCAGGCACATGGAACCGGCCCAGCGGCCCTCGTACATCGGCGGCAGGTAGGTGGTTTTCAGTTCTTCGCTGGCATGGGCGTCGATGGCCAGGCAGGCGCCGGAACTCAGCGCCGAGTACAGCGCGAAACTGGAGCCGGCGGCGTAGAGCATTTCCTCGAAGGCCACGGCGAGCATCTTGGGCATGCCCATGCCGCCATACTGCGGGTTGCCGGACAGGCCGACCCAGCCGCCTTCGGTGTAGGTGGCGTAGGCCTCGCGAAAACCAGCTGGGGTGCGTACGTTGCCGCCTTCCCACTGCGCGCCTTCCTCGTCGCCGCTGCGGTTGAGCGGGGCGATCAGGCCGCCGGTGACCTTGGCGGCTTCTTCAAGGATGGCATCGGCGGTATCGGCATCGACGGTGTCCGCCAGGGCCGGCAGGCGTGCCCACAGGCTGGGGGCCTGGAACACTTCATGGAGGACGAAGCGCATGTCGCGCAGCGGGGCGTTGAATTCGGGCATGACGGACTACTCGTAAGGGTTTTCGCACGAAGCGCTAGGGAAAGGAAAAGGCTCTAACCGGTTGCCTTGGCAGCGCCGGCACCGCGCACGGCGATGGCCTCGATTTCGAACATCAGCTCAGGCAGTGCCAGCGCCTTGACTTCAACGATGCTGTCCGCGGGATAGGGCGGACGGAAGTAGCGACGGCGCAGTTCCACGACCTCGGGGAAATGCCCCATGTCGGTGAGAAACAGAGTGACCTTGACCACGTCATCCAGGCTTGCGCCGCCGGCCTGCAGCACCTGCTGCAGATTGCCGAAGGCGCATTCGGCCTGCTGCACGAAATCGCCGGCTCCGACCACACCACCTTGCGCATCCAGCGCGGCCTGGCCAGACACGAACAGCCAGTCACCCAGCGCAATCGCCTGGGACAGGGCGAAGGGTTCGAACTGATCCGCTTCGGTTCGCACACGTTGCATCGTCAGAGCCGGTGGCATGAGGCACTCCTGATCAACCGGGTTCAAGGCAGTAGGTTGTTCGTTCATGGGTGGCTGATGCGCAGCACCACCTTGCCGAAATGCTGGCCCGACTGCAGATGCGCCAGGGCTTTGGGCAGGTCGAGCCAGTCGTGCACGCTGTCGAGCAGTGGGCGCAGGCCGTTGGCCTCGATGGCGCGGTTCATCGAATCGAACGACTGCCGCGGGCCGACGGCGATGCCGCGCACGCGGGCATTGCGTTGCAGGATCAGCAGCGGGTTGATCTCGCCCTGCTGGCCGCCGAGGTAGCCGATCACGTTGATCTGGCCGCTGGTGTGCAGCGACAGCAGCGACTGGGCGAAGCTGCGCGGGCCGCCCACTTCCAGCACATGATCGACGCCGTGTCCCTGGGTGATGGCCATGACCTGTTCGTGCCAGTCGGGCGTGCTGCGGTAGTTGACCAGCCCCGTGGCGCCGAGTGCTTGCAGGCGCTGCAGCTTGTCATCCTGGCTGGAGCTGACGATCACTCGGGCGCCGTGCAACAGGGCGAATTGCAGGGCGAACAGCGACACGCCGCCGCTGCCTTGCAGCAGCACCCAGTCGCCGGCCTTGATCTGGCCTTCGACCACCAGCGCCTGCCAGGCCGTCAATGCTGCGCAGGGCAGGGTGGCGGCTTCTTCCCAGGACAGGTGCGCGGGGCAGGGCACCACGCCGCGCTCATCGAGCAGCACGTATTCGCTGAGCATGCCATCGAGCGGGCCGCCCAGCGGCAATGCGTTGCCGGTATCGCCCAGGCGTCCGCCTTCCCAGCCCTGCCAGAAGCAGCCTATCACCCGTTCGCCCGGGGTGAACCGGGTGACTGCCGCGCCGACTTCGACCACCTCGCCAGCGCCATCCGAGAGCAGGGTGAAGGCGTGCTGCGGTTGGCCCTGATAGGTGCCGCTGGCCATTTCCAGGTCACGGTAGTTGAGCGCCGCTGCCTGCACCTTGATCAGCACCTGCTGCGGGCCGGGCGTCGGGCGGGGGCGTTCGATCAGGCGCAGAGCGGCGAGTCCGAAGGGCGGCGTTGCCTGCCAGGCTTTCATACGTGGTTCTCTCCACTCTGTAGACGTTTGAGGCGGCGCCACAAGGTGGTCTGGCTGATGCCCAGGTACTCGGCGGCCATGCTTTTGTTGCCGGCGAACAGTTGCAGCGCCTTGACGATTTCTTCCTGCTCGACGTGATGCAGGTGCCCGCCGTTCTCACCCTCGCCAAGAAGGGGGGCGTAGAGCTCGGGCACCACTCGCGGCAGCGCCTCGAGCAGGGCTTCGCAGCTGCCATACATGCGCTGCGAGACGATCAGCCGTTCCACCACGTTCTCCAGCTGGCGTACGTTGCCGGGCCAGTGATAGCGGCGAAAGACCTGGGCCACGCCCTTGATCAGCGCGTCCGGTTCCACCTCCAGGGCGTAGCGCAGCCCTTCGCGGCGCATCAGGTAGGCGGTCAGCACCGGAATGTCTTCGACCCGCTCGCGCAGCGGCGGGATGTGCACGGCGAAGGTGCTGATGCGGTAGTAGAGGTCTTCGCGGAAGCGCCCGGCGCGCACTTCGTCCATCAGGTCGACGTTGCAGGCGGCGACGAACTTGATGTTCAGCGAGATCGGCCGCCGTGAGCCGACCGGGCTCACTTCGCGTTCCTGTAGCACGCGCAGCAATTTGGCCTGCTGCGGCAGCGGCAGCGAGTTGATCTCGTCCATGAAGAAGGTGCCGTTGTTGGCGCTTTCCAGCAGGCCGGACTTGCCGCCGCTCTTGGCGCTGGTGAAGGCGCCCTCGGCATAGCCGAACAACTCCGACTCGAACAGCTCGGCAGGGATCGCCGCACAGTTGATCGCCACGAACGGGCCCTTGGCATTGGCGCTGGAAACGTGCACCTGGCGCGCTGCCAGCTCCTTGCCGGTACCGGTTTCACCGCGGATCAGCACGGTGCCCGGTGTGGCACCGTAGACGTTCAACTGGTTCTGCACTTCCGCCATCCGGCTGGACTGGAACACCAGGCGCCGCCCGTCATCCTGGGGCATGGCCAATGGGCTGAGCTGGAAACTGTAGAGAAAACCGACAGCTTCGCCGCCCAGCTCGAACGGCTGCTTGGTCAGGCTGCATAGGCGGTCACCCAGCAGCAGGCCCTCGGCACGCAGGCTCTGGGCATCGAGCATCTTGCTGTCGAGCACGCCATCGAGGCGCCGGCGTCGGCCGATGTTGGGGATCAAGGTGCTGGCTGCGTTGTTCCAGGCCACCACTGCACCCGTGCGGTTGGTGAGCACCTGGGGTTGGTGATTCTGTTCCAGCAGGAACTGACCGATGGCCGCGTGCTGTTGCTCGCGCTTGTGCTGGCCGGCCTGGCGGATCGCCTTGCGCAGCAGGTTGCGGCACGACTCGCGCGAGTACAGCAGCACCGACTGCAGCCCGGCGTACTCGGCCAGGTCGCAGGCATAGCTGGAGCCGATGACCACGCCGAAGCCCTCGTTGCGCACGCTGTGGAAGATCTCCTTGGCGTGTTCGGCGGTACTGTAGGTGTGGTGGGTGAGTTCGACACCGTCGAACAGGCTGAGCAGCTCGACGTTGGTTTCCTGCCGCTCGTAGGTCAGCAGCAGGATTTTCGAGGAAATGCGCCGTGCGGTAAGCACGGCCTGGATCAGGTCGGCCTGCTCCACCTTCAGTGCCAGCACCGGAATGGGCAGGGTATCTTGCAGGTAGAAGGCGTTGGCCCCCGCACTGATGAAGATGTCCACCTGCTGCCGTTCGATCAGATCACGTGCTGCCTTCACCGCATCGTTGAAGATGTTGTCGATGATGGTGATGCTGGCCAGAGCCTCGAACTCCGGAATCAGGCTGTGCACCACCTGGCTCAGTTTCGAGTTGCCGATCAGGCAGACTCGTACCCGGTCGAGTTCCGCGTTGGCGAATTCCACGGTGTATTGACCCTCTTATTGTTATGAAACCTGGGCACTGGTAGCCGGCTCATGGCCGGTATTGCTCAACTGCGGAAAAGCCAGGGCTCGCTGAGCCGGCGACGTTCTTCATAGGCGCTGATCCGTGCCCCGTAGCACAGGCTTTCACCTACTTCGTCTAGGCCCTTGAGCAGGCGCTGGCGACGCCCTTCGTCGAGTTCGAAACACCATACCCCGCCGCTAACCGAAAGCAAGCGACGTTCCACATCCACCTCGGCCTGCAGGCCGGGCTGTGCCTCGGCCAGGGCGAACAGCTCGTCGATGGCTGCTTGCTCCAGCAGCAGCGGCAGTACGCCGTTGTTGAAGCAGTTGTTGCGGAAGATATCGCCGAAGCTGGGGGCAATGATCACCCGCACCCCAAAATCGCGCAGCGCCCACACCGCGTGCTCGCGGCTGGAGCCACAGCCGAAGTTGGCTTGCGTCAGCACCACGCTGCCCTGGCGGTAGGGCGGCTGGTTGAGGATGCAGGCCGGGTTCTCGCGGCGCTTGTCCAGCGGCGTGTCGATCTCGCCGGGATCGAGGTAGCGCTCGTCGTCGAACAGGAAAGCGCCGAAACCTGAGGCTTCCAGGCTCTTGAGGTACTGCTTGGGCAGCAGCATGTCGGTGTCGATGTTGGCCCGGTTGAGCGGGATGATGATGCCCTGGTGAGTGATCAGCGGCTGCATGCTCATAGATTCCTGAAGTCGATCAATTCACCGGCCACGGCGGCGGCTGCCGCCATGGTCGGCGACAGCAGGTGGGTGCGACCGCCCTTGCCCTGACGGCCTTCGAAGTTGCGGTTGGAGGTGGCCGCGCAGCGCTCGCCAGGGCTCAGGCGATCCGCGTTCATGCCCAGGCACATGGAGCAGCCCGGTGCGCGCCACTCGAAACCGGCGGCCTTGAAGATACGGTCCAGACCTTCGCGCTCGGCCTGCAGGCTGACCAGGCCGGAGCCCGGCACTACCAGCGCCTGGCGGATACGCTCGTGCACACGGCGGCCGCGCAATACGTCGGCGGCGGCGCGCAGGTCTTCGATACGTGCGTTGGTGCAGGAGCCGATGAAGATGCGATCCAGCGGCACGCCAGCCAGCGCCTGGCCCGGCTGCAGATCCATGTAGGCCAGGGCGCGCTCCCAGTCCAGGCGCTGCAGGGCGTCGCGGGCCATATCCAGCGTCGGGACATGGCCGTTGATCGGCAGAACCATTTCCGGCGAGGTGCCCCAGGTGACTTGCGGGCGAATGTCTTCGGCCTGGATCGTCAGTTCCTGGTCGAAGTGCGCGTCGGCGTCTGAATGCAGCGTTTCGCGCCAGTAGGCGGTGGCCGCATCCCAGTGCTCGGGCGTCGGCGCCAGCGGACGGCCGCGCACGTAACGCTCGGTGATCTGATCGTAGGCGATCAGCCCGACACGTGCGCCGGCCTCGATGCTCATGTTGCACAGGGTCAGGCGTGCTTCCATCGACAGCGTTTCGATGACCGGGCCGCAGAACTCGATGGCGTGCCCGCTGCCACCGGCGCTGCCGATGCGGCCGATGATGTACAGCGCCAGATCCTTGGCCGTGACGCCCGTGGTCAGGGCGCCTTCTACGCGAATGCGGTAGTTCTTCAGCTTGCGACTGCGCAGGGTCTGGGTGGCCAGCACATGCTCGACCTCGCTGCTGCCGATACCATGCGCGAGCGCTGCCAGGGCGCCGTGCGTGGCGGTATGCGAGTCGCCACAGACCAGCGTCATGCCCGGCAGCGTCAGCCCTTGTTCGGGGCCGACCACATGGACGATGCCCTGGCGCATGTCGTCGAGGGCGAACAGCGGGATGCCGAATTCGCGGCTGTTGCTTTCCAGCACGGCGATCTGCTGCCGGGCGATGCGGTCACTGATGCCGCCCAGGCCTTGCTCGCGGCCCAGGGTTGGCACGTTGTGGTCGGGCGTCGCCAGGCTGGTGTCCACGCGCCAGGGCTTGCGCCCTGCCAGACGCAGGTTGGCAAAGGCCTGTGGTGACGTCACCTCGTGCAGCAGGTGGCGATCGATGTACAGCAGGGTCGAGCCATCGGGCAGATCCTCCACGCGATGACGATCCCAGAGCTTGTCGTAGAGCGTTTGTGCTCCCACGGTGATTACCTCGGCAGTAGAAAAGGGCGGTTCTTCGAACCTGTTCAAAGCCTGCTGCGAGTCGGTCATGCTGCGTTGAAATCAAGCTCAGAATGCTCATTTACAGCTCGTAAACTCGAATACGAGCCCAGTGCGTTCTTCGCTTGATTTCGCCTTGCCTGGCTCTAGCTCGCGAGGCTTTGAACAGGTTCTTATATGGTTGTTATTCGGTCAGCGTCGGGCGGGCGTCCAGGGCACCCAGCGGTACAACTCGTTGCCAGTGGGGTCGGCGACCCGGTAGCCGCAGTAGCTGTCCAGGCGCCCTCCGGCCTTCGGCTGGATGATGCAGTACGGCTTCTGACAGGCGTTCTCGTCCTGGCCGGCGTCCAGCAGGGCCTGGCGCGCCTGCGCCAGGGACTGATCGAGTGACGCGACGCGTTGGCCATCGAGCTTTGCCACGTTGGCCTGGAAGTGGCTGACCCAGGCATCGGCAAAGGCGGCGCAGCGGCCGCCCTCCGAGCTGCTGGCCGTCGATGGAGCATGACTGGGCGCCGTCGCCGAACAACCGGCGACGGCCGCCAGCGCCAGTGCGCTAGCCCAGCAGCGCAAGGCAATCCTCCAGGTCGCGCACGTCCGCGTACTTGATCTGCAGGTCACGCAGGTTGGCCTGGTGCGCCTGCGCATCGCGATCACCCACCGCCTGTTCCGGCAGCAGCACACGGAACTCGTGCTGCAAGGCGTCCAGCGCGGTTGCCCGCACGCAGCCGCTGGTGGTCAGGCCGGTGACCATCACACCGTCGACGCCGGCCTCGTGCAGGCGTTGCGCCAGGTCGGTGCCGAAGAAGGCACTGGCCCAGAACTTCACCAGCACCGGCTCGCCGTCCTGCGGCGTCAGGCGCGGGTCTATCTGCACCAGCTCCGAGCCTGCCGCCAGCACGTTCAGCGCCGGTATCTTTTCGCGGAAGACCCGCGCCTGGTTTGGCTGGTCATAGGCCACGGTGGTGAAGATCACCGGCCAGCCGCGCCGACGGAAAGCTTCCAGCAGTTTGCGATTGGCCTCGACGACCGCCGGGCATTCGCTGGCCAGCGGGCTTTTCGTCGGGTCGGTGAAACCGACCGAGAGATCCACCAGCACCAGCGCATAGCGCTGGGCCGGGGAGAGGGAGCGGGAATCCAGAGCCATGGCGATTCCTCAGTTCCAGGACGGTGTGGTCGGTGCCGGCAGGCCGGTTTCGGCCAGGCAACGTGCCTTGAGTTCGTCCAGCGTGCCGCCGCGATCGAACAGTTCGATCTCGCCGCGCTCGGCCGCCATGACCTCGCGCAGGGCGCGAGTCGCGCTCTCGTCCACGGCATCGTTGGCGACCACCACGCCATAGCGGCGGGCGCCGTCGGCACTGACCAGGCCCTTGCGCACATCAGTGAGCACCTTGGCCGGATCACGCTGCAGCGGGTCGCCCCAGCCACCACCGCCCCAGGTGTCGAACAGCACCAGGTCGCCAGCCTTGACCTGGATGTTGTCGCATTTGGCCGGCAGCATCTGCCGGGTGCCATCGGCACGGATCAGTTCCTTGCGGCTGCGCTCACCCGGTGCACCACCGTTGACGCCCCAGGGGTAGGTCAGCCAGCGGTCGTCGTGGATCGACACCTCGCCATCGACCAGCAGCCGGTAGGCCACACGCAGACCGTTGCCACCCCGGTGCAGGCCGGCACCGCCGGAGTCGGCGAGGGTTTCGTAGGTTTCGATGCGCAGCGGGAAGTAGGCCTCGACGAACTCGTTGGGTACGTTGGTGAAGCCCGGCCACAGCGAGTGGCCGTCCGGGCCGTCGCCCACCGGCCGTCCCGGAATGCCGCCGAAGCCGATCTGGAACAGCTGGAACCATTCGCCCTGCTGGTCGTAGCCCGAGTACATGAAGTGCGGCGAGTCGGAGAAACCGGCGGCGTTCATCGCCTGCGGCGTGCCCTGGCCGAGCAGCCCGCCCATCATGTCGAAGATGCGCCCCAGCAGGTGGGTGCGGCAGGACAGGGCGGCGGGGAAGTTCGGCTTGAGGATCGAGCCCTGCGGGATACGCACTTCCACCAGGTCGTAGAAGCCGTCGTTGAGCAGGATCGCCGGGTCGAACAGGCTGATGGTCAGCGCGCCGAAGAAGATCTTGAACATCTCTTCGTTGAGGTAGAAGTTGACCGAGGAGGGTGCCTGCGGATCGGTGCCCTCGAAGTCGAAGATCGCCTTGTCGCCCTCGCGCCACAGTGCGCAGCGCAGGGTGTAGGGGCCCAGGCCGGCACCGTCGTCGCAGATGTAGTCCTCGAACACCTGGCGGTGCTCGGGCACCACACGGCCGATCACTTCTTTCATCGCCCGATGGGTGCGCTCGAGCATTTCCTGCTGGGCGCTGTAGAACACGTCGTCACCGAAGCGCTCGGCCAGTTCGACGCAGCGTTTGCCGGCGGTACGGCAGGCGGCGACGATGGCGTTGAGGTCGGAGCGGTTCCAGCGCGGCATGCGCACGTTGTGCAGGATGACGTCGAGCATGTCGGCGTTCATCTCGCCACGGCGGTACAGCTTCACCGGCGGGATGCGAATGCCTTCTTCCCAGATCGAACTGGCGTTGGTCGGCAGGCTGCCCGGCACCTTGCCGCCGACGTCGGACATGTGGCCGAACATGGCGGCGTAGTTGATCACCCGGCCGTTCTTGAAGATCGGCATCAGTACCAGCCAGTCCGGCAGGTGGCTGACTGCGCCGCTGCACAGGTACGGGTCGTTGGTGAGGAACACGTCGCCCTCTTCGATCTCGCCCTCGTAGCTGCGCAGGAAGCCGCTGATGAACGAACCGAACTGGCCGACGATCATCTTGCCGTCGCAGGTGGCGATCATCGGGAAGGCGTCGCCCTGTTCGCGGATGCCCGGACTCATGGCGGTGCGGAACAGCACCGCGTCCATTTCGTTACGGGCGTTGCCCAGGGCGTTCTCGACGATGTCGATGGTGATGCCGTCGACCTCGACGCGCTGGAACGGATTGCTGTTTTCTTGTTTGATGCGCGCAACCATGACGCTTACTCCTGATGGCCCAGCGGGCGGATCAACAGATTGCCGACGCGGTCCACGGCCGCTTCGTAACCCGGAAGAACGAGGGTGGTGGAGTCCATTTCCATGACGATGGCCGGCCCCGGCACGATCAGGCCCGGACTCAGCTTGCCGCGCGCATAGAGCGCCGCATCGTAGTCCTGGCCGGCGTAGTGCACCGGGGTGTGGCCGACCTGCGCCTCGGCCAGGCTGCTGGTGGTGCTCTCGAAGGCGCGCTCGGTGATCTCCGGGCGCGGCGCGCGGGCGATGGCACGCAGGTTGACCAGCTCATGGGCTTCGTTGAGGGCGAAGGTGAACAGCTGCTCGTGTTCGGCATCGAAGGCGGCGGTGATGGCCTGCATGCCGGTACGGGTCAGCTCGTCCGGGTCGATGTCCAGGGTCAGCAGCAACGCCTGGCCCTGGTAGCGCACGTCGGCCTGCCAGGTCAGTTGTTGCACCTCGGCGGGGATGTCCTGCGCGGCCAGCGAGCTGCGCACGCTGTCGCCGAGTTGCTGGAGAATCTGCACCACCTCCTCGACGCTCATGTCGCTGACGCGGCGCACCAGCGAGCGCGAGGCCTCGTCCTTGACGCGGGTGGTGGCGTCGCCATAGGCGCAGAGCACACCCGGGCCCGGCGGGATGATCACCGGCCAGGCATTCATCAGGATGCCCAGGGCGTTGGCGTGCAGCGGGCCGGCGCCGCCGAAGCCGCACAGGGCGAAGTCGCGCGGGTCGTAGCCCTGCTCGACGCTGATCAGGCGCAGCGCGCCGAACATGTGTTCGTTGGCGATGCGCACGATGCCTTCGGCGGCCTCGAACAGCGACACGCCCATGGCGTCGGCGGTGGCCTGCACGGCGGCGGTGGCCAGGTCCTTGCGCACCTGGAAGTCACCGCCGAGCTTCTGCTCGGCCGGCAGGTAGCCCAGCACCACGTTGGCGTCGGTCACGGTGGCCACGGTGCCGCCCTTGTTGTAGGCCGCAGGGCCAGGCACGGCGCCAGCGCTTTCCGGGCCGACGCGCAGGGCGCGGGTCAGTTCCGGCACCGAGGCCATGGAGCCACCACCGGCACCGATGGTGCGCACGTCGACCGACGGCGCACGCACGGCCACGTCACCGACGCGGGTTTCGCGGCGAATGCGCGCCTGGTTGTTGTCGATCAGCGCCACGTCGGTAGAGGTGCCGCCGACGTCGAAGGTCAGCACCTTGCTGAAGCCGCCGCGCGAGCAGAACCAGATCGCTCCGGCCACGCCGCCGGCAGGGCCCGAGAGCAGCAGGTTGACCGGCGTGCTGGCTGCCGACTGGCTGGTGGCCAGGCCACCGTCGGAGCGCAGGATGGACAGCTGCACGTCCGGGCGCAGGCGGCTGCACAGCTCGCCCTGCAGGTGTTCCAGATAATTCGCCACTTCCGGTCGCACGTAGCTGTTGACCACGGTGGTTTCGGTGCGCTCGTACTCCTGCATTTCCGGCACCACTTCCGAGGACAGCGACACCGGCACGCCAGGCATCACTTCACGGGCGATATCGTGGATGGCCTGTTCGTGCACGCCACTGGCGTAGGCGTTGACCAGGCTGATGGTCAGCGCTTCGATACCGGCTTCCTTTAGACGCAGCAAATCGGCGCGAATCGCCTCGCGATCCAGTTCGCGCACCACGGCGCCGTGGGTGTCGATGCGCTCGTCGGCTTCGACGGTCAGTTCCAGCGGGGCGAGCAGTTCGCCCTTGTTGAAGGTCACCCAGCCGCCGAGGCCGCCAGGTACGAAGGAGCGGGCGATATGCAGCACCTGCTTGTAGCCCATGGTGGTCACCAGGCCGACCTTGGCGCCGCGGCGGGTCAGGATGGCGTTGGTCGCGACCGTGGTGCCGTGCATCACCGAGCGGATCGCGGACGGCTCGACGCCCGAGGTCTGGCAGATCTTCTCGATGCCATTTAGCACCGCGATGGAGGGATTGTGCGGCGTGGAAGGCACCTTGGCGGTGTAGCTGTCACCCGTGACATCGTTGATCAGGAGCAGGTCAGTAAAGGTTCCGCCTACATCAACACCCAAACGAAAACTCATGTTGCCTCCAAGCACTTTCTTGGCTTTGTTGTGCATCTTGGACTGGGGGGCATAAACCCCCCCCAGCTGTTTCGGCTTAACGCGCGGCTTTTTCGAGTTCGCGCAGGTTTACATCGTCAGCGGTGATGCCCGGTGTGTTCAGGCGCGGGCCACCCAATACGAATACCGTGCCATGACGACGTTGGTAGTCGATGGTGAAGCCGGCTGCAGAGACGATCCCCACGTCGCCATCCTCGGTCTTGATGGTCTTGAGGTGGTAGTTCATCCACTTCCAGAACTGCCCTTTGCGATCATAGGCTTCGGCCTGATAGAAGCGAGGGAACTGGGTGTCCATGTACATCACTTTCTTGCTGTACGGATGCTCTGGCGGAGTGGTGGCTTCCAGCACCCAGACTTCACGCGGTTCCCATTCGGCCTTGGGGTTCCAGAACGGCTTGTTGTCCAGGTCGATGACCGGGAACTCGGCATTGCCGCTGGCCTTCTGGTTCCAGGTTTCACCCTGGGAGTTGGCCACGGCGAGAATCCAGCGCTTGCCCAGCAGCTTGTAGTCCGGGTACCAGGTCGGGTGGGCGTTGAAGATCTCGATGTCGTCGCTGAGCTGGTCGGTGCCGCCGATCGGGTCCATCCAGGTGCCGCCGGACAGGCGACGGGTGCGCCGCACCGACTTCACGTAGGCCCAGGAGTCTTCCAGCTTGGGCGAGTCGTAACGCACGGTGAACAGGCCCAGGCCGCGGATGTCGGTGGGGTAGGTCGCGTACAGCAGGGTCTTGGTGAGGATGCTGCCGTCACCCTCGACGGTCTGCTCGGTGCCCAGGCGGCCCTTCATGTAGTAGCGCTTGAACGCCCACTCCTGGCGACGTTCCAGGCCGACCTTGTCGTTGAGGAACAGGTAGCCGAACTTGGGATAGTCCTGCACGTTCTTGATCGGCTGGGCGTAGTGGTGGTTCCAGATCAGCTTGGCGGCAGCGTCCGGATCATCCTGGCTGACGTTGGGGAAGGGCACGCCGGCTACCCAGCCTTCGACCTGGCGGGTATCGCGGTTGTACACGGCCTTGCCTTCGTTGGCCTTGGTCGCGGCCACGTAGTCCTTGCCCAGGGTGATCGGCTCGGAGGCCTTGAGGGTGATGGCCAGGCCTTCGTCCTTGATCAGGATCTGCATGCGTTCGGTGAGCAGGTCACCGATGCTGTGACCTTCGAAGGTGTCGCCCAGGTGTTGGGCCAGGGTGCTCGCATCGATCCGGGTGCCGGGTGTCAGCTCGGCAGCCTGTGCTGCCAGCGCGACCGAGAAGGTCAGCGCCAGGGAAGCGACAAGGTGATTCTTGAGGAATGTCATTGTTGTTCTCTCCTGGATCAGAACTGGTAGGTCACACGGACGGCCAGTTGGTCGTTACCGTCGAAGTAGCCGAACAGGTTGGTGTTGTTGAAACCTTGCAGAGCACGCTTCTGCCGCTCGTCGTTGAAGAACAGGTCGGCCTCGACGCGCACCCGCCAGTTGTTGCCATAGGCGAACTCGACGCTGGGCACGATGAAGCTGCCGCCATAGGTCAGGTCGGTGCCCACGGCCAGAGTCGGGTTGATCCGGTCGTTGTCGTAGTTGGCGGCCAGGATGGCGGTGGCGATGGTCGAGAATTCCTTGGCCCGGCCACTGAAACCGGCGGTGTTGACCACTTCGTCGTCACGGTCGTAGTTGGTGATCCAGGTGTTGAACAGCTGCACCGAGAAGAACGATGGGCGGCTGGTGCCCAGGTAGTTCTGCAGGCCGAGCTGCTTGTCCATGCGCACCATGGTTTTCACCACGTCCTTCTCGATGATTCCGCAGAAACCCGGGAAGAACGAACAGCCGCCTGCTTCGCCAGCCTGCACACCGATGTTGTAAGGCGCGTTGGGGATGTAGGAGACCTCGGCGGAGAACACCGCATCGACCGACTCCAGGTAGCGGTTGGCGGTTACCCCGAACACGTCGATGAAGGGGAAGATCAGCTCGCCGACGGTGGAGTTTGGATCGGAGTTGTATTCGCCCTTGTACGGGCCGACGTAGGTGCGGCCACTGGCGGCGTTGCCGACGCCCAGCGGGTTGTTCGGGTTGGAGTTGATCACCGGGTTCTGCGACGGGCCATGGAACCAGCCCAGCGAGTATTCCCACTCGCCGGCCATGCCTTTCCAGCGCACGCCGTAGGACGGATCGTCCATGTCGGCGGCCTTGTGGTCGTAGTTGTACGGCACGTCGGCGCCGAAGGTGGCGGACTCGAAGGTGATGCCCTTGTTCGGGTTGTTCGCCCAACGCCCGCCTTCCAGGTCATAGCTGTTGCCGCGGTCGCTGGCACGGTTCATCCGGCCCGGGATGTAGAGCAGCTGCAGGGTGCCGTCGACGCTGTCGAAGCGCTCCATCAGGTTGACCATCCACAGCGGCTTGCGCACGTCTTCGTTCTCCGGTTCGAGGAACGAGCGGATGCGCATGTCGTAGCCGTGGATCACGTCCAGCGACTGGAAGAAGTCGGTCTCGCCCCAGACCACCTGCTGCTTGCCGAGTTTGAGGGTGGTGGTCGGGGTGACCCCGGTCTGCCACCACAGCTCGCGGATTTCTTCGCTGTTGTAGACGTCGTCCATCAGGTTGACCGAGGACTTGCTGCGGTTGCTGAACAGGTCGGACGCGGCGTTGCCGTCCATGCTCTTCTGCAGGTCTTTCAAGTAATCGGTTTCCACCTCGCGGGCCACGCGCCCGGAGATGTTGAACTGTGAGTTGCCGAAGTCCTTGAACAGGTTGAGCTTGAGCGTGGTGCGCGCCATCGACAGGTCGTAGCGATAGTTGCCCTTGCGCTTCGCGCCGACCAGCCCGTTGGGATCATCGGTATCCATTACATAGGGGTTTTCCAGGTTCCAGGACATGTGCTGGCGCGCATATCCACTGACCTCCCAGTCGGAAAAGAACCCCTCATCAGCCTGTGCCCCAGCCTGCACTCCCATACCAGCCAGCAGAACCGCGCAAGCGATCGGAGTTTTGCCAGACCACGCCTTCGTATTGTTGTTGTGTGCGCTCATTTTCAGTTCCTGATGTGTTCAGGTTGGTGGATATGCCCGCGGAGCGGGGCATCTTTCGTCTGGCCGTGCTCGAAGATGAATTTCGGCTTGAACACCAGCGCAAGCGAAGGCATGACGAAGAGCGAGGTCAGTGCCGAGACCATCAGCCACAGGCCGATCAGCATGCCCATCTCCGCCTGGAAACGAAGGGAGGAGAACGACCAGAACAACACCCCGGCGGCCAGGGTGAAGGCCGTCAGCAGCACACCACGGCCCGCCGAGCCGAGGGACTGCAGCACCGCATCGAGCGGTTCGGCATCGGGGTTCTTTTCCAGGTATTCCTTCATCGAATCGACGATGTAGAAGGCGTAATCCACGCCCAGACCGATACCCAGGGCCACCACTGGCAAGGTGCTGATGCTCATGCCGATGCCTTGCCAGGCCATGAAGGCGAAGGTCACCACGTTGGAGATCAGCACCGGGATGATGAAGAAGATGCCGCTGACCGAAGAGCGATAGACCACCAGGCAGCACAGCACCACCACCAGGAAGGCCAGCGCGGTGGCCTCGATCTGGTCGCCGAGAAGGATCTCGTTGACCGCCGCGATGATGCCCAGCACGCCACCGACCAGCTTCACCTCGGCGCCTTCCAGCGGGTTGTCGCGGATGAACTCGTTGGCGTAGTGAGTGGCCTTGCGCAGGGTGTCGCCCTTGTGATCGCGGAAGAACAGGGTCACGGCGGCGTTGCGGAACTGCACATCGGCGAACTGGGTCAGGTCGTCTGGGTCGGCGCCCTGCATGTAGAAGCTGATCAGCTCGCCGTTCTCCATGCGGCTCAGGCCCAGCTCGCCGTAGCGCGGGTTGCCTTCGTAGAGGTTGCGACGGATGTCGATGACGATGTCGGCCAGCGACACCGAACCGCCGATCTCCGGCTGGCGCTCCATGTAGCGCGAGAAGCGCAGCATCCAGTCGAGCACCTCGGGCGTTTTCATCGCGTCCAGTTCTTTACCCTCGAGCACCACGAACATCTGCTCGGAGCCAGGGTAGAGACGGTTGATCAGGGCGCTGTCGCGGTTGAAGGCGGAGTCCTGCCAGAGGATCGGCGAGCCGTCGCTGGCGTCGCCGACGTTGATCCGCGTGGCCTCGAACATGAAGCCGCAGAGCAATACCAGGGTCACCGGGGCGACCCAGTAGCGCGCACGGCTGCGCACCATCCACTTCGCACCATTGAGGACGAACTGCATGAAGCCATTGAGGTTGACCGGGTGCACGTAGCCTTCCGGGCGCTTGACGTAGGACAGCAGCGCCGGTGTCAGCAGCACTGCCGAGACGGCGATGGTCATCACCCAGATGGCGCCGATGATCGCCACTTTGTGCATCAGCGGAATCGGCGTGAGGATGACGCAGAGAATCGCCCCAGCATCGGCGTACAGCCCCAGCATGCTTGGGCGGAACAGCTCGCGCATGGTCTGCTCGGCGGCCTTGCGCGGCTCGATGGAATCACCCACCGCCAGGTCGTCGAAGCGGGTGATCAGTTGCACCGAGTGGGAGAAGGCGCGCGCCGTGATGATGAAGGCCACGACGATCACCAGCGGGTCGAAGTTGTAGCCCAGCAGGCTGCCGACACCGAGCGCCCAGATGGCCGAGACGATGCCGGCGATCAGTGGCAGCAGGGTGCCGCGCCAGGTGCGGCTGAACACGAACAGCAGGATCAGCATGGCCGCCAGCGACAGCAGGGCGATGCCCACGGTCTCGCCGAGGTAGTGCGCCACCCAGCCATAGAGGATCGGCTCGCCGACCAGGTGCAGGCTGACCTGATCCTTGACCGGCGAAGCGTCGAGGATGGCTTCGATCTGCGGGAAGATCTTCGCGTAGTCCACCAGGTGGTCGTAGAAGTCGACCTGGATCAGCGCCGAGCTCAGGTCACGGTCGACGTACAGGCCATACACCAGCGGGTTGTTCAGCACTGCCTGGCGCAGTTCGCGCATCTGCTGCGCGTCCTTGGGCAGATCCGGCCACATCAGCGGACGGGTTTCGATGCCCTCGCTGGATGCATTGACGCGCTTGAGCTTCTTCGAGGCCAGCGAGGTGATCTGCATCGGATTGACGCCCTCGACCTGCTGCAGGTCGTAGGTGATCCGGCGTACTTCACCGAGCACGTCCTCGCGGAAGATGTCGCCTTCCTTGGCCTTGACCAGAATGGTCACGCGGTTGCTGGCGGCGAAGCTGTCCTGATACTTCTGGTGCACCTTCACGTAGGGGTGGTCGTGGGGAACCATGTCACTGAAGCGGGTGCGGATGTCCAGGTTGACCAGGCTGGCAGCGAAACCCAGGGTGATCATCCCGACCACCACGCACACCCACAGGCGATGGCGGATCGACCACAGCGACAGGCGCGCGGCGAAATTCATGGCGGCATTCATTGTTGGTGCTCCCGAGGCCAGAGCTGCAGGTCGTCCTGGCGCAGCAAGCCGAGTTGATGGCCGATCAGCACGACACCGTCGGCAGTGTCGAGCAGGCGGCTGTGGTAGCTCTTGTCCAGACCGTCCGGCGTCCAGGCCTGCCATTCGCTGGCCGGGGTGCGCGAGCGGAACAGCGCGCCACGGTCGCCGGTGGTCAGCCATTCGCCCTCATGTACGGTGACGTCGAACAGGTGCTCGCGGGTGAAGGGCTTCACGGCTTGCCAGCTATCGCCGCCGTCGTGGCTGATAAAGGCCTGGCCCTGGTTACCGACAGCAACGCCGGTGCTGCCGTCGAAGACCAGGGCGCGCAGGCTTTCGCTGCCCAGCTCCTGGGTCGTCCAGGTCATGCCGCTATCGCGGCTGCGCAGCAGGCGGCCGAATTCGGCGGTGATCCACAGGTCGCCGTCGACGCCAGCGCGGATGCTGTTGAGGGTGACATCGTCGCCGCTGCCCATCGGTTCCCAGTGCGCGGCATCGGCATCACCGCGAAACAGCGCACCCATTTCGCCGACTGCCCAGAAATGGCCGTCGATGAAGGCGACGCTGAGCAGCTTGCCGGCAAGATCCGACACCACCAGCTCCTGGCTCTGCCAGGGCTCCTGCCCCTGGCGCGTCCACAGGTGGCCCTGGTTGCCCACCACTACCTGGCGGCCTTTATCCGATACGGCTATGGATTGCAGATTGCTGCGCGCCGGCAGCTCTTCCCGCGTCCAGGTTTCCCCGGCGTCCAGGCTCGACAGCAGGGCGCCGTTCTGCCCGACGATCCACAGGTGCTCGCCTAGCGCTGCACCGTCGAAGAAGGCGTCGCGGCGTTCCAGTAGTGGCTGATCCAGTGGTACTGGATTGACCGATGGTTTGATGAATACAGCGGCATAGGCCAGGCTGCCGATCACCATCCAGGGCGCCAGTCGGGCGACCCAGCCAAGCAGGCACTTAAGCATGGTTGCCTCCTTGTCGCTTGCCGGCCTGGCGGTCGAGCCAGCGGAACGAATGGCCGCCCAGCGGCGTACCGGTCAGCGCTTGTACACGCTGCACGGCATCGACCAGCGCCAGCGGTTCGATACCACTGCGCAGGCCCATGGCGTCGAGCATCAGCACCAGATCCTCGGTGGCCAGGTTGCCGGTGGCGCCTGGCGAGAAGGGGCAGCCGCCGAGGCCGCCGATGGAGCTGTCGAACTCGCGCACGCTGTGTTCCAGCGCTGCCAGTACGTTGGCCAGGGCCATGCCACGGGTGTCGTGGAAGTGGCACGACAGCTGGCCGGCTGCGCTGTGCGAAGGCAGGCGCTGCAGCACCTCACGCACGGCACGCGGATTGGCCGCGCCGATGGTGTCGGCGATGATCACTTTGTCCGCACCAGCCTCGAACATGCGCTGGGTCAGGTATTCCACTACCGAGGGTGGGGTCAGGCCTTCGAACGGACATTCGAAGGCTACGGCGACATAGGCACGGGCCTGAATGCCGTCCTCGCGGGCGCGCTGCATCAGCTCGGCGCAGACAGTGGTGGTCTGTTCCAGGCTCATGTTGATGTTGCGCTGGTTCATGGTCTCGGTGGCCGACAGCACCACGGCGACCGAACGCACACCGGCTTCGCGGGCCAGTTCGTAGCCGCGCAGGTTGGGCACCAGCGCCGAGTAGGCGACTGCATCGGTCATCGGCAGCAGCTTGAACAGCTCGCCGGTGCCGGCCATCTGCGGTACCGCCTTGGGCGATACGAAACTGCCGACCTCGATGCTGCGAATGCCGCTATCGAGCAACGCATCGATCATTAACAGACGTTCTTCGATGCTCAGGGTCTTGCCCTGGCTCTGCAGCCCGTCGCGCGGGCCGACTTCATTGACGGTGACGAAATCGCTCATGCCTCACCCCACGATCCGCTGGTTCTTCAGCGCAGCGATGCGCTCGGCGTCGTAACCCAGCACACGTTCGAGCACCGCATCGGTGTGTTCGCCCAGCAGGGGCGGGGGGCTGTAACTGTCTTCGTCGTCGGCCGAGAGCTTGATCGGGTTGCCCGGTGCTTCCACCGTGCCGCCTTGCGGGTGAGGGATTTCCACCACCATCTTGCGGTGGCGTACCTGCGGGTCGGCCAGGGCATCGCTGAAGCGGTTGACCGGGGCGCAGGGCACGCGTACCGATGACAGCTGCTCGACCCAGTGGGCGGTGTCGCGGGTGGCGAACAGCTCGTTGAGGATGCCGTCGATCAGTTTCTTGTCGGCCAGGCGCGCAGGCTGGGTCTTGTACTTGGGATCCTTGAGCGCCTCGACGTCGAGCAGGCCGACCAGGTTGTCCCAGAAACTGTCGAAGATCACCGCGACGATGATGAAGCCATCGGCGGTGCGGTAGGTGTTGTACGGCACGTGGACGAAGTGGCCGTTGCCCAGCGGCTCAGGGTTCTCGCCGCTGAGGAAGTACATGGTGGCCATGTAGTTGAGCATGCTGATCTGGCAGTCGAGCATGCTGATGTCGACGTGTTGACCGTGGCCCTTGCTATGGCGTGCCTGCAGTGCAGCCAGCACACCCATGACTGCGAACATGCCGCCGCCCAGATCGCCGATGGGGATGCCGGCGCGGGTCGGGTGCTCGGCGTTGTCGCCGGTGATCGACATGCCGCCGCCGATGCCTTGCACCACCTGGTCGAAGGCCGGGCGTTGGTAGTTGGGGCCGTCCTGGCCAAAGCCGGACACCGAGCAGGTGATGATCAGAGGGTTGATCTGCTTGAGGTGCTCGTAGTCGATCTTGAGTTTCTGCGGTACGCCGGCGCTGAAGTTATCCAGCACCACGTCGGCTTCACGCACCAGGTCGTGGAACACGGCCAGGCCCTGTTCGCTCTTGAGGTCGATGCACACGCTCTGCTTGTTGCGATTGAGCGTGAGGAAGTAGGCGCCCATGCCCTTGAACGAATGCCGAGGATCCTTGGCCAGCAGCGCGCGCGTGCCTTCGCCAGTCAGTGGCTCGACCTTGATTGTTTCCGCCCCGAGATCGGCAAGGATCATTCCGGCGTAGGGGCCGGACAGCATGTGGGTCAGATCGAGGATGCGAATCCCCTCTAGCGGTTTGCTCATGATCGTTCTCTTGTACTTGTTGGAATTGCCCGCACAAGAGGGATAGCAAGGGGCTTGCCAAGTCTTTGAATGACTTTTAGTTGTTTGTTTTTAAAGGGATTTTTTTAGTTTTTTGAGTGAATCAGCGAAGCGCTCGAAGCAATCGCATTGCAAGGTGAAATGGCGATTTCATTCTGCATGGATGGTTGAGGGGGCTGATACCGGACTGGCAAATAAGTACGTGGCACTCTCCATTGTGTGAGTAACCTGCACTACAGGCTTCACCTCTTAGGATGTTCTGAAAAAGTCATTTGCCGTCACTCCCGCGAAGGCGGGAGCCCAGGAAGTTCGCAGGATCTGGATTCCCGCCTGTGCGGGACAGCGCTTGCGCTGAACGCACTTCAGTGTGGCCCGTACAGGGCGAGTGCAATGAGTAACGACGGCGTTTTTCAGCGCTTTCCTAACGCCTTGCCATCACCCGGTGCGCACAGCGCACCCTACGCTAGCCCACCTCGTCATTCCCGCGAAGGCGGGAGCCCAGGAGTTCTCAGGTTCTGGATGATTCTTCTTCGGGCGAGCGCAGCGAGTAATGACAACTTTTTCAGGGTTTCCCTTACGGGCGCCACACCTGTCTCGCTGTGCTCTTGTGGCCAACCCTTAATCTCCGTGTTTTTGCTCTTGAATCGCGATCTTGCAGACGACGCCCAAATCCCCTTCAGGAGGTTGAGTGGAATCGCCGTGGAAGGGGGTTGAGCGGCATGGATGCCGCGAGAGCCACGGAGGGCCAGGGATGGCCCATCGTGGCGTGCCCCTGGAACGGTGATGGAACGAGGGAACCCCGGCGCAGCCGGGGCCGAATGTCGGGGTGCCCTTCTCTTTGGTTACTTTCTCTTGGGCAAGCAAGAGAAAGTGACTCGCCCGTAAGGGGCGAAACCCATCGGATCAGACGGCGCGACAATGGATAGTGCCAAGCCCGACCGAAATACGCCCCCGAATTGCCAGTCCGGTGTCATTCAAATACGCAGACTTCCAAAAAAAACCGGCACACAAGGTGCCGGCAAACTTCACGCTCAGGAGCAGTCTCAGGTGAATCGATGTGCTTCGATGGGGCCGTCGAATCCTTCCAGGGCACCTGGTTCGATGTAGCGTTTCCAGTTGTCGAAGATTTCCCGGCCGGCGAGAAAACCCTCGAAGATCGCGTGGTCGGTCTTGCGTGGTACCACCGCGTCGCCGACGCGGTGTACGTTCGGTAGCTCGGCCTTGAGGGCGTGGTACAGGCTGTCCACCGGCAAGTGGCGCACCGCCAGGACGATACTGTCGAAGCCTTCCAGGGTCTGTTCTTCGCCGCTGTACAGGTTGAACAGATCCACTGCCGAACCTCGCACCTGTCTGACCCAGGCATTGAGGGTGTAAGTCAGGCCACGGCTGAACAGGTTGGCGTACACCACCGGCTGATCCAGGGTGGTACCCAGACGGTGGAACAGCGCGTTCCAGCGCGTGACCACGTGCACCTCATGGCCGTTTTCCACCAGCAGTTCGGTGATGCCTGCGGAGTAGCGGTTGCCTTCCTCATCCAGCACCAGCACGCGCTTGCCGACCCGCTGCGGCTGCGCCAGCACGTCCAGCGCGGTGAACACGTGTTCGGCATCCAGCCCTGGCACCTGCTCGACCAGTGGGTTGATATCGGAGTAACCGCTGCGATCCGGCAGCGAACCGGTGGCGACGATCACGCCATCCGGTTGCAGCGCCCGGATCGAGTCGACGCTGGCTTCGCAGTTCAGCTTCACCTGCACGCCGGCCTTGGCCATCTGCACCTTGAGGTCTTCGGTGATCCAGGCGAAGGAATCGCGACGCGGCAGGCGCACGATGTGGTTGACCTGGCCACCGAGTTCGCCGGCCTTCTCCAGCAGGGTGACGCGGTGCCCGCGTTTGGCCAGGCCCTCAGCCGCCTTCATCCCGGCCGGGCCACCGCCGACTACCACCCAGTGCCTGGCCGCTGGCGCCAGCTCCAGCGTCTGTGGGCCGAAGACTTCCTCGCGGCCGGTGGCGGGGTTGACCTGGCAGGTCATCGAGGTGCCGTGGAACAGGCGCGATACGCAGCCCTGGTTGCAGCGCAGGCAATGGTAGATCTCGTCCTCGCGGCCTTCGGCGGTCTTGCGCGCGAACTCGGGGTCGGCGATCTGCGCACGGGTCATCGCCACCATGTCGGCGTCGCCGCGTGCCAGGATCGCCTCGGCTTCGCCGGCACTGCCGATGCCCGAGACGCAGAACACCGGTAGCTTCACCGCGCGCTTGAGCCGCGCCACCGGATCGACCAGCCAGCCATTGGGTACGTCGTAGGGCGGCATGATGTAGGTGGCCGACTGGTACACCCCGGCGGTGGCCATGATGTAGTCGATCTGGCCGGTGGCCTCGACCGTTTGCGCGACCTTGATCCAGTCATCGATCTGCATGCCGCCCGGCACCATTTCGTCCATCGACAGGCGAATGCCGATCACCAGATCCGGGCCGACCTTCTCGCGCACCGCCGTGATCACTTCGAGCGGCAGGCGCATGCGATTCTCGTAGCTGCCGCCATATTCATCGGTGCGCTTGTTGAACAGCGGGGAGATGAACTGGTGCAGCAGGTAGCTGTGCGCCAGGTGAATCTCGACACCGTCGAAGCCGGCCAGGCGCGCGTACTCGGCCGAGCGCACCCAGCCCTCGACGACCTCGTCCATGTCCGAGCGCTCCATGGCCTTGGCCATTTCGCCGAACACCGGTGACTTGATGTTGGACGATGACCAGAGCACGCGGTAGTCGTCCATGGCGTGGGTTTCGCCCATCACGCCGAAGTGGTTGAGTTGGGCGAAGATGTGCGCACCGAAGCCATGCACCGCCTGGGTCAGCGCCGTGTCGCGTTCGATCATCTCCTCGCGGTAGCCGTAGGGATAGCCGCGGCAGAAGGTGTTGGAGGTCGGGTGGATCAGGCGGTTGCCGGTGACCATCAGGCCGATGCCGCCCTTGGCGCGCGCGGCGTGGTAGTGGATATCGCGGTTGTTGGTCAGCCCCTCGGGGGAGTTGAAGGCCATGGCATGGGCTGACTGCATGATGCGGTTGCGCAGGGTGATGCCGCGCAGGCGCAGCGGTTGGAATAAATGCGGATAACGTTCGACGGTCATGCTGTTCTCCTTCACGGCCGACAGGGCCGGCCGGAAATGGCGTCATGTCGCGCACAACCGAGTGGCTGTGCGCGGCGTTCCGTAGGGTGCGCTGTGCGCACCGCTAGCCGATCAAGCGATCAGCCCACCGGGGCACCCATGGCCGTGCGCCAGTCGGCACCAAAGCCTTCCAGCTCGCCCTGTTCGATGAACCGGTTCGGGTCGTCGAGCAACTCGCGGCCGGCCAACATGCCTTCGTAGAGGGTGTCCTGTAGTGGCCTGGGCAGGCGCGCATCGCCGATGCAATGCAGGTTCTGCACCCGGCCCTGCAGGGCGCGATACAGCTCATCGTGTGGGCTGTGCCCGGCAGCGATGATGAAGGTGTCGGCTTCCAGGCTTTCGCCATCCTGGTCGGTGAACAGGTTGAGCAACTGCGCGCGCTTGCCGTCGATGCTGCGTACCCAGCTGTTGAGGGTGTACTGCAGCCCCTTGCGGAATACGTGCTGGTAGTTCACCGGCAGATCCAGGGTCAACGCGAGGTTAGGCGACAGCGCGATAAAGCGGCTGACCAGGTGCACCTGGTGTCCGCGATCGAGCAGGTATTCGGCGGTGCCCAGGGCATAGCGGCCGCCGTCCTCGTCGAACAGCACCACACGCTTGCCAACGCGCGTTGGGTCTTCGAGCGCTTCGACCACGCTGAGCACGTTGTCCTGCTCGGTGCCGGGCACGCGATCCACAGCGGGGCGGGTAGAGGTGAACGCGGTCTTCAGTGGCGTCGAGCCGGTAGCCAGGAGCACGCCATCGGCACCGAACGCCACCACCTCGTCGGCGCTCATCGCACAGTTCAGGCGAATCTCCACCCCGGCTTTGCGCAGTTGCCGCTCCAGGTCGCGCGGGATAAAACCGAACTTGTGCCGGCGCGGTAGGCGTGCGGCCAGGTTGAGCATGCCGCCGAGACGGTCGTCCTTCTCCACAAGGGTGACCTGATGGCCGCGCTGGCGCAGGGTCAGCGCCGCCTTCATGCCCGCCGGGCCGCCACCGACCACCAGCCAGTGGCCGGGTGTTTCGGCCGGCCTGAGGGTGTGCAGGCCGAAACGCTGCTCGCGCCCGGCAGCCGGGTTGACCACGCAGGAAATCGCGTTGCCGGCCATCAGCCGGGCGATGCACGCCTGGTTGCAGCGGATGCAGTGGTTGATCTCGTCCTCACGGCCTTCGCGCAGCTTGTTGCAGAACTCGGGGTCGGCGATCTGCGTGCGGGTCATCGCCACCATGTCGGTGGCGCCGCTGGCCACCAGTGCCTCGGCTTTTTCCGGGTCAACGATATGGCCGACGATGAACACCGGGATCTCGCTGACCTCGCGCAAGGACGCGCGCAGACGAGCTCCGTCGTCCACCAGCCAGTTCTCCGGGTAGTCGCCTGGCGGAATCTGGTCGGCGTGGGCGGCATAGGTGCCGGCGGTGGCGCTGACGTAATCGATCAGCCCGGCCTCGACCATCTTGCGGGTCATCTGGATCGCCGTGTCGGCGTGCATGCCATCGACGGTGCATTCATCCAGCGAGACGCGGATACCCACCACGAAGTCCGGGCCGACCGCGTCACGTACGCGCTGCATGGTCTCGATGGGGAAGCGCACGATGTTGTCGAGGCTGCCGCCGTACTCGTCGGTGCGCTTGTTGTAGACGAAGGAGAGGAACTGCTGGTGCAGGTAACCGTGTGAATAGTGCAGTTCGACGCCGTCGAAACCGGCAGCCTTGGCGTTGAGCGCGGTCAGGGCGAAGTGCTCGGACACCTCGTCCATTTCTGCCTTGGTCATCTCCTTGGCCCACTCGTTGTAGGCCGGCGATTTCATGGTCGACGGGCCCCACTGCACGCGGTAGTCGTCCAGCGCGCCGCTGCGGCCCTGCGGCCCGAAGTGGATCAACTGAGCGATGATGCGTGCGCCGAAGGCATGCACGGCGTTCACCATTTCGGCGTCGCGCTCGATCATTTCCTGACGGTTGCCGCGTGCCAGCGAGCGGTTGGGGCCGGTGGAGGCGGGGTGAGTGTGGCGCGCACCGGTGACGATCAGGCCGATACCGCCCTTGGCACGCTCGGCCTGGTAGTGAATGTCACGGTCGTTGGTCAGCCCCTCGGCCGAGGCGAAGCCCTTGGCGTGGGCGGTTTGCATCAGTCGGTTGCGTACGGTGATGTTGCCGATCTTCAGCGGCGAGAAAATCGAGGGATAGCGAAGCTCCCCCGGCGTCTTTGGCTGGGTCATTTTCCTCATCCTTTGTTCTTGTTCTGGTGAGAGGCCCGTTGTCGTGGAACGGGCCGCAACCGCTGTCCGCACTACCGTCAGAGTGGCAGGCGGGCAGGGCACCCGGAGACCATCAGAGGAGATGTCTCCAGGCCATGCATGGAACGATCAGCGCAGCACGTTCTCGCCGCTCATGAATACGAACACGCGGCGGAACTTGCCGTCTTCGACGTACCAGAAGTTGCAGTTGCGCAGGCGGGTTTCGTTGCCTTGCGCGTCCTTGAGATAGACGTTGAAGCGCGAGCAGATGGTCTGGGTGTCGACGTCGACTGCCAGCTCGAAGTCGCCGTGCCAGATTTCCTCGAAGTTGCTGAACAGGTTGTCGAACATCTTGCGCACGCCACTGTGGCCGTCGTGCGTGAGGTTGTCGGTCTGGATGGTGAACGCCACGTCTTCATGGAAGCAGTCCAGCACGCCGGCCATGTTCTTGTTGTCCACGTTGGCGAAGTACTTCTGCGTAGCCAGGTCGATCAGTTGCTCACGGGAAAGATGACTCATTGCTTGTTCTCCTTGTTGATGTCATTGACCAGCGAAGCCGTGATAGGCGGCGTCGTTGAGAATCTGCGGGGCGGGGTAGGCCTTGCGGCTCTGCGAGAGCCCGAGGCTCAGCAGCATCTCGCACAGCTTGTAGGAAACCAGGCCGGGGTTGATCACCGGGATGGGCAGGCGCTCGGCCAGGTAGGCATGGGACTGGTGCATGGTGGTGGAGCCGAGCACGATCACATCGGCGCCGTCCTCCTCCATCGCCCGGCGCGCTTCGGCTTCGAGCTTGGCGAATACCACCTCTTCCTTGCCTTCGAGCAGTTCCTTGAGATCCGGGCGGGTCTTGATCGAGCGCAGCGAGGCCACGCGCGGCCACAGGTGGTATTCGGTGAGGGTCTTTTCGTACAGCGGGAACCATTCGTCCCACATCGTGATGATGCTGAACTTCTTGCCCAGCATGCAGGCGGTGTGGAACGCCGCCATGCCTGGTGCGATCACCGGAATATCCAATCGCGAGCGCAGGGCGGCGAGGCCGGAGTCGCTGACGGTATCGATGCACACCGCGCTATAGCCTTCCTCCTGGGCGCGCAGGCCAGCCTGCACAACAGAGAAGTCCATCAGTAGCACGTCGTACGCGCTGTCACCGAGTGAGGCGCCCTTGGCGACCGGCACGAATTCCGGGTGGAAGCCGGGCAGGATCATGCTGGCCAGCAATTGCGAGGCGCGGTTGTCGGCGCCTGCCTGATCCATGGGAATGGGGATGATTACCTTGATGCGGTGGGTCATGCAGTTCTCCCGGAGGATGTAGCCGTGATGAATACGGCTTTTGTTGTTTTCCTCTCTTGAGCAAGACCGGTGCCACAATCAATCGAAAGCGCAATGCATTGATTGTTATAAGATTTTAAGCAAAGCAGAGCGGCGTTACTGTTACCGCTCGTTCAACTTGAAATGAAACGAAGCAAGTTGAAATCCCCTCTGTGCCTTGGCTGGCGTCACTCCCTCCAGCGTTTGAGCAACATCTCGATGAACAGCTCTGCGGTGCTCGACAGCGGGGCACCATCGCGCCGAACCAGGCCGATGGTGCGTTCGATCTGTGGCGGTGGCAGCTCGCGGCAGCAGATCGCGTCATGCTCGCTGGCCGGCATCGCCAGACGCGGCAGGATGGCCACGCCCAGGCCGCATTCCACCAGGCCCAGCGAGGTCGACAGATGCTGCACCTCGTAGAAGCCGTTCAGGCGTATGCCATGGCCGGACAGCGCGCTGTCGAGCAGCATGCGGTTGCCGCTGTCACGGCTGACGGTGATCAGGCGCACGCTTTGCAGATCCTGCCATTCCACCACCGGTAGGGCGGCCAGCGGATGGTCGCTGCGCATGGCCAGCACGAAGGGGTCGCGCAGCAGGGGCGTGAAGCTGATCTCCGGATGCTGGGCGCTGATCATGTTGATGCCGAAATCGGCATCGCCACTGATCACGCGTTCCAGGCCCTCATTGGCACTGACGTCGAGAATGCGGATGCGGATGCCCGGATAGGCCTCGTTGAACACACGGATCACGCTGGGTAGGAAGTAGAAGGCCGCTGTGGGGATACAGGCGATGGTCACCGTGCCTTTCTGGTGGGTCTTGAGTTCGCGTACGCCCTGAATGGACGACTCGTAGTCCTCCAGCATGCGTCTTGCGCGGGGCAGGTAATCTTTGCCGACATCCGTCAGCCAGCTACGGCGCGTCGTTCGTTCGAGCAGCTTGGCGCCCAGGGTTTCCTCCAGCTTCTGCAGTCGCCGCGAGAGCGCCGGCTGTGACAGATGCAGAGATTGAGCCGCTTCCAGGAAGGAATGCGACTCGGCAACCCGCACGAAAGCGGCCAGATCAAGGAACTCTATTCGATGCATTAACAGGTAAACCTTTCAATATATTACGCATTAATGCTTATAAATTATCACTCTTCCTTGATGTTTGCATTTGATGCATAAAAGGGCCGCTGACAAGCTGTATCCACCGCCGCTCCGGTGGTCGTTGGATCAGAGATAATGAATAGCATCCCTTGCATCATCATGCGCGGCGGCACCTCGCGTGGCCCCTTTATCCGCCTGACCGATCTGCCCAAGTCCCCTGAAGCCCGCAGTGAAATCCTGCTCGACCTCATGGGCGCCGGACATCCGTTGCAGGTCGATGGCATTGGTGGTGGCAACTCGCTGACCAGCAAGGTAGCGATGGTAGGGCCTTCCAGCCGTAGTGATGCTGATGTCGATTATCTGTTTGCCCAGGTCGATGTGAGCGAACGATCCGTGGACTACACCCCCAACTGCGGCAACATGCTGTCCGCGGTTGGTCCGTTCTCGATCGAGACCGGCCTGGTGTCTCCCACCTATGAGCAGACCCGCGTTCGTGTCTTCAATCTCAACACCCAGCGCATCATCGAATGCCTGGTGCCAACCCCCAACGGTCGCGTCGCCTACGAAGGCAATACCGCCATCAGTGGTGTACCGGGCCGTGCCGCTGGTATCCAGCTGAGCTTTCTCGATGTTGCCGGCGCCAAGACTGGCAAGCTGCTGCCAACCGGCAATGTTTGTGACTGCATCGATGGCATCGAAGTCAGCTGCGTGGACGCTGCCACACCAGTGGTGATCCTGCGCGCCAGCGATCTGGGCGTGGATGGTCACGCCGACCCCGCTACGCTCGACGCCAACCCCGAGATGCTGCGCAGGCTCGAAGGCATTCGCCGCGAAGCCGGGTTGCGCATGGGCATGGGCGACGTCAGCCAATCCGTGCTACCCAAGCCGATCCTGATCAGCGCGGCGGAGGAGGGCGATGCCACCCTCTGTGCGCGTTATTTCGTACCGCAGCGCTGCCACAAGGCGCTGGCCGTCACTGGCGCCATCGCGCTTGGTGCGGCACTAAACCTGCCGGGGAGCGTCGCCAACCGCGTTGCGCGGGACGCTGGCCGGCTGCTGGAGGGGCAGGTACTCGAGGCCATTCGCATCGAGCACCCCTCCGGGCACCTCGATATCCGTGTTGGATTGCGTGACGGCAACCCTCGCGATATCGCCCGCGTGTCGCTGATTCGCACGGCACGCAAGATCATGGACGGTCGTTTGTTCTACCGTGTGGCTGATGCCTTGAATTGATGAAGGCCAGGCCTTCTTCCATCAGCCCGACAATAAACACAAGACGGGTATCCGACATGTTCATCGTTCCTTTCGCATTGCCAGGTTTTTCCGTGATTCAGATGACCGGCCGCGGCCTGCCCTGATACCCGGCAGGCGCGTCATCGCCAGCAATCCAGCTTTCATCTGATCCGATAATTACAAGAGTTCAATGCAATGCTCTCACTGCTCGGTTTATCCATGGTGGTCGTGTTCACCTACCTGATCATGACCAAACGCCTGTCTCCCGTCGTGGCACTGACCCTGGTGCCCATCGTCTTCGCCGTCATCGGCGGATTCGCTCCCGACCTTGGCAAGATGATGCTCGACGGCCTCAAGACCGTCGCGACCTCGGCGGCCCTGCTGCTATTCGCCATCCTGTTCTTCGGCATCATGATCGACTCGGGCCTGTTCGATCCGTTGATCCGCACCATCCTGCATGCCGTCAACGGCAACCCGACCAAGATCGCCATCGGCACGGCGCTGCTATCGCTGATGGTGGCGCTCGATGGTGATGGCACCACCACCTACATGATCACCGTGGCTGCCATGCTGCCGCTGTACAAGCGAATCGGCATGAACCCGCTGATCCTGGCCTGCATCTCCATGCTCTCGCTCAGCATCATGAGCGGCATGAGCCCCTGGGGTGGCCCGGCCACGCGCGCCATCGCAGTCCTCGGCCTGGATGCCACCCACTACTTCATTCCCATGTTGCCGACCATGATCGGTGGCGCCCTGTGGGTAGTGTTCACCGCCTGGATTCTCGGCCGCCGCGAGCTCAAGCGTGTCGGCAACGTGCAACTGCAGACAGGCGGCGATGATTGCTACATCAAGTCGATCCTCGTCGATGGCCCGCACAAACGCCCGCGTCTGATCCTGATCAACCTGCTGCTGGTGGTGGCAGTGATGGTCGCCCTGGTGGCCGGCCTGATGAACGCCGCGGTGCTGTTCATGATCGGCTTCGTCATCGCCCTGATGATCAACTACCCGCGCCTGGACGAGCAGAAGGAACGCATCCTCGCTCACGCCGGCAACGCCATGACCGTCGTACTGCTGGTGTTCGCCGCCGGTGTCTTCGCCGGCATCTTCTCCGGCACCAAGATGGTCGATGCGCTGGCCAATTCGCTGGTGGAAATGATCCCGCCGAGCTGGGGCAGTTTCTTCCCGCTGGTGGTGGCACTGACCAGCATGCCGCTGACCTTCGTGCTGTCCAATGACGCGTATTACTTCGGCATGGTGCCGATTCTGGCCCAGGCAGCGTCTGCCTACGGCATCGACCCCGTGGAGATCGCCCGTGCTTCGGTGCTGGGGCAACCGGTGCACCTGATGAGTCCACTGGTGGCCTCGACCCTGCTGCTGGTGGGCATGGTCGACCGCGACATCGGCGACTTCCAGCGCTTCACCTGGAAGTGGGCCGTGCTCACGTCGCTGGTGATCACCGCGCTGGCGCTGCTGTCCGGTGCCATCAGCCTGTTTGCCTAATCCCGTCGGGCCACACGTTGGTGTGGCTCGGCATGATGTGGGGCCCATCGGCCCTGAACAGCGTTTGCCTCGCGCGGGCGCGACACCCTGCACTCACAAGGTGCAGGGTTTACTGACCACGACTATCCGACTCGCAGGGCACGGCCATCCGCCTGCCTGGTCGAGCTGCGGCTCCGGGAACCCACAGGTTCCCGGTCTTTTTTCTACAGCTGGAGACTTTTGTTGATGGATTTGTTCATCGATCCCGTGTTCTGGATGGCGCTGATGCAGATCATCGCCATCGATATTCTGCTGGGCGGCGACAACGCCGTGGTCATCGCCTTGGCCTGTCGGCATCTGCCCGAAGCTCAGCGGCGCAAGGCGATAATGGGCGGTGTGATCGGGGCGATCGCACTGCGCATCGGCCTGCTGTTCTTCGCCATGCAACTGCTGGCGCTGCCGTACCTGAAACTCTTCGGCGCCGTGCTGCTGCTGTGGATCGGCATCAAGCTGCTGCTGCCCGAGCCGGAAGAAAACCACGAGATCAAGCCTGGCAGCGGACTGATCGCGGCGATCAAGACCATCATCGTCGCCGACGCGGTAATGAGCCTGGACAATGTCCTGGCCGTGGCCGGTGCTGCCGGCGGCAACCTGCTGCTGGTCAGCCTCGGCGTGCTGATCAGCATCCCGATCATCGTCTGGGGCAGCCAACTGGTGCTGAAACTGATGGATCGCTTCCCCCAGGTGGTGCTGCTCGGTGGAGCCTTGCTGGGCTGGATCGCCGGCGGCATGGCCGTGGGTGACGTCGCTGTGGCCGAGTGGATGCCGGCGGTCGTCGGCCTGAAATACCTGGCCGGCGCACTGGGCGCTGCACTGGTGATCGCAGTGGGCGTCTTCATGCGTCAGCGTGGTGCTGCGCAAGAAACCGCTTAATCTGCTAGCGCTGTCCGGTTACGAAAAAGGCACTTGGCGATGATCGTCAGGTGCCTTTTTCGTTTCATCGACGGTGTGCAGGGTGAATCGATGCCTTCGCGTCACTGCCGTTAACTTAACCTGCGCCGAGACGTGTAACCCACTGGACAGCCCACAGCACGGATAGGTAGTGTCCCGCGTCACTGGGCATTGGTATGGCACTTTCTGCTTGCATTGCCCCATGGCGTCGCTGGATTCAGGCATTGGATAAAAGGAGTGATCCCCATGCGTTTTTCAAGAGCGGCAGCAGTGCTTCTATCGGTACCGTTGGCCGGCTGCGATACGGCGATACAGGTGTCCGAGATGAACCGCAAGATGGACGTCATTAATGCCGATCTGAAGAAAACGCTTGGCTTCGAGGCGCAGATCGGCTGGAACATCAACAATGGAACACTGACCCAGATAACCGTGTTACTACCTGCTGACAAGGTGGGCGAGCAGTCGATCCGGCAGCTCAAGGACATGACCTATCCCGTGGTCATCAAACACTTCGACAAAGCCCCTCAGGCCTTCCAACTGGTGACAGTTTTCGAACGTGAGCTTTAGAGCTCGTTGGCCCTGAAAACACAAAACCCCTGATATTCACTAGGAAAATCAGGGGTTCATGCTTGCTTGAATTGGTGGAGCCGGGGGGATTTGAACCCCCGTCCGCCAGTTCTCCACTGTCGGTACTACATGCTTAGCCGTGTCTATTGAGTTAACCCTCAGCCGCCCGACGGGCAGGGTGCATTGGGCGAGTTGTGTAAGTTTTAGCCACTTCGTCCACAACGTACTACGCGGCGATCCTGTTCTGCATGACAATCACTTCAGGTTTACAGGCATCCCCTAGTGATCGCTGGAGCCGAAGCTACCAGAAGGACTAGTCGCGCCGCTTACGCAGCGAGAGCGTAGCCCTCGTAGTTTTCGTCATTGGCAACTATAGAAAGTTGCAACAGTTGATTTACGACTTCTGTTACCAAGTCGGCATGCACCTCGAGCTTCGCTACCGGCGTCGAATCCTAATCGGCCCCAAAACTTTTCGGTTACAGATAGGACGAGAGTGTACGGCAAAGGTTCCTTAGCGTCGACTGCGGATTCCATCGCGGGAGGCTATGATGGCGCCTCGCGCCAGCCTGTGCCCTCTGGAAAGGAGCCGTAATGCCGAGTTCTAGCCGCTACCCTCTACGTCAGTGGATCTGGCGAGCGTTCGTGCAAAGCGCGCTGATCCCGCTGATTCTGGTGGAGTCGGTGTTGATCGCGGTGTATCTGCTGAGCAACCAGGCGATTCGCGATGCACAGATCGGCCATCTGCAGGAGGCAGCGGTCAAGGATCTGGCCAGTGCCGCCTTGCGCGAAGGGCAAGTCATCGACGGGCGTTTGCGTTCCATCGAGTCATTGGTGCAGGTATACCGCGATGCCGCTCACAAAGCGCTACTCGATACCCGTTTCCAGGCGGATGAACTCGAGCACCAACGCCATGCTGTAACCGACAGTGGTGTGTTCTATACCCGCAGCGATGATGGGCGCGCGGCATCCTTCTATGCCAACAGCACGCCTCTGGCGCAGCAGGATCACGCCAAGGTCATGCGTCTGTCGCAACTCGACCCGTTGATGCGCTCGATCCAGCAGGCCAACCCGCTGGTGGCTGCGCTGTATTTCAACACCTGGGACAGCTACAACCGCATTTACCCCTGGTTCGATACGCCGGCGCAGTATCCCCATGACATGGTGATTCCGGATTACAACTTCTATTACCTTGCCGACGCCAAGCACAATCCGGATCGCAAGGTGATGTGGACGGAGGTGTATCTCGATCCTGCGGGGTTGGGCTGGATGATGTCCGCTATCGCTCCGGTGTATCGCGACGACTTTCTCGAAGGTGTTGTCGGCCTGGACATCACCGTTGGCCAGGTGCTGGGCGAGATCGCCGAACTCAATGTGCCCTGGCAGGGTTACGCGATGCTGGTCAGCCATGACCACAACATCATGGCGCTGCCCAAGGCCGGTGAGCTGGATTTCGGCCTGCGCGAGCTGACCCAGTATTCCTACGAGGAGGCCGTGCGCCGTGAGGTACTCAAACCCGAGGACTTCAACCTGACCAAGCACGATGGCATGGCGTCGTTGCTGCAGGCGATGAACGAGGGCAATGGCAACGTCCAGGAGGTGGTGCTCGGTGGGCGCAAGCAACTGGTGGCCTGGAGCGAGATTCCGCAAACCGGGTGGCGTCTGCTGCTGGTGGTGGACGAGGAGCAGATCTTCCATGACACCAACCAGTTGGCCGAACGCTACATGCAGATCGGTTACCTGCTGATTGCCGGTCTGCTGGCCTTCTACCTGCTGTTCTTTGCCTTGATGTGGCTGCGTTCGCGCAACCTGAGCAATCAATTGGCCGAGCCTATTTCCGGCATCGTCGATATGGCCGCCAGCCTGGGGCAGGGCAAATACCTGCCGGCCGCACCGGACAGCCATATCAGTGAGGTCAGTCGCCTGGCCGATGCCGTGCAGCAGGCTGGGAGGCAGCTCAAGGCCAGCGAGCAGGAGCGTCAGGAGGCGCAGAACATCCTGCAACTGGTGCTGGAGAGTACGACCGAAAGCCTCTGGCAGATCGATGCCAAAGCGCTGACCATCGAGCTCAGCGAGCGATTCGTGCGGCGCTTTGGTCTGGGCGCTTCGACTCTGGCGCTCAGCGAATTCAACCAGCGCGTGCACCCGGATGATCTGGAGCGCTTGCGTCACCTGCGCAAGCTGTTCGCTGACAGTGGCGAGGAATATTTCGACGCGGAATATCGCTACCTCGATTGCCACGGTGAATACCTCTGGCTGCTCAGCCGCGGCAAGGTACTGGGGCGTGACGAGACAGGTTGGCCGTTGCGTATTGCCGGTACCCATGTCGATATCACCCGGCTCAAACAGGTGCAGGAAGAGCTGCGCCACGCCAGCCTTGAAGCGCTGGCTGCGAGTCAGGCCAAGAGTCGGTTCCTGTCGAGCATGAGCCACGAGCTGCGCACGCCGCTGAACGCCATCCACGGCTTCGCCCAGTTGATCGAGATGGAGGCGCAGGAGAAGCCCGACGCCAGACTGGAGAGCGATTACTCGCGCGAGATCGTCAGTGCCAGTCGCCATCTCACTTCGCTGGTGGATGACATTCTCGACCTCTCGAGTATCGAGAGCCGGCGGCAGCAACTGCAGCTTCAGCCCATCGAAATTGGCGCACTGCTCAGTGGCTGTGCCGAGCTGGTTCAGCCCGAAGTGCAGCAGAAGCAGCTGCAATTGCAGGTGATGGAGCCGGCCGATCCGCCCTTGTTCGTGCAGGGCGATCCGCGCCGGGTAAGGCAGATCTTGCTCAACCTGCTTTCCAATGCGATCAAGTACAACAGCCCGCGCGGGATGATTCGCATGGGGTATGAAGTGCGCGCCGACTGTGTGCGGCTGTGGGTCGACGACACTGGCCCTGGGCTGTCCAGCGAACAGCAGGCGCAACTATTCCAGCCGTTCCAGCGCCTTGGACGCGAGAGTTCGAACATCCCGGGGACGGGGATCGGTCTGGTGTTGTGTCGCGAGTTGGCCAGCCTGATGGACGGTGAAATCGGCCTGCGCAGCGAACCGGGTGTGGGCAGCCGTTTCTGGCTCGATATACCCAGCGCCGCCAGCCCAGGTGGCCAGAGCCGCGAGGCTGTCGACGCGCCGACGCAGGCGGTGCCAAGTCTGGTGCAGGTGCTGTGCGTCGAGGATCACCCGGCCTGCATGAAGATTCTGCAGGCGTCGTTGCGTGAGTTCGCCGAGGTGCGCGGCGTCAGTTCCTGCCAGCGCGCGCTGGCCGAATTGCAAGGCAGTGAGCCAGCGCTGGTGCTGTTGGATATCGACCTGCCCGACGGCAATGGGCTGGATATTCTCGACACCATGCGCGCCGAGCCACGTCTGCGTGATGTGCCGGTGATGGTGATCAGCGCAGTGGCCGACGCCCGTTTGTTCGAGGATGCCCGAGCACGTGGCGCGTCGGCCTGTCTGAGCAAGCCGGTCGATCTGCAGGAGGTACGGCAGGTTGCGCTGGGCCTGCTCTACAGCGGTTTCTGAGCAGGCCCGGCTGTGCGTCATTCGCTGGCGGAAAGCAGATCCAGCGCCTCGCCCAGCACCTTGACCGATTCGGCGTGATCGCCGGCCTTGTGCAGCGCCTCGCCCTCGGCGCGCAGCTCCTTGACCTTGGCCAGCACCTCGGGGTCGGTAGGCGGATCGCTTTGCAGCAGTGCGTCGATCTTGGCCATGTCCTGCGGGCAGTGCATGGCCCACAGTGGCAGGCTGATCAGAGTGGCAGCGAGAAACATGAGTGCGCGACGCATGATGACTCTCCTGAAACAGGCAGCGGGAATCTCAGTATAGAAGCCCGTCGCCTATGTGCCGGTGCTCAGTAGTGATACCAGCGCAGCTCCAGCGTCACTTCGTTGACCGGACTGGCGAGCTGGCTGAATTCGCGCTGCGCGCTCAGGCGCAGGCCGAGGTTACGCGATACTTCCCATTGCTGGTTGAGCGACAGGCGGCGGCGTACTTCGCCGTTGTGGAAATAGTCACCGGCTGCTTCCAGGGTCAGGTTGCCCAGCGCGTTACGCCAGAGCAGCCCGCTGTTGAAGCCCAGTGCGGGTGAGACCACAGCTGCGAAGTCTTCGTTGTATTCCAGGCGCGCGGTACCGAGGGCGAAACCGAGCAAGTCGTCGCTCAACTGCCAGCTGTAACCGCCGCCGCCGCTGATGTGGCCAACCAACGGTGTGTCGCCATCTTCGCCTGGTACGCGCTCCAGGCCGCCGCCGATCTGCCAGGACAGAGGTTGAAGCAGGGCATTGCGTGGCGTCAAAGAGCGGATGTTGGCCAGATCCAGGCGTTGCAGTTGCCAGTGGTTGTTCTCGTACTGGCGCAGCTTGAGTTGAAGGATCTCGATCTGCGCCCCCAGTGGAAAACCATCGAGATTGTCGCCCAGGTCATGGTAGGCCATGCGCAGACCGTATTCGGCGAAGGCGCGGTCATCACGGCTGCCGCCGGCCAGCTGCCAGGTACGTGATTCGTGGCCTTCCTCGGGCAGCGGCGGGCGCTCGACCTCCAGCGGTGGCGGAGGATTGCGGTTGATAGCGCCGAGTAACTGGAAGCTGCGCTGGGCGTTGCTGCTGCCCTCCTCGCTGTTGGCGTGGTAGCGCACCAGGCGGAAGGCGGCGTCCTGAATCAGGGCGCGCCGTTCGGCTGGCAGGGCGAGAAAGTCGGTATCGCTGAGCCGTGCCGGGTCTTCGCTCAGGCGCAATGCCCAGGCCTGTTCGTCGGCCTGCAACGGTTCGGCGCGCGCCAGCAGTTCGCGTTCCCGCGAGGGACGGTAGTCGATGCGCTCGATCAACCCGGCATCCTTGACCGCACGTACGGTGTCGGTAGGGATGGCGGTGAGCGGGAAGTGTTCGGTCAGCTCGATACCGGGGCGGGCGATCTCCAGCAGTTCCAGCAGGCGATAGGAGCAGTTCTCGTCGAAGAAGAAGTAGTCGAAGCGGATCTGCTTGAGTTCCCACACATGCTCGACCATGCGCGCGGTTTCTTCCGGCGTCAGGTTCAGCCGGTATTCCCACAGGTCGCGGTTTTCCAGGCTGTTGTATTCGCTGAGCTTGTCGCGGTATGGCACCAGGGCGAACAGACCGGGATAGCCGCCCATCAGACCACGCCAGGCGTAGAGGATACTGTTGTCGTCGCCTTCGATGAAGGCACCGAAGTTGAGCGCGTAACTGAGTAGCGCGGTGTTGTGGCTGTCGATATCGGCCTGGTCGATGCGCAGCAGGGTATGGCCGAACATCGACGATGGGCTGTTCAGATACGCGGCCGGGAACACCAGCACGGTGCTGTGCGGATTGATGTCGGCGAACCAGTTTCGGTATTCGGCGCAGTCCGGCCTGGGTAGGTCATCGAGCTGCAGTTGGGCTTTCAGCCAGCGGGTTCGCGCCGGGTAGATGCACTGCGGATGGAGATCGCCCAGCTCCACCGGTCGATACAGCGCCTGCACGGTAGCGGCCAATTCGGCTGCCGGATCGTGGTCGCCATCGGCGGCGAGGAAGAAGGCATCGTCGTCGACATAGCTGCGCCAGCCGCCGAGCTTGCCGGTTTCGTAGTGCCCCAGAGCAATCCAGTATGGGTCGCTGGCCAATTCGGCCAGGTGCTGCGCTGAGGCGGCGTGAAGTGGAAGGCTGAAGCTCAGGGCGAGGACGGCGAAGATCCGTTTCAAGGTCGCTGTTCTTCTGGTTCGTGGCGATGACCGAGCTTTGGCCGGGTGTGGCGCTGGTGTCAAGGCGCGATCGGCTCTGAGGATAAGTCGATCAAATCGCCGGTGGCGGGATTGCCGCGCGAGGGGCGAAAGGAATAACATGAGAATTCATATCAATTGCATCTTTGCCTTTCCCGTATGTCGAGCGATTCGCCAGGCCTTTCCCCCACCGTTGATCAGCTTTATCGCGAACATCAGTCCTGGTTGCACAGTTGGCTCAGCCGTCGCGTGGGCTGCCGGGACAATGCTTCCGATCTGGCTCAAGACGTGTTCGTGCGCCTGTTGCGTAGCGAGTTGCCGGTAACGTTGCTTAACCCGCGTGCCTACCTTGGCCGTATCGCCCGGGGCCTGATGATCGATCAGTATCGACGTCGCGCACTGGAGCAGGCCTATCTGGAGAGCATTGCCCATCTGGGTGAGGGCGAGGTGCCTTCGGAGGAGGAGCGCCTGCAACTGCTCGATACGCTGGAAGCGCTGGATCGTCTGCTCGACAGGCTCAAGCCGCGCGTACGCCAGGCTTTTCTGCTGGCCCAGCTCGACGGCCTGACCTGTTCGCAGATCGCCAAGCAGCTCGGCGTATCACGCGCCACCGTCGAGCGTGATCTGGCCAAGGCCCTGCACGCCTGCTATCGCTTCAGCCATGAACAGGACTGACGTGCCGCTCGATGCCGCGGTGCTCGAGGCGGGCATCCAGTGGCTGGTACGTATGCGCTTCGATACGCCTGATGCTGCCACCGTGGAACGGTTCGAACGCTGGCTGGATGAATCTCCCGAGCATGCTCGTGCCTGGCAGAGTGTGAGCCAGGCGGGGGAGCGCTTCGCCAACCTGCCACCGGCCCTGAGTCGTCGAACGCTGGGTGGCGTGCGTGAGCGTATGAGTCGTCGGCAAAGCCTGAAAGTGCTGGGGTTGTTCGCCGCTTCCGGGGCATTGCTCTGGCAGGGACGTGAACATACGCCGCTACCCGGGATGCTTGCCGAATATCGCAGCGGCGTGGGTGAACGACGCCTGGTCGAGCTGGGCGATGGCAGCCGTATCCACATGAACAGCGACAGTGCCTTCGACACCGCGTTCGACGTGCAGTACCGGCGTATTCGCCTGTATCGCGGGGAGTTGCTCATCGAGGTCGCCAGCGAAGATCGCCGCCCACTGTGGGTCATGGGGCGTGACGGCCAGGTGCGGGTCGAAGCTTCGCGGTTCCTGCTGAACCAGCATCACAGCGGCTTCAGCACCCTGGCCGTCAGGGACGGTGAGGCGAGCCTGTTCAGCGATCCGCAAGCGGCTGCGGTTGCCCATGTAGAAGCTGGCGAGCAGGTACGCTTCGGTGGTGAGGGCGTGCGCCCGGCAGCGAGCGATGGTCTGGATCCGTGGGCCTGGAGCGACGGCGTGATCCGTGCCAGTGACATGCGCTTGGATGTCTTTCTGAGCGAACTGTCGCGGCATCGGCGCGGCCTGTTGCTATGCAGTGACGAGGTCGCACACCTGCGGGTTTCCGGCACCTACCAGTTGGACGACACCCGGCAGATCCTGGGGTTGCTGGCACTGGCCTTGCCGGTACGGGTGGACTATCGAACCGATTACTGGGTAACGGTCAGCTCACGGGCCTGAGCCATTTCGTGATCACCTGCGTGTCGTCGAGAGGCTCGAAGACGCGGGGCGGCCAATGGTTTCTTGTAAATAATAAAATAATTGAGGTGGTTTCTCATTCATATTCGGCATGTCAGGAAAGGCCGGCTACAGGCCTCCCAATCCAGACATGCTATGGAGCATTGAATGATCCTCTCCCTCCACCCTCTGACTCGCGCCCTGCGCGCCTCCTTGTTCGGGCTGTCCCTGGCCGTCGTCGCCATTTCGGTCATGGCCGAGCAGGGCGCTGCCACACAGCAGCAGGCCTGGGACATTCCAGCTGGGCCACTGGCCGATGCGCTCGATCGTTTCGCTCGCCAGGCCGGGGTCAGCCTCTCTTATGCCGCTGATGAGGTGGTGGGCAAGCACAGTCCTGGCGTACAGGCTGTCAGCGATACGAGCGAGGCACTGCTGATGCTGCTGGGTGGCACCGGCATGCAGATGCAACAGCTTTCGCCCAAGGCTTTCCTGCTGAGCGTGTCAGGTGATGCCCAGGGGGCGCTGAACCTGGGGGCGACCAGTGTGGTGGGGGCCGGCCTAGGTGGCGTGACCGAGGGCAGCGGCTCTTACACCACTGGCGCGGTGTCCATCGGCAAGACCCCGCAGTCGCTGCGGCGGACGCCACAGTCCGTGACAGTGCTGACCGAGCAGCGGATGAAGGATCAGAACCTCAACAATCTGACTCAGATCCTGGAACAGACGCCCGGCGTGGTTGTGGACTACACCGACAGCGAGCGGGTCAACTACTACTCGCGTGGATATGGCATCGATGCGATCCAGTTCGATGGGGCGACCGTCGCCCAGGGCACCAGCAGCGGCAGCTTCATCCAGCCGGATGTGGCCACGCTGGATCATGTCGAGGTGCTGCGTGGTGCCAGTGGCATGCTGCGTGGTTCCGGTAACCCGTCGGGTACGGTGAACATGGTGCGCAAGCGCCCGACCCGTGAATTCCAGGGTTCGGCCAGTTACACGCGGGGTTCCTGGGATGCCAATCGCTATACCGCCGACATCTCTGGCCCGCTAAGCGAGGGCGGTACGATTCGTGGCCGGGTGATCGCTGTGCACGATGACAAGGATTTCTTCCAGGACACCCGGATGGAGCGCAAGAACGTGCTCTATACGGTTCTGGCGGCCGATTTGGGCGAGGCGACCACCCTGACCGGCGGTCTGGAATACACGGAGCTGGATGCGACTGGCGCCTGGGGTAATCAGCCGGCCAATTTCGATGGATCGCCGCTACCTTTTTCCCGTGACACCTTCCTGGGCGCCAACTGGGCTCGCTGGGATCGCACCAACCTGCAATATTTCGCCCAGCTGGAACATGCCTTCGACAACGGCTGGAACCTGAATCTGAGCGGCAACCGCAGCCGTTTCGCCTACAAGGATCATGGTTTCCAGCAGACCAACCTGTCTCGCCGCTCGGCGCCTCGCCCAGTGCCCACCAATCCGTATCTGTGGGACGTCACCTACAATTACAGCGACGGAGGCGGTCGCACCCTCTACAGCAATATTGGCGCAGTGCTCGACGGCCCCTTCCAACTGTTCGGACGAGAACATCATCTGACCCTCGGCGCGGAGTGGAACGAGGCGGATGCCATTGGTGTCGAGTCGGCATGGGGATACCTGGCGTATGACGTGGATATCCGTAACTGGAATCCGTCCAGAGTCGACTCGACTCCTCTGACTCGCCAGGTCAACCCGCAAACCGACACGCTCACCACGCAGAAGGCCGTCTACGCCACCTGGAACATCTCGCTCGCCGATGCACTGACAGCCGCGATTGGTGCGCGCCTGAACTGGTATGACTTCGAGAATCGCGCCAGTGCCACCGGCGATTACAAGGTGACCCGTGAAGTGGTGCCCTATGCGGCGCTGATCTACGACATCACTGAAAACCTAAGCGTCTACACCAGCTACACCGAGATTTTCAGCCCGCAGGCCGCCTATGATGCCGGGGGCGCGCTGCTGGCGCCTATGACGGGTGAGGTTTATGAGCTGGGTCTCAAGGGCGAGTTCTACGAGGGGCGTCTGAACAGTTCGGTTTCGCTGTTTCGCACCAACCTGATCGGCAAGGCGCTCGACGACACCAGCTCGAACAACCCCTGTACGCCGTACTACACCAACGGCTATTGCAAGAGTGCATCGGGCAAAAGCCGCGCCGAAGGTGTCGAGCTGGAGATCTCGGGGGAAGTGCTGCCGGGTTGGCAGGTCACCGGTGGCTATACCTACACGACCACTGAGTACCTAAAGGACACAACTGCCAACGAGGGCAACGTACTGCGCCCAACCGATCCGAAGCATCTGCTGCGGCTGTTCACCACCTACCGTCTGCCTGGCGCCTATTCGGCCTGGATCGTCGGCGGTGGCGTACAGGCTCAGAGCGATATCTATGCCACCGGTGCCTACCGGGGGATCGCCGCACGAGCTGAACAAGGTGGTTACGCCATTTACAACGCCATGCTCGGCTATCGCTTCGATGAGCACTATTCGCTGCAGTTCAACGCCAACAACCTCTTCGACAAGTACTACTACGAGAAGATTGGCGCCACGGGCGTGAACTACTACTACGGCGAGCCGCGCAACTTCTCCCTGACCCTGCGCGGCGAGTTCTGAGCCTTCCGTCATGACCAATAACACCGCCTGCTGGCGGTGTTATTGCCTCGGCAACATGCAAATCCTGAATCGTGAGCATCATGGCTTTTTCGCCATCTGGAGGAATCAAACCTTGATCACGGCCGGATAGCAGGCCCAGAATCGCATCATGTTTGCGGAGATGTCCGCCCGCTATAAGGATCACCAATGTCCCAGCGTAGCCTCGATGCTTTGCGCCTTGCCCCCGAATCACTGACCCGCCCTTTCTCCCCCGAGCAGTTCAACTTCAAAAGTACCGACGATCTTGAGCCTTTCCGCGGTGTGCTCGGCCAGGCCCGTGCTGTGGAGGCGCTGCAGTTCGGTGTGGCCATGCCGCGCCCCGGTTACAACGTGTTCGTCATGGGCGAGCCGGGCACTGGGCGTTTCTCTTTCGTCCAGCGCTATCTCAAGGCCGAAGCCAAGCGCATGGAGACGCCGGCCGACCGCGTCTACGTCAACCACTTCGACGAGCCGCGCGAACCGCGTGCGCTGGAGCTGGCGGCCGGTACGGCGAGCGAGTTCATCGCCGACATCAACCAGCTGATTGACAACCTGCTGGCGACCTTCCCGGCAGTGTTCGAGACGCCGACCTTCCAGCAGAAGAAGAGCGCCATCGATCGCTCCTTCAACAAGCGCTACGACCAGGCGCTGGACGTGATCGAACGCCTGTCGCTGGAGAAGGGCATCGCCCTGTACCGCGACAGCACCAATATCGCCTTTACCCCGATGGCCGACGGCAAGGCGCTGGATGAAGCCGAATTCGCCCAGTTGCCGGAAGCCGAACGCGAGCGTTTTCACGCCGATATCGCGGTGCTCGAAGAGCGCCTGAACGAAGAGCTGGCCAGCCTGCCGCAGTGGAAGCGTGAGTCGAGCAACCTGCTGCGTCAGCTCAACGAGGAAACCATTACTGTTGCGCTGCAACCGCTGCTGGCGCCGCTGTCTGAGAAGTATGCAGAGAATGCCGGCGTTTGCGCCTACCTGCAGGCCATGCAGGTCAATCTGCTGAAGACCGCAGTCGAGCAGTTGGTGGAGGTGGACAAGGCCGATCCGCAGCTGCGCAAGCTGCTCGAAGAGCTGTACTGCCCGAGCCTGGTGGTCGGTCATCACGCCAATGGCGGTGCACCGGTGGTGTTCGAGTCGCATCCGACCTACGACAACCTGTTCGGCCGTATCGAATACAGCTCCGACCAGGGCGCGCTGTACACCAGTTACCGGCAGTTGCGCCCTGGTGCGCTGCACCGTGCCAACGGCGGCTATCTGGTGGTCGAGGCGGAGAAGCTGCTCAGCGAGCCCTTCGTCTGGGAGGCGCTCAAGCGCGCTCTGCATTCACGCCAGTTGAAGATGGAGTCGCCGCTGGGCGACCTCGGTCGTATCGCTACCGTCACGCTCAATCCGCAGGTGATCCCGCTGCAGCTCAAGGTGGTGATCATCGGTTCGCGTCAGCTCTATTACGCACTGCAGGACGCCGATCCGGACTTCCAGGAAATGTTCCGCGTACTGGTCGATTTCGACGAGGACATCCCGCTGGCCGACGACAGCCTGGAGCAGTTCGCCCAGTTGATGAAGACGCGCACCTCCGAGGAGGGCATGGCGCCGCTCAGCGGCGCTGCCGTGGCACGTCTGGCCACCTACAGTGCGCGCTTGGCCGAACACCAGGGTCGCTTGTCTGCACGTATCGGTGACCTGTTCCAGTTGGTCAGCGAAGCGGACTTCATCCGCGACCTGGCCGGTGAGAGCCTCACCGATGTCGGCCATATCGAGCGTGCGTTGAAGGCCAAGGCCACCCGCACCGGCCGCGTTTCGGCGCGGATCATCGACGACATGCTGGCCGGCATCATCCTCATCGACACCAGCGGCGCCGCCGTCGGCAAGTGCAACGGCCTGACCGTGCTGGAAGTGGGGGATTCGGCATTCGGTGTACCGGCGCGTATTTCTGCCACCGTCTATCCGGGCGGTAGCGGCATCGTCGATATCGAGCGTGAAGTCAGCCTGGGGCAGTCGATTCACTCCAAGGGCGTGATGATCCTCACCGGCTTCCTGGGCAGCCGCTACGCGCAGGAGTTCCCGCTGGAGATTTCCGCGAGCATCGCTCTGGAGCAATCCTACGGTTACGTCGACGGCGACAGCGCCTCGCTTGGCGAGGTGTGCACGCTGATCTCGGCTTTGTCACGCACGCCACTCAAGCAATGCTTCGCCATCACCGGTTCGATCAACCAGTTCGGTGAGGTGCAGGCGGTCGGTGGGGTCAACGAGAAGATCGAAGGCTTCTTCCGCCTGTGTGAAGCGCGCGGCCTGACCGGCGAGCAGGGCGTGATCATCCCGCATTCCAACGTCGCCAACCTGATGCTCGACGAGCGTGTGCTGCAGGCGGTGAGAGACGGCCAGTTCAACGTCTACGCCGTGCGCCATGTCGACGAGGCGTTGAGCCTGCTGGTTGGCGAGGCGGCCGGTCACCCCGATGAGAAGGGACGCTTTCCCAAGGGCAGCGTCAATGCGCGAGTGGTCGAGCGCCTGCGCGACATTGCCGAAATTGGCCTGGAGGAAGAGGTCAAGAGCCCCGAGGTGGCGAAGAAGCCTGAGCCCGAAAGCGAAGCGGCCAAGCCGGCCAAGGCACCGCGTCGCAAGAAAGGGGACGGTGAGGGCGCAGCGGGCTGATCAGATCTTGCACGATTGTCCCTGATCGCCAGGGGCAGCCGCGCAGGTCTTTTTGCTCACCTCTCATGCACAGAGTTATCCACAGGTTTTGTGGGTAACTCTGCTCTTCACAGTGGGATCGCTCGGGGTGTAGGCTGAAGCCTGGATTCCGCGAGGGTCGCCGCGATGTCGCGTAGCCTCTGCCTCACCCGCCACTGCCTGGGCCTGGTCACCCGAATCGAGTGCGTGATTCGGCCGCTGGCAGGAGAAACCGGACGCTGGACGCTTCTCTGCGCTGCTGGTATGTCCGATGCCCAACCTTCAGCCATCAAGGTGCAAGGCCCATTCTACGGGCCTTTCGTCGCTGAGGACGTGCTGGCAGGGATTGCCGAGAGCCTGGCCCTGCAGGGCTATGTCGAATGTTCCGAGCCACCTATCTGGCGCTTGCACCTGTTGGCTGAACTGCGCCGCGTCAATGGCGAAGGGCATGGTCACGGACGGCCACTGCAACGGCGCCCTGAAACTGACGGGCAGAGCTGAGCAGGCATCGCTGCGAGGGTGTTTCCAGGGCCGTTCGTCTGTGCCCGAACTGGGGTTATCCACAGTGCTTCCGGAGGCTTCTGCTGACCGGGGCGGCTGGGTATACTCGCCGCCGTTTCGCCCCTCTTCTCTAGTGAGTTCTCCATGGAACGCTTTATCGAAAACGCGATGTACGCCTCGCGCTGGTTGCTGGCACCTATCTACTTTGGCCTGTCGCTCGGGCTGCTGGCGCTGGCGTTGAAATTCTTCCAGGAAGTCTTCCACATCCTGCCCAATGTTTTCGCCATGGCCGAAGCCGAACTGATTCTGGTGTTGCTGTCGCTGATCGACATGGCGCTGGTCGGCGGCCTGCTGGTGATGGTGATGATCTCCGGGTACGAAAACTTCGTTTCGCAGCTGGATATCGACGACGGCAAGGAGAAGCTCAACTGGCTGGGCAAGATGGATTCCAGCTCGCTGAAGATGAAGGTGGCGGCCTCCATCGTGGCGATTTCCTCGATCCACCTGCTGCGCGTGTTCATGGATGCGCGCAACTACGACACCGATCACCTGATGTGGTACGTGATCATCCACATGACCTTCGTCGCCTCGGCGTTCGCCATGGGCTACCTGGACAAGCTGACCAAGCACGACTGAGCCCTCTTCAAGACCGCTCGTCCGCCCTGGGCGAGCGGCTCCTTTCTGGGCTTGAGCTTTCTTTATCTTTTACAAGAATTGTATTTGTATAACTCTTGTATGAAATAAGGAGGTGCTCGCATGAACCTGCCCGACCTGTCCATCCATGCTCAGGCTGGACGCATCGCTGAACTCAATCTGGTTTCCCTCGAAGGCGGCATCTATCTGCTGGAGGCCTGGATGGGTGGCCGTGCTCATCCGGTGCTCGACAGTCGAGGCGCGGCATTGAAGCTGCGCTCGGTCGAGCACGCCCGTGATGTTCTGCAGGATCTGCCGGTGTTGCCTTTCTTTCTTCTGCACACCTCCGTGCACGATGAAATGTGCGGTATGCCGTCAGCCAACAATGGCTTGAAGGTGCCGATCAGCCTGCATTCGGCATGGTCATAGGGCACGCCGGTGGTAACGCGTCGATTGGTGCTGATACTGGGTGATCAGCTTTCGCTGCAACTGGCCTCCTTACAGGGGCTCGACTCCGAGCGTGATCAGGTGCTGCTGGCCGAGGTGATGGAGGAGGCCAGCCATGTGCCGCATCACCCGAAGAAGATCGCGCTGATCTTCAGTGCCATGCGTCACTTCGCCGAGCAGCTGCGTGGGCGGGGCATTCGTGTGCAGTACGTGCAACTCGATGACCCGCACAACAGCGGTTCTCTGCACGCTGAGCTGATGCGCTGGACGCAGCGCCTGAACCCGCAGGAAATCCATATTTGCGAATGCGGCGACTGGCGCCTGGAGCAGTCACTGCGGCATTGCGGGCTGGCCATCCACTGGCACGCCGACAGTCGCTTTCTATGCAGCCGCGATGGCTTCGCCCTGTGGGCCAAGGGGCGCAAGCAACTGCGTATGGAGTTCTTCTACCGTGAGATGCGCAAGCTCAGTGGCTTGCTGCTGAACCCTGATGGCAGCCCGGAAGGAGGCGCCTGGAATTTCGACGCGGACAACCGCAAGGCGCTGCCCAAGGGGATACGGCCACCAGCGCCACTGCGCATCGAGCCCGATGTCATCACCCGTGACGTGCTGGCATTGGTGGGCCAGCGCTTTGCCGATCATTACGGCAACCTGGACGGCTTCGACTATCCGGTGACAGCCGAACAGGCCGAACGCCTCTGGCAACACTTCCTCGCCAGCGGCCTGGCTGATTTTGGCGACTATCAGGATGCGATGGCCGATGGTGAGCCGTACCTGTTTCATTCGCGCATCAGCGCAGCACTGAACATCGGCCTGCTCGACCTGCGCCAGTTATGCGAGGACGTGGAAGCCGCCTACCGCGAAGGCCGAGTGCCGCTGAATGCGGCCGAAGGGTTCATTCGCCAGTTGATCGGCTGGCGTGAATACGTGCGCGGCATCTACTGGCTGTGCATGCCGGACTATGCCGAGGGCAACGCATTCGGTAATACCCGCGCGCTGCCCGAGTTCTACTGGACGGGGCAGACGCGCATGAACTGCATGCGCCAGGCCATCGGCCAGACCCTGGAACATGCCTATGCACACCATATCCAGCGGCTGATGGTCACCGGCAATTTCGCCTTGTTGGCCGGCATCGCGCCCAAGGCGATCTGCGATTGGTACCTGGCTGTGTACATGGACGCCTTCGACTGGGTCGAGTTGCCCAACACACTGGGCATGGTGATGCATGCCGATGGCGGTTACCTGGGCTCCAAGCCGTATTGCGCCAGTGGTCAGTACATCAAGCGCATGTCCAATCATTGCCAGGGGTGCAGCTACAAGGTCAGCGAGAGCACGGGCGAGTCGGCGTGTCCGTTCAATGCGTTGTACTGGCACTTCCTCATGCGCCACCGCGAGCGCCTGGAACGCAACCCGCGGCTGGGCATGGTCTACCGCAACCTGGCGCGGATGGACGACGTGAAGAAGCGTGCCCTCTGGGAGTGGGGCGAGCGCCTGCTGGCGCGGCTGGATGAGGGGCAAGCGTTGTGAAGAAAAGCGAGCTGCCGGTGAAGACCTGCGCCACCTGTGGTTTGCCCTTTACCTGGCGCAAGAAGTGGGCTCGTTGCTGGGAGCAAGTGCGCTACTGCTCCGAGCGTTGTCGGCGGGCCTAGGCGTCGTGACGCCAGGCAGTGCTTCTGTGCTAGTCTGGCCGGCCTTTTTGCAGCCCCAAGCGGAGCCTTTCATGTCCGAACTCACCTTCAGCCCCGATCTGTCCTCCGACGAGGGCCGCGTCAGCTACGGCATCGGTCGCCAACTCGGCGGTCAACTGCGTGACAACCCGCCGCCCGGCGTGAGCCTGGAAGCGATCCTGGCTGGCGTGACCGATGCGTTCACCGGCCAGGCCAGCCGTGTTTCCGAGGCTGAACTGTCGGCCAGCTTCCAGGTGATCCGCGAAGTGATGCAGGCTGAAGCGGCAGCCAAGGCAGAAGCGGCTGCCGGTGAAGGTCGTGCCTACCTGACCGAAAACGCCAAGCGTGAAGGCGTGACCGTATTGCCGTCGGGCCTGCAGTACGAAGTGCTGGTAGCAGGCGAGGGCGCCAAGCCATCGGCCGAAGACCAGGTGCGTACTCACTACCATGGCACACTGATCGACGGCACCGTGTTCGACAGCTCCTACGAGCGTGGCCAGCCGGCCGAATTCCCGGTGGGTGGTGTGATCCCGGGTTGGGTCGAGGCACTGCAACTGATGGGCACCGGCAGCAAGTGGCGTCTGCACGTACCGAGCGAGCTGGCCTACGGCGCGCAGGGCGTCGGCAGCATTCCGCCGCACAGTGTGCTGGTGTTCGATGTCGAGCTGCTCGACATTCTGTAAGAGATCGCGGTATCGGTGCGCACGGCGCACCCTACGAAGCGGGGCGCCCTGGTGACAGGGCGCCCCGTTTGCGTTTCTCCAGGTAGGGTGTGCTGTGCACACCGGGCAATGGCGAATATCCATCCATGCTCACTGCGAGCATTTCAGGGCCGCAAGGCCCGCGCGTAGCAGTAGAGAAACAGGCTGCGCACCAGCTCCTTGAGCACGCTGGGCTCGCTGGAGTTCAGTTCGTGCAGATCCAGGTCACCCTGGTCGCGCAGTTCGTCCAATGCTTCTTCTTCGAGCATGGCGCAGACTTCGCCGGTTTCGCGATTGAGGATGCGCAGATAAGGATGTGGCCGATCCAGCCAGGCATCGATCAGGTAGGTCATGGCAATTCTCCTTGGCCGTCTTTACATAACTGAGAATAATTCCTATTACATAAATAGCAAGGATTAATTGAGGCCTTCTGTCGCTTGCCTGTTACCAACGGCTAAGTTCTGCTGCCGTTGCACATGGGCGTACTCGCGGTAGGGCGTACCGGGCGGCGCTCCGTTCGCGAAGCAGTACGTCGCTGGATTTGCGAGGTGACGAGGAAAGGCGGACTGTTCGCTTCGCTCCTGAGTCCGCCCTACGGGCGGTCGGTGCTCCGATCTATCCTACGCATTTTACGGAAGGAAGGGGCCTCTCCCGTGAGGGAGAGGCCAGGGGGATCAATGGGTGGGGGCGGGCTGCGTCTGTTCCTGCGGTTGCGCATCCGGCTTGGCCAGCAGGCTGTAGACGCAAGGCAGGACGAACAGGGTGAAGGCGGTACCGACGCTCATGCCGGTGGCGATCACCAGGCCGATGTCGAAACGGCTCACCGCACCGGCACCGGTGGCGAGGATCAGCGGCACCATGCCGAATACCATGGCGGCGGTGGTCATCAGTACCGGGCGCAAGCGAATCGACGCGGCTTCCTCGATGGCTTCGCGTACCGGCAGGCCTTTCTCGCGGCGCAACTGGTTGGCGAACTCGACGATCAGGATGCCGTGCTTGCTGATCAGGCCGATCAGCGTCACCAGGCCCACCTGGGTGTAGATGTTCATGGTCGAGAAGCCGAGGAAGATCGGAATCAGCGCGCCGCAGATCGACAGCGGTACGGTGACCAGGATCACCAGCGGGTCGCGGAAGCTTTCGAACTGCGCTGCCAGCACCAGGAAGATGATCGCCAGCGCCAGACCGAAGGTGAGGAACAGCGCGCTGCCTTCCTGCACGTACTGGCGCGAGGCGCCGGCATAGTCATAGCTGTAGCCGCGCGGCGCTTCTTCCTGGGTGATCTTGGTCACCGTATCGATGGCCTCGCCCATGCTGGCGATCGGGAAGCCCTGGATGATCACTGAGTTGAGCTGCTGGAACTGGTTCAATCGGGTCGGTCGGGCACGGTCGCTGATGTTGATCAGCGTGCCCAGCGGCACCATGACGCCGCTCTCGCTGCGCACGTAGTAGCTGTCGAGCCAGCCTGGATTGTCGCGGTAGGCGCGCTCTACCTGAGCGATCACCTTGTAGCTGCGACCGTCGATGGTGAAGCGGTTGATCTCGCCCTCGCCGAGCAGGCTGGACAGGGTGCTGCCCAGGTCTTCCATGGACACGCCCATCTGCGCGGCTTTCTCACGGTCGATGTCGACCACGATTTCCGGCTTGTCGAAGGCCAGGTCGATGTCGAGGAAGGCGAACTTGCCCGACTCCTGGGCGCGCGCCTTGACCCGCTCGGCCACCTGCAGCAGCGACTCGTAGTCGTTCGGCGTGTTGATCACGAACTGGAAGGGCAGACCCTCACCGGTACCCGGTAGCGACGGCAGGTTGAAGCCGAAGATCTGCAGGCCGGGAATCTGGTTGAGCTTGGCCTGCACTTCCGGAAGGATCTCCATCTGCGTGCGGTCACGTTCATTCCAGGGTTGCAGCAGGAAGCCGCCGATACCCGACTGCACGCCATTGAAACCGTTGATCTGGAACGACGAGTAGTACTCGGGGAAGGTCTTGAAGATTTCCACGAACTGGTCGGTGTAGCCGTTGATGTAGTCCAGGTTGGTCGGCTGCGGCGACTGGGTCATCATGAACACGATGCCCTGGTCTTCCTCGGGCGCCAGTTCGCTCTGGGTGAAGGACAGCAGCACCGGAATCAGCGCCATCACGATCACGCCGAACACGATCACCACCGGGCGGGTGTTGAGGGTGCCGTGCAGGGCCTTCTGATAGCGGGTCTTGAGTCTGTCGAAGATCATGTCCAGGCGATGCGCCAGGCCCGAGGGGTTCTCTTCGTGGCGCAGCAGCTTGGCGCACATCATCGGCGACAGGGTCAGGGCGACGATGCCGGAGATGATCACCGCGCCGGCCAGGGTCAGGGCGAACTCCTTGAACAGCGCGCCGGTCAGGCCTTCGAGGAAACCGATGGGGGCGTACACCGCGGCCAGGGTGATGGTCATCGAGATCACCGGCACGGCGATCTCGCGGGCGCCTTCGATGGCGGCATCGAACGGTGTCTTGCCTTCCTCGATATGGCGGTGAATGTTTTCCACCACGACGATGGCGTCGTCCACCACCAGGCCGATGGCCAGCACCATGGCCAGCAACGTCAGCAGGTTGATCGAGTAGCCCATCAGTTGCATGAAGAACAGCACGCCGATCATCGACAGCGGAATGGTGATCACCGGGATCAGCACCGAGCGGAAGGCGCCGAGGAACAGGAACACCACGACGATGACGATCAGTACCGCTTCGATCAGGGTCTTGACCACTTCGTCGATGGAGGCCTGGATGAACTCGGTGGCGTCGTAGGCGATGGCCACCTTGAGGTTTGGCGGCAACTGCGCTTCTAGATCCGGCAGGGCGCCACGCACGTGCTTGATCACGTCCAGCGGGTTGGCGCTCGGTGTGCCCTTGATGGCGATGTACACCGAGGGGATGCCGTCGAAGGAGCTGATCGAGTTGTAGTTCTCCGCACCCATTTCCACGCGGGCGATGTCACGCACCTGCACGCGGGTGTCGCCGACCGTCTTTACCGGAATGGCGCCGAAGGCCTCGGCCGATTTCAGGTCGGTGCTGGCGTTGATGCTGGTGACCACGTACTGGCCCTTCACCTCGCCAGCGGCGGAGAGGAAGTTGTACTTGCGCACCGCATCGTTGAGGTCGCCAGCGGTGACGCCGTAGGCGGCCATCTTCACTGGGTCGAGCCACAGGCGCATGGCGAACACCTGGTTGCCGAGAATCTGCGCCTCGGCCATGCCGGGCAGGGTGGCCAGCTTGGGCTGGATCACGCGCGACAGGTAGTCGGTGATCTGCGGGTTGGACAACTCATCGCTATAGAAGCTGACGTACATCAGCGCCGAGGCGTCGGCGGCTTCCTTGGAAAGCACCGGGTCTTCGGCGTTCTGCGGCAGTTGGTTCTTCACCTCGTTGGCCTTGGCCAGCAGCTCGGTGAACAGGCGGTCGGTGTTGGCGCCGATGCGCGCATAGATGGAGATGGTCGACAGGTTCTGCTGGCTCGACGACGTCATGTAGTCGATGCCTTCCGCGCTGGCCAGGCTCTGCTGCAGCGGCTGGGTGATGTAGCCCTGGATGGTCTCGGCATTGGCCCCGGGATAGGCGGTGGTGACCGTGATCAGGGCGTTTTCCATCTGCGGATACTGGCGGATGACCAGCTTGCTGAACGCCTGGATACCGAGCAGGACGATCAGCAGGCTGACCACGGTGGCCAGCACGGGGCGACGGATGAACGGATCGGTGAAAGCCATGATGATTTCCTTGGCTGTTGCTGCCCGAGGCAGCCGCTATCCGGCGGCTGCCCCGGGACTTGTCAGTTGGGGCTCGGTTCGACGCTGTCGGGCTGTACCGGGTCGTCGACGATGGCGACGTGGGCGCCGTTGTCCAGCTTCAGTTGGCCGGACGTGACAACCTGCTGGCCGGCTTCCAGGCCCTTGAGGATCATCACGCGACCGTCACGACGCTCGCCGGTCTCGACGAAACGGCGCTCGACAGCCAATTGCGTCTTGCCGTCCGCGTCCTTGACCACCTCACCCTTGTCATCCTTCTTCTCGCCGATCACGTAGACCGAATTGCCGTACAGGGTGTAGGTGATGGCGGTTTCCGGCACCACGATCACCTGCTCCTCGCTGGGCAGCAGCACCTGCAGATTGGCGAACATGCCGGGCAGCAGCTTCTCGTCAGGGTTGTTCAGGGTGGCGCGTACCTGCAGGTTGCGGGTCTCGTTCTCCACCTTGGGGTTGATCGCGGCGATCTGCCCTTCGAAGCTCTCGTCCGGGTAGGCGGCGACCTTGAGCAGCACGCGCTGACCGACGCTCAGGCGCGGGGCCTGCTGTTCCGGCAGGAAGAAGTCCACGTGCAGGCGCGACAGATCCTGCAGAGTGGCGATGGTGGCGCCCGGCGACAGGTAGTTGCCCGGGTCGACCTGGCGAATGCCGATGGTGCCGGCGAAGGGCGCATTGATGCGCTTCTTGTCCAGCTGCGCCTTGAGCTGGGCGACGCTGGCGGTGGCTTTCTGCAGAGTCGAGGCCAGGCGGTCGAACTCGCTCTTGGAGATGTTCGAACGGCTGACCAGGCTACGGCCGCGCTCGTATTCGATCTGTGCCAGGCTGCGCTCGGCCTCGGCGGTGGCCAGGCTGGCGCGTTCCACTTCGCTGTCGAGCTGGATCAGCGGCTGACCGAGGGTGACCTTCTGCCCGGATTCGAACAGCACTTCGCGCACGATACCGTCCACTTCCGCAGCCAGATCCACGCCCTGGTATGCCTTGAGCGTGCCGATGGCCGGCAGGCGCCCTTGCCAGGGTTGTTGCGTGGCGGTGGCGGCAGACACACTGATGGCCGGCTGCGGCGCCGAGAACATCTGGATCTGCTGGTAGATGGAGAAACCTTTGTAGGCGGCGAGGGCGAGTACTACGAGCAGTACCACACCGAGCATGATGAGCATGCGACGGAGCAACATATTCCGTTTCCTTGGCAAGCAGAGAGAGGGCCTGGGAATAGGCAAGAGAGGCACCTTAGTGCCAGAAACCTCGGCTGTCAAAGCGTCTTGGCTGGGGCGAATCCGTGGGCGCTGATCGGATGCATCCAGCCCATGGTTCGGCCTCGTCCATGCATAGTGCCAAGGTTCTCAGGGTGGGCTTTAGCCCACTGACCTAGAGGCTGAAACCCATCTGCAAGGTAGAGGGTGGCTCAGGAGCCCAAGCGGCGGGTCACTTCACCCAGCTCGCCGGAGAGTTGATGCAGGGTGCTGCTGGCGGCCTGGGTACGGCCGACGTTGTCCTGATTGGCGCTGGCGATGGCGGTCAGTTCGGTGAGGTTGCGCGAGATGTCCTCGGCCACCGAGGTCTGTTCTTCGGCGGCGGTGGCGATCTGCCGGTTCATGTCGCGTATCGACTCCACTGCCGTGGTGATGCGCTGCAACATGGCGCCGGCCTCGGTGACCTGGGTGACACCCTGTTCGCTGCGTTGCTGACCGCTCTCGATGGCACGTACGGCATTCAGTGCGCCGCTCTGCACGGTGTTGATGATCTGATTGATCTCGGCAGTGGACTCGGCCGTGCGCTGGGCCAGGTGCCGCACTTCATCGGCGACCACGGCGAAGCCGCGACCCTGCTCCCCGGCACGGGCCGCTTCGATGGCGGCGTTGAGTGCCAGCAGGTTGGTCTGTTCGGCGATACCGCGGATCACTTCCAGTACCTTGCCGATACGCCCGCTGTCGCTTTCCAGGCGACGGATCACCTCGGCGGTATTGGCGATTTCGCCACGGATGTCGGTGATGGTGGCGATGGTCGATTGCATCACGCTGCCGCCCAGGCGTGCCGAGTCGTCGGCATCGTTGGCCGCCTGCGCAGCATCGGCGGCGTGGCGTGCCACCTCCTGCGCGGTCGCGGACATCTCGTGCATGGCGGTGGCGACCTGGTCGGTGCGCTCGAACTGCTCGTTCACACCTTCGGTCATGCGTGAGGCGATGGCATTCAGTTCGCCGCTGGCGCTGTCGAGATTCTGGGTGCTGTGGTGCAGGCGTTCGGTGGTGCTGGCGAGGAAATCACGCAGCTTGTTGGCGGCGCGAGCCAGCAGACCCAGCTCGTCCTGACGGGCGCTTTCCACGCGCTGGCCGAACTGGCCGTGGCTGAGCTGATCGACATGGCCGATCAGGTGGCGAATGGGGATGATCAGGTTGCGGTTGACCAGCCACAAGCTGAATACGGCGATCACCAGCGCGGCGGCGAGCATCAGCAGGGTGCCGCTGAGAATGGTGCTGGCGGCGCTGGCATTGATCTGCTCGGCACGGCTCAGGCTCTGTTGGTGCAGTTGCTCGACCAGCGCCGTCATCTGCTCACTGGCGGCGCGGTCGATACCTTTGACCGCTTCGTCTCCGGCCTTGGGATCGGCTCCCGCCGCCACGAAGGCGTCGCGCCCCTTGCGATAGTTGCTACCGAGGGTCTGGTGCTCGCTGCGCAGACGCTCGACCTGGGCCTTGAGCGCCGGTTCGGCGGTATTCACCTGGATCAGCTGGCCCAGGATGTCCTGCACCTTGCGTTCCTGCGCTTCGAACTGGCCCCAGTAACGCTGCAGGTTGGCGCTGTCCTGGCCGCGCAGCAGCACGTTCTTCCATTCTTGTACCTGGGTCTTGAACTCGACGTTGGCCGCGTCGATCAGTCGTGAGGATTCCAGTGGGCCGTCGAGCAGGCCACGGTATGACTGCAGGCCGGCAGAGAGGAAGCTGAAGCAGGCCAGGGCGGTCACCAGGATCAGCGCCAGGCTGCCGCCGAGCAGGGAGAGAATCTGCGCACGCAGGGACTTTTTCAGCATGAGGGGCACGCCTCGGGAAATGGGGAAGGGTGGAGCGCTCCTTGGCGGAGCGCTGCCGTGTGGATATCCATTTCACCGAGCCGACTGCTGCGCACACCTGTGCTGGCTTTTGGCTTTATTTGATAACAGTTCGATGACAGTAATATGTCAGTGTCGTGTCGCTTTGTCGGTTGAGCCGGTTGCTGTGACCAAGCGAACCTGGCTCACCATGGAAGTCACGGCCTATCCATAGGCATGACTGGCATCATTCCCGTCCCAGGCTCGGCCGTTTGGGATCGTACTGCCACCCCGGCACCAGGTATTGCATGGCCATGGCGTCGTCGCGGGCGCCGTTGGCGACTTTCTTGTACAGCTCATGGGCGGCCATGATCCGCTGCATGTCCGGTTCGATGCCGAGCCCTGGGCGATCCGGCACTTGTACCTGGCCGCCGACGATCTGCAGTGGCTCGCGGGTCAGGCGCTCTTCGCCTTCCTGCCAGATCCAGTGGGTGTCGATGGCGGTGACGCGGCCGGGCACCGCTGCGGCGGCATGGGTGAACATGGCCAGGGAGATGTCGAAGTGGTTGTTGGAGTGCGAGCCCCAGGTCAGGCCGAACTCCTCACACACCTGGCCGAGGCGCACGGCGCCCTGCATGGTCCAGAAGTGCGGGTCGGCCAGGGGAATGTCCACGGCTTCCAGGCGCAGTGAGTGGCCCATCTGCCGCCAGTCGGTGGCGACCATGTTGGTGGCGGTGGGAATGCCGGTGGCGCGTTTGAACTCGGCCATCACCTCGCGGCCGGAATAGCCGTTTTCCGGGCCGCAGGGGTCTTCGGCATATGCCAGTACGTGGCCCTGGCCTTTGCACAGGGCGATGGCTTCGTCCAGCAACCAGGCACCGTTGGGGTCGAGGGTGATGCGGGCATCGGGGAAGCGCGCCTTGATCGCGCGGATGGCGTCCATCTCCTCTTCGCCACGCATGACGCCGCCCTTGAGCTTGAAGTCGTTGAAGCCGTAACGGGCATGTGCGGCCTCGGCGAGACGGGCGATGGCCTCAGGCGTTATCGCGGCCTGATGGCGCAGGTGATACCAGTCATCGGGCGAACCCTGGCCGGCGAGGTAGGGCAGGTCGGTGCGCTGGCGCTCTCCTATATAGAAGAGGTAGGCGAGCATGGGCACGCTGTCGCGTTGCTGACCGCTGCCGAGCAACTCGGCAACGGGGACGTCCAGATGCTGGCCAAGCAGGTCGAGCAGGGCGGCTTCGACGGCGGTGATCACGTTGTCCAGGCGCAGGTTGATCTCATGGGGCTGTTTCAGCACCCGCGCTTCGGACTCGGAGGTGACTTGGTGCTGGGTGGTCTGCGGCCCCTTGGCCGGCCCGGCAATGGCTTGGCGCAGGCTGTTGAGGATGCGGTTGTAGCGCCCGACGGGCTGGCCGATCACCAGATCGCGGCAGCGTTCCAGCGCCTGACGAATGCCTTCGCCGCCCGGTACCTCGCCGCAGCCGGTACGTCCGGCACTGTCCTTGAGCAGCACCAGGTTACGGGTGAAGTAGGGCGCATGGGCGCCACAGAGGTTGAGCAACATGCTGTCGTGACCGGCGACGGGGATGACGTGCATGTCGGTGATCAGAGGCGTGGCAGAGGTAACGTGCATCTAGAGGGCTCCGAGCGTGATACGGCCGATGGCCGTTGTGGCGAAGGTGCTGATCAGGGCGGCTGTCGTGGCTGGGGCATGGAACGCGACGCGCTGGGCGTGGCATTCGTTACGACGAGCAGGGCGCGAGCCGGTGAAGCTGGCGCTGGCGGGAAGGCATGGACGCAGCCATGAGCCGGAACGTGCAGGGGAGGTCGAGGGCATGACCTGGGCCTTGGATATTGTTATATGTTGTCGTATGACTTGGTGTGGATTAGTACCAGCGCGGTTTTTCTCTGTCAACGCTCGAGGTGTCTTGCGTTCTGCGCTACCGGCCTCGCCGGGAATTGGCCGGTGAACTGTTCCAAGGCGCTGTTTAGCGGTGTGCAGGAAAGTCTGCCGAGTGGATGACGAAGAACCTTCGACGAACGGATGGTACGAAAAGAGGTGTTTTTTTTGTTGTTGTACGATAACGTATCTCTACAGCTTCGGCTGACGTTATTCCTCACAACTCGCTTTACAGGGTGTTCGCATAATGAATCCACAAGAACTGAAGTCCATCCTCTCCTCCGGTCTGCTGTCTTTCCCGCTGACCGATTTCGATGCCAATGGTGAATTCAACCCGGAAGGCTACGTTCGTCGCCTCGAGTGGCTGGCCCCGTATGGCGCATCTGCCCTGTTCGCAGCCGGTGGCACTGGTGAGTTCTTCTCCCTGGCCGCTGATGAGTACTCCTCGGTCATCAAGACTGCCGTCGACACCTGCGCCAAGAGCGTGCCAATTCTCGCTGGCGTCGGTGGTTCCACCCGTCAGGCCATCCAGTACGCTCAGGAAGCCGAGCGCCTGGGCGCCAAGGGCCTGCTGCTGCTGCCGCACTACCTGACCGAAGCCTCCCAGGACGGCGTTGCCGCTCACGTCGAGCAGGTCTGCAAATCGGTGAACATCGGTGTGGTGGTCTACAACCGTAACGTCTGCCGCCTGAACGCCACGCTGCTGGAGCAACTGGCCGAGCGTTGCCCGAACCTGATCGGTTACAAGGACGGTCTGGGCGATATCGAACTGATGGTTTCCATCCGTCGCCGTCTGGGCGAGCGCCTGACCTACCTGGGCGGCCTGCCGACCGCCGAAGTCTACGCCGCTGCCTACAAGGCCCTGGGCGTACCGGTCTACTCTTCGGCGGTGTTCAACTTCATTCCGAAGACTGCCATGGACTTCTACCGCGCGATCGCCCGTGACGATCACGCCACCGTTGGCAAGATCATCGATGACTTCTTCCTGCCGTACCTGGACATCCGCAACCGCAAGGCCGGTTACGCGGTGAGCATCGTCAAGGCTGGCGCCAAGATCGCCGGTTACGACGCAGGTCCGGTTCGCGCCCCGCTGACCGACCTGCTGCCGGCAGAAGTCGAGCAACTGGCTGCTCTGATCAAGGCGCAAGGCGCTCAGTAAGCACCGCCTGACAACGGTGTAAGAACCTGTTCACGATCTCGCGAGCTAGAGCCATACAACACCGATGTCGGCCCCGCAAAAACAGGCGAGGAACGGTCGGAGTCGCGCTCGACTTTAGGAGCTGTAAATGAGCATTCCGAGCCTGTTTTTAACGCAGTAGGGCCGACGCGCAGCAGATCGTGAACAGGTTCTAAGCGGCGGCCAAGCAGGCGTTGAACAGGATTCGACGCCCCTTGGCCGAACGTGTTGGTTTTCACCTCGTGTGCAACGGGAGAATCCCATGACTCGGCGTTATGACAATTACATCGGCGGCCAGTGGGTTGCTGGCAACGATTACGCGCTCAACATCAATCCCTCGGATCTGAGCGATGTGGTCGGTGAATATGCCAAGGCCGACGCGGCTCAGGTCGGGTTGGCCATCGAGGCGGCCCGCGCGGCTTTTCCGGCCTGGTCGACCTCCGGCATCCAGGCGCGCAGCGATGCGCTGGACAAGGTCGGCAGCGAGATTCTCGCGCGTCGCCAGGAACTCGGTGAGCTACTCGCCCGTGAAGAAGGTAAGACCCTGCCCGAAGCCATCGGCGAGGTGACGCGCGCCGGCAATATCTTCAAGTTCTTCGCCGGCGAGTGCCTGCGCCTGAGCGGCGAGATCATCCCGTCGGTACGCCCAGGCGTGTCCGTCGAGATCACCCGCGAGCCGTTGGGTGTGGTGGGCCTGATCACGCCGTGGAATTTCCCCATTGCCATCCCTTCCTGGAAGATCGCTCCGGCCCTGGCCCACGGTAACTGCGTGGTGTTCAAACCGGCCGATCTGGTGCCGGGTAGCGCCTGGGCCATCGCCGAGATCATCTCGCGTGCTGGTTTCCCGGCCGGGGTGTTCAACCTGGTGATGGGTACTGGCCGTGAGGTTGGTGAAACCCTCGTCGGCGACAAGCGCGTCGATGGCATCAGCTTCACCGGTTCGGTTGGCGTGGGGCGTACCATCGCCGCCAACTGCATCGCCCGTGGCGCCAAGGTGCAGTTGGAGATGGGCGGCAAGAATCCACAGATCATCCTCGACGACGCCGACCTCGACGTCGCCGTGGAGCTGGCGGTGCAAAGCTCCTTCTACTCCACCGGCCAGCGTTGCACGGCGTCCAGCCGGCTGATCGTCACCGATGGCATCCATGACCGTTTCGTCGCGGCCATGGTCGAGCGCATGCGCTCGATCCGCGTCGGCCATGCGCTCAAGGCTGGCACCGATATCGGACCGGTAGTATCGCAGGCTCAGCTGGATCAGGATCTGCGCTACATCGAGATCGGCAAGCAGGAAGGCGCCGAGCTGGTATCCGGCGGCGCGCTGGTGACCTGTGATACCGAAGGCTATTTCCTCGCGCCGACGCTGTTCGCCGGTAGCACGGGCGACATGCGCATCAGCCGCGAGGAAATCTTCGGCCCGGTGGCCAACGTGGTTCGTGTGGCCGACTACGAGGCGGCGTTGGTCATGGCCAACGACACCGAGTTCGGTCTTTCCGCCGGTATCTGCACCACTTCGCTGAAGTACGCCAACCACTTCAAACGTCATGCCCAGGTTGGCATGGTCATGGTCAACCTGCCCACTGCCGGCGTGGATTACCACGTGCCGTTCGGTGGCCGCAAAGGTTCGTCCTATGGCCCGCGCGAGCAAGGCCGCTACGCCCAGGAGTTCTACACCACGGTGAAGACCACCTACATCGGTTGATCGCGCGGGGCGGATGGCGATTGCTCATCCGCCTCGTCGCTCATGCAATTCAGTCAAACCCGCATAAAAACAAACAGGGTAACGTTCATGAATTCACAGACCACTGCCGCCGTCGGCACCCCGTTGATCACCGAGCTGCAAGTTGTGCCGGTCGCCGGCCAGGACAGCATGCTGCTCAACCTGAGCGGGGCTCACGGCCCTTATTTCACTCGTAACATCCTCATTCTCAAGGACAGCGCCGGCCATGTCGGTGTAGGCGAAGTTCCCGGTGGCGAGGGTATCCGCAAGACTCTCGAAGACGCCCGCTCGATCCTCGTCGGCCAGCCGGTCGGCAACTACAATGCGCTGCTCAATCAGGTACGCCGTGCCTTCGCTGACCGCGACTCCGGTGGCCGTGGTCTGCAGACCTTCGACCTGCGCATCACCATCCATGCCGTCACTGCGCTGGAGTCGGCGCTGCTCGACCTGCTCGGTCAGCACCTGGGCGTGCCGGTTGCCGCGCTGCTTGGCGAAGGTCAGCAACGCGATGCCGTGGAGATGCTCGGCTACCTGTTCTTCATCGCCGACAAGGACAAGACCGACCTCGGTTACCGCGACGAGCGTGATGCCGACGACGCCTGGTTCCGCACGCGCAACGAAACCGCGCTGACCCCCGAGGCCATCGTTCGCCAGGCCGAGGCCGCGCATGCGCGCTACGGTTTCAACGACTTCAAGCTCAAGGGCGGTGTGCTCCACGGCGAGGCCGAGGTCGAGGCGATTCGCGCCCTGGCCGCGCGTTTCCCTGAGGCTCGTGTGACCCTTGACCCCAACGGCGGCTGGTCGCTGGATCAGGCCATTGCCCTGTGCCGTGACCTGCATGGCGTGCTGGCTTACGCCGAAGACCCTTGCGGCGCCGAGAACGGCTATTCCGGTCGCGAAGTGATGGCCGAGTTCCGCCGCGCCACCGGCCTGCCCACCGCCACCAACATGATCGCCACCGACTGGCGGCAGATGGGCCACACCATCTCCCTGCAATCGGTGGACATCCCGCTGGCCGACCCGCACTTCTGGACCATGGCCGGTTCCGTACGTGTGGCGCAGATGTGCAACGACTGGGGCCTGACCTGGGGTTCGCACTCGAACAACCACTTCGACATTTCCCTGGCCATGTTCACCCACGTCGCCGCTGCGGCGCCGGGGCGCGTGACCGCCATCGATACCCACTGGATCTGGCAGGACGGCCAGCACCTGACGCGCAATCCGTTGCGTATCGAGGGTGGTCTGGTGCAGGTACCGAAGGCGCCAGGCCTGGGCGTCGAGCTGGATTGGGATGCACTGGCGCAGGCGCACGAGCTGTATCTGGCCAAGGGCCTGGGCGCGCGTGACGATGCCATTGCCATGCAGTACCTGATCCCCAACTGGACGTTCAACAACAAGCGGCCCTGCATGGTGCGCTGATGTTTCAACGTTGACGCCTGTAGGGTGGGCTTTAGCCCACGCCAACTACAGTTGGTGGGCTGAAGCCCACCCTACAGGCTTACTCAGAGCACCGCTCGGCCCAGCCGGCGGGGCTTTGCAGCAGTTTTCCACCTGCTTGGCGCAGACATAGTCTTTCCACACGCGAGTCTTCTCGATGCAAGCAGCCAAACCGGGCCGAGCGCGTTACTCCATCCTGCTGGTGCTGTTCCTGGCCACCACGATCACCTTTGCTGACCGTTCCAGCATGTCGATCGCCGGTTCGGCGCTGCAGGAAGGGCTGGGCATCGATGCGCTGACGCTCGGCTACATATTCTCGGCGTTCGGCTGGGCCTACGTGCTCGGGCAGATTCCGGGTGGCTGGCTGTTCGATCGCTTCGGTACCAAGCCGGTCTATACCCTGGCCTTGTTCGCTTGGTCGCTGCTGACCCTGTTGCAGGGTTTCGTCGATCTGTTGCCGGTGGCCTGGGCGATAACGACCATGTTCCTGTTGCGCCTGGCGGTGGGCTTTGCCGCGGCGCCCTGTTTCCCAGGCAATGCGCGGATCATCGCGTCGTGGTTTCCCACGGCGGAACGGGCGACTGCCACGGCCATTTCCAGTTCGGCGCAATACGCTGCCACGGCGTTGTTCGCGCCGTTGATGGGCTGGGTGGTCTACGCGTTCGGCTGGCAGCAGGTGTTCATAGTGCTGGGTTGCATGGGGCTCACGCTGTCGCTGCTGTGGCTCCGGGAGATGCACAGCCCGCGCGAGCATCCGCGCCTGGGTGAGGCGGAACGAACGCTCATCGAGAGTGGCGGCGGTCTGATCGATCTGGAAACCCAGACGACAAGCAAGGCCGGCCCGCAGTGGCGTCATTTGCGTCTGCTGCTTGGCCAGCGCACCTTGCTGGGCATCTATTTCGGTCAGTACTGCAACAACGCCATTACCTATTTCTTCCTGACCTGGTTTCCCGTTTATCTGGTGCAGGCGCGCGGCATGAGCATCATCGGTGCCGGGTTTGCCGCATCGGTGCCGGCGATTGCCGGTTGTCTCGGCGGTCTGTTGGGCGGCCTGTTGTCCGACGGTCTGCTGCGTCGTGGCTATTCGCTGACCCTGGCCCGCAAGCTGCCGGTCGTGGTCGGCCTATTGCTGTCGGGCAGCCTGGTGCTGTGCATCTACGCCGAGAGCGATGCTGCGGTGGTGGCGTTGATGGCGCTGGCGTTCTTCGGCAAGGGGCTGGGCTCGATGGGCTGGACACTGGTGGCCGATACCTCGCCGCGGCAGATCCTCGGCCTGTCCGCCGGGCTGTTCAATACCTTCGGCAACCTGGCGGCGATCACCACGCCTATCGTCATCGGTTATCTGGTCAGCCGCACTGGTTCGTTCGACTGGGCGCTGGCCTATGTCGCCGCCAATGCACTGCTGGCGGTCGTGAGTTTTCTGTTCATCGTTGGCCGTATTCACAGGATCGAGCTGGACGAGCAACCGGGGGCCGAACCTGGCGCCCCCCGCTCGGCCTCCGGCTCGGTATCCTGATCGCACAAGAGGAGAAGCATTCATGCAGTTGATTCCCCATCAGGACTCGCCCCGGTATATCCGCCTGCATCCGACCGATAACGTCGGTGTGGTGGTCAACGATCAGGGCGTGGCCGCCGGCGGTCAGTTCGACGATGGCCTCAAGGCCGTCGAAGGCATTCCGCAGAGCCACAAGGTGGCGCTACAGGACATCGCCGAAGGTGGCGAGGTCGTGCGCTACGGTGAAGTCATCGGCTATGCACTGAAGCCCATCGCCGCCGGCAGCTGGGTAACCGAGCAGGTGCTGCGCATGCCCGAGCCGCCGGTATTGGACAACCTGCCCAAGGCTACTCTGCAAACTTCGCCTGGCGAGCCGCTGGCCGGTTATACCTTCGAGGGTTTCCGCAACCCGGACGGCAGCGTCGGTACGCGCAACATTCTCGGCGTGACCACCACCGTGCAATGCGTGGTCGGCGTGCTCGATCACGTGGTCGAGCGCGTGCGCAAGGAAGTTCTGCCCAAGTACCCCAACGTCGACGACGTGGTGGCGCTGTCGCACAGCTACGGCTGCGGCGTGGCGATCAGCGCGCCGGATGCCGTGGTGCCGATCCGCACCCTGTACAACATCAGCCGCAACCCCAACTTCGGTGGCCAGGCGCTGGTGATCAGCCTCGGCTGCGAGAAGCTGCAAGCCAGCCAGTTGATGGATGGCGATCAGCTCACCAACGGCATGGACGAGGAAGACTGGCTGTTCCGCCTGCAGGATTCCGGCACTGGTTTCACCGGCATGGTCGAGCAGATCATGGACATGATCGAGGATCGCCTGAAGGTGCTCGACCAGCGTCGCCGCGAGACGGTTCCGGCCTCCGAACTGGTGGTCGGCATGCAGTGCGGCGGCAGTGACGCCTTCTCCGGCATCACCGCCAACCCGGCGCTCGGCGTCGCTGCCGACCTGCTGGTGCGTGCCGGTGCTACGGTGATGTTCTCCGAGAACACCGAGGTGCGTGACGGTATCCACCTGCTCACGCCGCGCGCCGCCAGCGTCGAGGTGGCTGATGCGTTGATTCGCGAGATGGACTGGTATGACCGCTACCTGCAGCGTGGCATGGCCGACCGCAGCGCCAACACCACGCCGGGCAACAAGAAGGGCGGGCTGAACAACATCGTCGAGAAGGCCATGGGCTCGATCGCCAAATCCGGCAACAGCACCATCGCCGGTGTCGTCGCGCCGGGTGAGCGTATTCGCGGCAAGGGCCTGTGGTTCTGCGCCACCCCGGCCAGTGATTTCATCTGCGGCACTTTGCAGTTGGCAGCGGGCATGAACCTGCATATCTTCACCACCGGTCGCGGCACTCCCTATGGCCTGTCCATGGTGCCGGTGATCAAGGTGGCCACGCGTACGCAATTGGCCGAGCGCTGGCCGGATCTGATCGACGTCGATGCCGGGCAGATCGTCTCCGGGCGCATGACCCTGGAGCAAATGGGCTGGGCGATTTTCCAGCTGTACCTGGATGTCGCCAGCGGCCGTAAGCAGACCTGCGCTGAACGCCTGCGCCTGCATAACGATCTGGTGCTGTTCAATCCGGCGCCAGTGACCTGATCAGGAGTCTTCATGAACAAACCCCGCGTGCTGCAAATTGGCCCGCTGAGCGAGCGTTTCAACCAAGAGCTGGCGCAACGCTATGAGGTGAGCGCCCTGTGGCAACAGGCCGATCCGTTGGCATTTCTGCGTGAGCAGGGCGAGCAGTTCATCTACATGGTGTCTTCGGCGCGCTTCGGTTGTACGGCTGATCAACTGCGGCTGCTGCCCAATCTGCGGGTGATCTGCAGTTTCGGTGTCGGCTACGACCCTTATCCGCTGGAGTTGCTGCGCGAGCGCGGCATCGCCATCAGCACCACGCCAGATGTGCTCAACGACTGTGTGGCGGATCTGGCCATGGGCCTGATGATCGACAGCGCGCGGCGTTTGTCTGCGTCGGATCGCTTCGTGCGCAGTGGTGCCTGGAACAGCACCACGGGTTTCCCCTTGGCGCGGCGGGTCAGTGGCAAGCGTCTGGGCATCGTCGGCCTCGGTCGCATCGGTGAGGCGGTGGCGCAGCGGGCATCGGGTTTTTCCATGCCGGTGCGTTACCACAATCGCCGTCCGGTCGCGGGCAGCCGCTATCAGCACGAGCCGGATCTGCTGGAACTGGCGCGCTGGGCGGATTTTCTGGTGTTGACCTGCCCAGGTGGCCAGGCCACCTATCACCTGATCGACGCCAAGGTGCTCGCAGCGCTGGGGGCTGATGGTTTTCTGATCAACGTCGCGCGCGGCTCGGTGGTCGATGAGTCGGCGCTGATCGCGGCATTGCAAGAGCGTGTGATTGCCGGCGCAGGCCTGGACGTTTATGAACGCGAACCCCAGGTGCCAGCGGCATTGCGCGAACTGGACAACGTGGTGCTGCTGCCACACGTCGGCAGTGCCAGCGTCGAGACCCGTCAGCAGATGGCCGATCTGGTGCTGGACAATCTGCAGAGCTTCATCGCCACCGGCAAGTTGCTGACCCCATTGTAGGGTGAGTGCAACCCGCCAACTGAGGCGGCGGGTTTCACCCACCCTACGGTTCTGTTCACCACCGAATATGCTGGGTAGCTCGTGCTGCCTGGCCTATCGTTGCACTGCCACAAGCGGTGCAATCGTTCCTTACCTCACCTGCTGCATCCCCGGCGCACCACAAGTGCGCCGTTTTTCATGGTGCGCGGTGATGGCGCTGCCCGAGCCCTGTAGACTGTGGTGTTTTCCGCAGGCAAGGGACAACCCACCGTGCAGTCGGTCATTTCCATCGCGCAACTGAACAAGACCTACGCGTCCGGGCATCCGGCGTTGCAGGGCATCAACCTGGATATTCGCCAAGGCGAAATCTTCGCCTTGCTCGGCCCCAATGGCGCCGGCAAGACCACCCTGATCAGCATCATCTGCGGCATCGTCAATCCGGGCGAGGGCAAGGTGCTGGTCGGCGGCAAGGACATCGTCCGCGACTACCGCGCGGCCCGCTCGCAGATCGGCCTGGTGCCGCAGGAGCTGGTCAGCGACGTGTTCGAAACGGTATGGGCGACGGTCAAGTTCAGCCGCGGCCTGTTCGGCAAGAAGCCCGACCCGGCCTACCTGGAGCAACTGCTCAAGGATCTGTCGCTGTGGGACAAGCGCAATGCCAAGATCATGGAACTGTCCGGCGGCATGAAGCGCCGGGTGATGATCGCCAAGGCGCTCTCGCACGAGCCGCAGATCCTGTTTCTCGACGAGCCCACCGCAGGCGTCGACGTGGAGCTGCGCCGCGACATGTGGAACATGGTCAGGCGCCTGCGTGAGCGTGGCGTGACCATCATCCTCACCACGCACTACATCGAAGAAGCCGAGGAGATGGCGGATCGCATCGGGGTGATCAGCAAGGGCCGGATCATCCTGGTGGAAGACAAGCAGGTGCTGATGCACAAGTTGGGCAAGAAGCAGCTGACCCTGCAGTTGCAGCAGCCGCTGTCCTGCGTGCCGGCCGAGCTGTCGCGCTATGGGCTGGAACTGGCCGACCAGGGCCATGCCCTGGTGTTCACCTTCGATGCCCAGCACGAGAACACCGGTATCGCCGAGCTGCTGCGTGATCTGGCCCAGCATGGCATCGACTTCAAGGATCTGCAGTCGAGCCAGAGTTCGCTGGAGGAAATCTTCGTCGGCCTTATCAAGGAGTCGCGTGCATGAACCTGTATGCCATCAAGGCCATCTACCTGTTCGAGTTGGCGCGTACCTGGCGCACCCTGCTGCAGAGCATTGCCACGCCGGTGATCAGCACCTCGCTGTACTTCGTGGTGTTTGGCTCGGCTATCGGTTCGAGCATGACCCAGGTGCAGGGTGTGAGCTACGGCGCCTTCATCATTCCCGGGCTGATCATGCTGGCGCTGCTGACCGAGAGCATTTCCAACGCCTCGTTCGGGATCTATATGCCCAAATACTCCGGGAGCATCTACGAGTTGCTGTCGGCGCCGGTGTCCTACCTGGAAATCCTCATCGGCTATGTCGGTGCGGCGGCCACCAAGTCGGTGATCCTCGGCATCATCATCCTGATCACGGCGCGGCTGTTCGTCGATTTCGAGATTCAACATCCGGTGTGGATGGCGGCGTTCCTGGTGCTGACGGCGCTGACCTTCAGCCTGTTCGGTTTCATTATCGGCGTATGGGCCGATGGCTGGGAGAAGCTGCAGATCGTCCCGGCGCTGATCGTCACGCCGCTGACCTTCCTCGGCGGCGCCTTCTACTCGATCAGCATGCTGCCGCCAGCCTGGCAGACGGTGACCCTGTTCAACCCGGTGGTGTACCTGATCAGCGCCTTCCGCTGGAGTTTCTACGGCGTGTCCGACGTCAACGTCGGCGTCAGCCTGGCGATGGTGCTGGGCTTTCTGGCACTGTGCATTGCGCTGGTGGGCTGGATCTTCAAGACCGGTTACCGGCTCAAGAGCTGAGCTTGGCATTCGCGGCTGAAGCCGCTCCTACGCTCGTAAGATCCGTGCACGCCTCAAACTGTAGGAGCGGCTTCAGCCGCGAAACGAGGGCGCGGGGGGCATCATGCCCCCTTGTTCATTCTCAACCTGTAGGGCGGGTGCAACCCGCCATGAACAGGTGGCGGGTTGCACCCGCCCTACGGAATCCGAGGCAGACACCTCAACGGCGACTCGTTTCGAATCGTCGCGGCTAAAGCCCCTCTCGCAGAAGGCCGTGCCTTACTCACTTCACTCGTAACTCACACTCGAAGGTTTCCGCCGGAGGTACGTTCGGCTCCCAGGGTTGCTGGTAGGTCAGCAGCAGCCTGCCTTCGCCCGGCTCGCGGGCAGTAAAGCGCCAGGTGGAGATGCCGCCTGCGCCCACCAGCCCGCTATCTTCCGGATTGCTATACACCTCCGGGCCAAGGCTCTGCAGCACATTCGCCGCAGCGTCACGCACTTCCCAGCGAAAGCCGGTGGTCGGGTTGCTCGGCAGGCTGAGGATCAATTGCTGACCCTCGTTCAGCGTCAGCGGGCACTGCCGATCCTTCTTCAGCTCCAGCGTGCCGGATTGATGGGCGCAGGCGGTGAGCAGGGCCAGGGCGGGCAGGGTAAGCAGGCGCAAGGTGGCGTGCATGACGAACTCCAGTCGGCGAAACCTGGCCCCAGCATAGCCGCACCGGGGTGCGGCATGCGAGCCGTAGGGTGTACCGCGTGCACCTTGGTCAGTCGAACAGCACTTTGGCTACATCGCTGTAGCGCTTGGCGAAGTGCACGGTGATGCCTTCCTTGAGATAGTCCGGCAGCTCCTGGTAGCTGCCGCGATTGGCCTCCGGCAGGATCAGCTCATGGATTTTCTGCCGCCGCGCCGCGATCACCTTTTCACGCACGCCGCCGATGGGCAGCACTTGGCCGGTGAGGGTGAGCTCGCCGGTCATGGCCACGCCTTTCTTCGGCGCCTGGTTGCGCGCCAGGGAGAGCAGGGCGCTGGCCATGGTGATGCCGGCGCTGGGGCCGTCCTTGGGCGTGGCGCCTTCCGGTACGTGCAGGTGGACGAACGCCTGGTCGAAGAAGGTCGGATCGCCGCCGAACTGCTTGAGGTGCGAGCTGATGTAGCTGTAGGCGATCTCCGCAGATTCCTTCATCACCTCGCCGAGCTGGCCGGTGAGCTTGAAGCCGCGGTTGAGCGTGTGGATGCGTGTGGCTTCGATCGGCAATGTGGCGCCGCCCATGCTGGTCCAGGCCAGGCCGGTGATCACGCCGGTACCGGCCAGCACGCGTTCGTTGCGGAACACCGGCATGCCGAGGGCTTCTTCCAGATCCTTGGCGCCGATGCGGATCTTCGCCTCGGGATCTTCCAGCAGCTTGACCACCGACTTGCGCACCAGCTTGCCCAGCTGTTTCTCCAGTTGGCGCACACCGGCTTCGCGGGCATAGCCTTCGATCACCATGCGCAGCGCTGCATCGCTGATACCCAGGCGTGCTTTCGGCACGCCGGCCTTGTCCAGTTGCTTGGGCCACAGATGGCGCTTGGCGATGGCCAGCTTCTCCTCGGTGATGTAGCCGGACAGGCGGATCACTTCCATGCGGTCGAGCAGCGGCCCGGGAATTGAATCGAGGGTGTTGGCGGTGCAGACGAACAGTACCTTGGACAGATCCAGGCGCAGATCCAGGTAGTGGTCGAGGAACTCGACGTTCTGTTCCGGGTCGAGGGTCTCCAGCAGCGCCGAGGCCGGGTCGCCCTGGTAGCTGGTGCCCATCTTGTCGATCTCGTCGAGCATGATCACCGGGTTCATCACCTCGGCTTCTTTCAGTGCCTGCACCAGCTTGCCGGGCATGGCGCCGATGTAGGTGCGGCGGTGGCCCTTGATCTCCGCCTCGTCACGCATGCCACCGACCGAGAAGCGGTAGAACGGCCGGCCGAGCGATTCTGCGATGGACTTGCCGATGCTGGTCTTGCCCACGCCGGGCGGGCCGACCAGCAGCACGATGGAGCCGGCGATCTCGCCCTTGAAGGCGCCGACGGCGAGGAATTCGGTGATGCGCTGCTTGATGTCGTCCATGCCGGCGTGGTGCTTGTCCAGCACCTTGCGCGCGCGACCGAGGTCGAGCTTGTCCTGGCCATGAATGCCCCAGGGCAGGGCGGTTGCCCAGTCCAGGTAGTTACGTGTGACAGCGTACTCCGGCGAGCCGGCTTCGAGGATCGACAGCTTGTTCAGCTCCTCGTCGATGCGCTTCTGCGCTGGCGCGGGCAGGGTCTTGCCTTCGAGGCGGGCGAGGAATTCCTCGCGGTCGGCGCTCTTGTCGTCCTTGCTGATGCCCAGTTCCTGCTGGATCAGCTTGAGCTGCTCCTTGAGGAAGAACTCGCGCTGGCGTTCGCCGATCTGTTTGTTCACCTCGGCGGACAGCTCTTTCTGCAGGCGGCCGACCTCGACCTCCTTGCGCAGCAGCGGCAGCACCTTCTCCATGCGCTTGAGCATGGGCACGGTGTCCAGTACATCCTGCAGTTCGCGGCCCGACGCGGTGGTCAGTGCGGCGGCGAAGTCGGTGAGTGGCGACGGCTCGTTGGGGCTGAATCGGTTGAGGTAGTTCTTCAACTCCTCGCTGTACAGCGGGTTGAGCGGCAACAGCTCCTTGATCGCGTTGATCAGCGCCATGCCGTAAGCCTTGACCTCGTCGCGCTGGTCGGCTGGCGCCTGTGGGTATTCCACTTCGGCCAGGTACGGGCCACGGCGGCTCAGCCAGCCACGAATTCGCACACGAGTAAGGCCCTGGGCGACGAACTGCAGCTTGCCGCCTTCCTCGCTGACATGGTGTACGCGCACCAGGGTGCCATGCTCGGGCAGGCTCTCGAGGTCGAATTCGCCGTTCTCGTCAGGCGGGTTGTCGACGTAGAACACCGCCAGGCTCTTGTGCTCGGTGTTGTCCACGCGCTTGAGCGTGCGTCCCCAGGGATGCTCGTTGACGATCACCGGCAGCACCTGGGCCGGGAAGAACGGGCGGTTGTGGATGGGGATGATGTAGAGCTTGTCCGGCAGTCTTTGCGCAGGCAGCACCAGGCCGGTGGTGGATTGCACGTTATCTTCGACTGCTTCGGAGTGGATGTCCTGATCGTTCATGGAGCACCTTTGCTTGCACGTTGGTTGCTACATGGGGCGACATCAGGATTTTTTCAACGTTTCAATCAAGGCTCAGGCGAATGCCTTGCAGGCGCTGTTCGATCAGTGGCGTGAGCAGGGCGAAGCAGTCAGTGGGGGCCAGGCGAATCTGCGCCGGCTCGATCAGGTCGCTCTGCAGGCGTTCGATCAGGGCGAGCAGTGGCAGATCCTGCTCCTGATCGAGCAGGCGGTTGCAGAGAAAGCGCAATTGCATCTGCAGCCCTGGTGGGCAGCGTTCGTAATTGGCGGCGCGCACTGCCAGGCCGCGCAGCCGGGCGAGGTCTTCGAGCGAACGGCAGGCCTCGCCGAGGCCGCGAATCCTGTGGTGATCCTGGCGATAGAGGCGATCTTCCAGGTGTTCGATCACTTCCAGCAGTGCCTCGATCAAGCGGCAGTGCGCATCGAAGTCGGCGGGTTTGCGGCGTAACTGCGGCCAGTGCTGTTGCAGGGGCGGCAACTGCAGACTGGCGCCGGGCCAGTTCAGCCAGAGTTCATCCAGTTGCTGTGCCAGCGCGTTGCGCTGCATGACGCTGGCTGCATCCTGTTGCGCGCCCAGGCCACGGTGTTGCTGCAAGGCCTGGAGCAGGTCGAGGCAGCGCTGTACCAATTCGGTATCCGCCTGCTTGCAGGCTTTGCGCTGGCGATTCTCCGTGCGGTGAGTGAACCAGTAGCCGAGCGACAGCAGTACGACCAGCAGGGCCAGGAGTATCAGGGCGGTATCACTCATCGGGGCTCGCTTGTTGTTCTGGGTCGAGAGGAGCGAAGCAACTCTCCTGCCAGCCTGCCTGGGGCGGCGTAATATGGCTCAGGAGGGTTTTCTGGGTGCACGTTAATAGAGCCTGAATGCTTTCATAGGTGCGATTCGGTGCATTGGTTGCTATAGGTGCAACCATTGGTCTGATAGGTGGTTGCGGCGTTTTTCTGTGGAAAGGAGTAAAGTGCAACCCTTGTTTCGTGCCGCCAGTCTTTAGCGATGCTGCAAGCCCGTGTGATCCGCCTGGATGAACAGGCCCATGAACATGCCCATGATCATCACCAGTTGGTGATGTCTCTGGTCGGCCGTGCCGAATTCGAAGTCGGTGGGCGTGGCGGAGAAGTCTGCCGTATGCGCGCCTGCCTGGTGCCGGGCGATGCGGCTCACCAGTTCGCCGGCATGGGCGACAACCGCATGCTGATCCTCGATCTGGACGAGCAGGACACCCCCAGCGAAGACCTGGAGCTGCTCCACCGCCTCTTCGAAACCCCCCGTTATCCTGCTCTCGATGTCGATTTCCAGCACCTGCTGACCTACGCCGGCGCAGAGCTGGTGCGCTATGGCAGCGATTCCATCCTTGCCCGCTCTCTAGGTGGTGTATTGCTACGTGCTCTGCATCTACGCCTGTTTGGCGAACAGCGCCGGCCGCCGCAGGGGGCGATGGATATGCAGCGTCTGGATGACTATATCGGCGAGCATCTGGCGCGGCGTATCAGCGTCGCCGAGCTGGCCCATGAAATGTGCCTGAGCCCCAGCCACTTCCATGCTCAGTTCAAGGACTGTGTCGGCCTCACGCCGCACCAGTACCTGCTCAAGACCCGCCTCGACCGTGCCGCGCGCATGCTGCGTGAAAGCAACCTGCCGCTGGTGCGCATTGCCGAGGAGTGTGGTTTCTCCAGCCAGAGTGCCCTGACCACGGCCATGCGCCGCTATATGGGCCTGACCCCGAAGCGTCTACGTAGCGCCTGAATATTCGGTGTTCCACCATTGCGTAGCCCGGATGCAATCCGGGGACACAAGGCTCCCGATTGCATCCGGGCTACGGGGTCAGGCCCAATTCTGCGGGCTCTGTATATAGGGTGGGCCAGCCGCCTGTCACCCTGTTGATCACGCCACCACGCCGGCAGTCGAGTAGGGTGGGCTTCAGCCCACCAGTCAGCCCATATGCCAGGCAGTCAACGATGGGCTGAAGCGGATCGCCGCCCGGCCCATCCTACCCATTCTCAGGTGTAATTCTGCGGGCTCAGCTTGCGCTCGATCAGTTCGATCAGGATATGCAGCGTCTTGATGTGCAGCTCCTGCACGCGGTCGGCGAAGTCGCCGCCTGGGGCGCAGATGCACACGTCGGCCAGGCTCTCCAGCAGCGAGCCGGGCTTGCCGGTCAGGGCGATCACCTTCACGCCCAGCGCCTTGGCCGCTTCGGCGGCCTTGACCACATTGGGGCTCTTGCCGCTGGTGCTGATGGCGATCAGCACATCGCCCTCACGGCCGTGCGACTCGATGTAGCGCGAGAAAATGAAGTCGTAGCCAAAATCGTTGGCCACGCAGCTGATATGGCTGGGGTCGCTGATCGACACGGCAGCGATGCCCGGACGGTTCTTGCGGTAGCGCCCGGTCAGCTCCTCGGCGAAATGCATGGCGTCGCACATCGAGCCGCCGTTGCCGCAGGAAAAGGCCTTGCCCTTGTTCTCGAAGCTCTCGACCAGCAGCTCGGCGGCCTTCTGGATGTTGCCCAGGGTCTGTTCGTTGGCGAGGAAGGCCTCCAGCGCACGCTGAGCTTCCTGCAGGCTGTTGCGGATGTGTTCGATCATGGCAGGTCTTAGAACCTCAAGGGAGTTCAGGACTGGAGTAGAAGGCAGTCAGCACCTTCACCAGGTGATCCAGGTCATGGCTGCCGGCCAGTTCGCGGATCGAGTGCATGGCGAAGGTGGGCAGGCCGATGTCGACCGTGCGCACGCCCAACTGGCTGGCGGTAAGCGGGCCGATGGTAGAGCCGCAGCCCATGTCGCTGCGCACCACGAAGCTCTGCACCGGCACCTCGTTCTCCAGGCACAGATGGCGGAAGAAGCCGGCCGTCTCGCTGTTGGTGGCATAGCGCTGGTTGCTGTTGATCTTGATCACCGGGCCGGCATTGAGCTTGGGCCCGTGGTTGCCGTCGTGCTTATCGGCGTAGTTCGGGTGCACGCCATGGGCGTTGTCGGCCGATACCAGCAGCGAGCGCTGGATGGCACGAACGAAGGCATCGCCTTCCGGCAGCACGCGGCGCAGCACCTGTTCGAGGAAGGGGCCGTCGGCGCCGCAGGCCGAGCAGGAGCCCACTTCTTCGTGGTCGGTGCAGACCAGCACGCAGGTTTCCTCGTCATTGGCGTCGATCAGCGCCTGCAGGCCGGCGTAGCACGACAGCAGGTTGTCCAGGCGCGCGCTGGCGATGAAATCCTGGTTGAGGCCGACGATGGCGGCGCTCTGGGTATCGTAGAAGCTCAGCTCGTAGTCCAGCACCGCATCGGGGTTGAAGTCGTGCTCCATCGCCAGTTGTTCGGCGAGCAGGGCGCGGAAATCAGCGGTTTCGCTACTGGCGAGCTGGGCGAGGATCGGCGGCAGCTCGTTCTGCGGGTTGATCGCCCAACCCTGGTTGGCCTCGCGGTTGAGGTGGATGGCCAGGCTGGGGATCACGGCGATGGGCTGGTAGAAGTCGATCAGCTGGCTTTCTACCTTGCCATCGCGGCGGTAGGTCACGCGGCCGGCCAGCGACAGATCGCGGTCGAACCAGGGCGCGAGCAGGGCGCCGCCGTAGACTTCCACGCCGAGCTGGAAAAAGCCCTGGCGTTGCAGTTCGGGGTTGGGTTTGACGCGCAGGCACGGGCTGTCGGTATGCGCGCCGACCAGGCGGATGCCGCCGTCGACGGCTGGGCGTTTGCCGAGTTTGAACGCGATGATCGAGGAGTCGTTGCGGGTCACGTAGTAACGGCCGCCGGCCTCGGTATGCCAGGGCGCGCGTTCGTCGAGGTGACGATAACCGGCAGCTTCCAGGCGCATGGCCAGGCTGGCGGTGGCATGGAAGGGGGTCGGCGAGGCGTTGAGAAAATCGAGCAAGCCTTGAATCAGTTCTTCGCGCATGCAGGGCTCCAGACAGCGATGGCGCAGTTTAACCGTTTTGCCGGCGCTACGCAGTGGCGCTGCCCTTTTTAGGGCTTGCGCGCCCCGCGCTGGTGCCCGCGGTATTCCCCGGGAGACTGGTTGAACCAGCGCTTGAAGGCACGATGAAACGTACTCACGTCCTTGAACCCCAGGTCATCGCTGACCTGGGCCACCGGCAGGCCTTGCTGGATCTGCTCGAAGGCGAGTTGCTTGCGTACGTCTCCGAGCAGTTGGGTGAAGCTGGTGCCCTCCTGCTTCAGGCGGCGGTAAAGCGTAGGGCGGCTGACGTGCAGTTCCCCGCACACCTTTTCGATGCTCACGCCCTGCTGCAGGTCGGTCTGGATCAGTTGGCGTACGCGAGCGAGCAGTTCGTGCTTGGCCTGCAGTTGTTCGAAACGCTGTAGTGCGCGTTGCTCGACGATCTGCTTGAGGTAGCTGTTGGCGCCGCGAATGGGCCAGTCCAGTACGCTGCGCTGCAGTTGCAGGCAATTGCGTGGGCTGTCGTAGACGAGGTTGTCGCCGAAGACCTCGACATAGGCCTGGTGCTGCTCGGGACGGGAAAAGCTGAATTCAGCGCGTTGCGGCCGGATGGCCTGGCCCGTCATCTCCTCGCACCAGCGCAGCCAGGCGCTCAGGCTGCGCTCGATGGCGGCCTGCGGGTAGGGCTTGTCGGCAGCGAAAGACAGCTGCAACAGCAGGCTGTCGTCCGCCTCGCTGAAAATCCAGCTTTCCGAGGGATTCATCAGAGCGATGTGCTTCTGGAACACGTCCAGCGCTTCGGACACCTGAGTGCACTGGAACAGCCAACTGGCCAGTACGCCGCGGGTGTCAGGGTTGAAGCGCTGACCGATCAACAGGCCGATGTGTGGCAGCGAGCTGTTGGCAGCCGCCAGTTGCCACAGCTTGAGCAGCAGCGACTCGTCCAGGCGTTGCTCCTGGGCAGGCAGCGCATGGCTGCTCTGGTCGATCAACTGGTCGCGATACAGGCCGGCGGCAGCCATTTGCTCGAGAGTCGCGACACCCATCTCCAGCAGCGTGTCATGCAGATCCAGCACTGTCAGCGCCGATACGCTGGTGGTCTTCTGCATCTCGCTGTGCCCTTCGTTGAATGCTCTGGCGGAGAACTCTATCGCGATGCTCCTGCGCAAGGCTACGGCGTGGCGCTTGAGCTCATTTTGCAACCCAAAGCCATGCTGTTTGATCCCCAGCGCCATGGTGAGCGTTCTGCCTGCTGCCTAGCATCGTGGACACGACAGTGGCCACAGCCTGGAGGGCGGATGAACCATCATAGAATCGAGTCGTTGAAGCGCCTGCGCACGCTCATTGCTGCGCCACCGCCGATGATGAGCAAGCGCCTGCAGCCGAGAATCGACGAGTACTGCCTGACGATCATCGAGCATTCCACGGCCTGCGCCCTGGGGTATCTCGATCCGGCGCTGGACATCCAGTACTTCAACTTGAGTGAAGGCGGAGTGATGCGTGCCGAGGGCCGTGACATTCACCTGGCATGGCCGGCCGACAGGCGTGTGCCTGCGCTGCTGGAGCACGCTGCGGGGCAGGCTTGCAGCTTGCTTTTCATCATGCCAGGCATCGGTTTTGCGTTGCGTGCCAACGGGCATTGCTCGCTACGCCAGGACAATACGGGTACGCGCCTGGAGTTTCGCGCCGATGCGCTTTTCCTGCACTGCTCGCGGGCAAAGGTTCGGGCCGGTTTCTGGGAACCGCGCCTGCCGCTTGCAGTGCCCGATGCCGGAGAGGAAGGAGCTGGCCCGCTCAGCGATGCGGCTCAGGCCTTCATCGCGGCCTCGCCCTATCTACTGATGCTGACCCACAACGGTGCCGGTGCTACGGAGATATCCCCGCGAGGCGACCCCGATGGTTTCGTCTGCGTCCGGGATGAGCAAACCCTGCTGATTCCGGAGCGCCCGGGCAACAAGGTGGCGTGCAGCCTGAGTAATATCCTCAGCGCCGAGGCCGTGACGCTGTCGTTTCTGATTCCCGGTAGCAGTATTGCCCTGTCGGTGGTCGGCCGTGCGCAACTGACTGCCGACCCTGCGCTGCTCCAGCCGTTGGCGATCAAGGGCAAGCTGCCGGTGGTGGCGACCATGCTGCAGGTCGAGCGCTATCGCTTCGTGAGCTGCTCGGCGTTGGTGGAAGCTGGCCTTTGGCGCAAGGAAACGCACATCAGCGAACGTGACATGCCGTCGTTCGCCAAGATGCTATCCGAGCACATGAATGGCAAAGGCATGCTGGGCAAGGCCACCACGCTGGTCGTCGGTGCGGTGGTAAGGCACGATCTGAAGAACCTCTATTAGGCGGCCTGCACGACGCTGAGCAGTACGGCAGCCGTTTGCAGACTGCCGTCATGAGCGGCTGCTCGTCAGGCAGCAGGCCAATGCATCTGGGCAACACCTAGAACGGCGCAGGGCACTCGAAACGCATGCGTTCGCCGGTTTGCGGGTGGGTGAGGGCGAGCATGCTGGCGTGCAGGCACAGCCGCTCATAGGCGGCCAGAGCCTGTTCATGGGCATAGAGGCGGTCGCCCAGCAGTGGATGGCCGATGGACAGCATATGCACGCGCAACTGGTGCGAGCGCCCTGTGATCGGCGTGAGTTCGACCCGGCACCAGTCGCCGCAGCGCTCGACGATGCGCCAATGCGTCAGGGCGTGTTTGCCCTGTTCATGGTCGACCACATGGCGTGGCTTGGTGGGCGGGTCGTAGCGCAGTGGCAGGTCGATGCTGCCGCTATCGGCTTGCGGCTGGCCCCAGCACAACGCGGTATAGGCCTTCTCTGTTTCGCGGTCATGGAACTGGCGCGACAGTTCGCGGTGGCTGTCGGCGTCGCGGGCCAGCACGATGATGCCCGAGGTTTCCCAGTCCAGGCGGTGGACGATGCGCGCTTCCGGGTAGCCGTTTTCCTGCAGGCGAGTCACCAGGCAATCGCGATTGTCTTCGGCGCGGCCGGGTACCGACAGCAGCAGGGTAGGTTTGTTGATGACCAGCAGGGCGGCGTCCTGGTGGAGAATTTCGATCTGGCTAAGCGGCATGGTGTGTTCTGGTTGGACTGGGCGATAAAAACGAATGGCGGCCGCAAGGCCGCCATTCGTGTATATGAGCCAGAAAATCTATCCTGGGCGCTGCGAGCTAGAGCCATGCAAGGCAAAAAAAGGTGAGGAAGCGGAGTGTACTTTTGTACATGAGCATTACTCGCTTCGCTCGCCCTTCGGGCCGCGCTGAAGCGCGTTAGCCGCAAGCGGCTTGCCGAACCTGTTTTTAACGCAGCAGGGCCGACGCGCAGCAAGTCCAGATAGATTTTTAACGATCTGGCAGGGTTATGTTCAGCTCCAGGATCGAGCAACTGCCCTGGTTTTCCAGAGCGACCTGCACCTGGTCGGAGTCGATGTTGACGTACTTGCGGATCACTTCCACCAACTCCTGCTGCAAGGCAGGCAGGTAGTCGGGCTGAGTGCGCTGACCACGTTCGTGGGCAACGATGATCTGCAGGCGCTCTTTAGCGATGGATGCGGTGGTTTCCTTCTTGCGCGAGCGCAAGAAGTCAAAAATATTCATTCGCGACCTCCGAATAGGCGTTGTAGGAAGCCCTGCTTCTTCACGTCGAGGAAGCGGTGCGGCACTTCCTTGCCCAGCAGGCGATCAACGGCGTCGCTGTAGGCCTGGCCGGCATCGCTCTGGTCATCGAGGATCACCGGGATACCCTGGTTGGAGGCTTTCAGTACGGCCTGCGATTCGGGGATCACGCCGAGCAGACGGATGGCGAGGATTTCCTCGACGTCTTCGACACCGAGCATTTCGCCCTTGGTGACGCGCTCGGGGTTGTAGCGGGTCAGCAGCAGGTGTTCCTTGATCGGCTCCTCGCCTTTCTCGGCGCGGCGCGATTTGCTCGCCAGCAGGCCGAGCATGCGGTCGGAGTCACGTACCGAGGACACTTCCGGGTTGGTCACGACGATGGCTTCGTCGGCGAAGTACATCGCCAGGTGCGCGCCTTTCTCGATACCGGCCGGCGAGTCGCAGACCACGAATTCGAAGTTCTGCGACAGCTCGGCGATGACCTTTTCCACGCCTTCCAGGGTCAGGGCGTCCTTGTCACGGGTCTGGCTGGCAGCCAGCACGTAGAGGTTTTCGAGACGCTTGTCCTTGATCAGGGCCTGGGTGAGGGTGGCTTCGCCGTTGACGACGTTGACGAAGTCGTACACGACGCGGCGTTCGCAGCCCATGATCAGGTCGAGGTTACGCAGGCCGACGTCGAAGTCGACGATGACGGTCTTGTGCCCGCGCAGGGCGAGGCCGGTACCGATGGCAGCGCTGGTGGTGGTTTTACCGACGCCACCCTTGCCGGAAGTGACTACGAGGATCTTGGCCAAGGTGATTCACCCCAAAAAATGAAAATAATGCGGGAATCTGAGGCCAACCAAGGCCTCCAGATGCCCTTTTAACGGAGCCTCTAAAAACTGGCTGCGTTGTCATCGCGGCGTTGAAAGCAGGTTCGAAATGCTCATTTAGCACTCGTAAACTGCGCTTTCTCACCAGCTTTCGCCTTGCGCTGACTGCCTCGCCGACGTTTTTAGAGGCTCCTTTATGTCCGTAAAAAAGTGGCCGCAGTATCCGTTAAAGGCGGGTGATGTTCAACACGTCACCCGACAGACTGACCTGTACCGCATCGCCCCACAGCGGGTCGCGGCGCAGGTCTTCGGCGACCTTGTAATGGCCGGCGATCGACAGCATTTCGGCGCCCATTTGCTGACAGAAAATCCGTGCCTTGGTGTTGCCTTTGATGCCTGCCAGGGCGCGGCCACGCATGGGCGCGTAAACATGGATGTTGCCATCGGCGAGAAGTTCCGCCCCGGCGCTGACCGGGGCCAGCACGATCAGGTCGCCACCCTGGGCGTAGATCTGCTGGCCGCCACGTACCGGTGTGGTGACGATGCGGCTGGGTTTGTGCTCGGGTTCGGCGGGCTTCTCTTCGACTTTCTTCGGCGCTGGGTCGATGGGGCGCTCACGTGCACCGGACGGCGGCAGCACTGGCAGATCCATGGCTTCGGCGGCGGCGATGTCACTTTCCCGCGAGGCCCGGATGGCCAGGGTGCGCAGGCCGTGGCGGCGGCAGACGGCCATCAGTTCGGCCAGATCCAGCTCGCCTTCGCCTTCCGGCAGTTTGTCCAGCGCCAGTACCAGCGGTGTGTTGCTGAAGAAGGCGGGGGCCTGGGCGACTTTTTCCGTCAGTTGCGCGTCGAGGCGCTCGAGGTCGTTGTGTGCCAGTTCCATCACGGTGATGGCGAGCATGCTGCCCTTGAGCTGGAATACGGGGTCTTGGGCAAGGAGGTCGGCTTGGCTCATGGTGGTGCGATGGGCCTTCTGGCGAGTCGAAAGATGCCCGGACTTATAACGACATAGCCCGCATGCCGCAAGACACCTGCATCGGCAAGACCGCCGGCAGGCGACGCGAGGTCGGGCCTTTGCCTGTCGATTCGCTGTCGTGACCTTTGTGGCCTGCGCCGATGCCGCCGAGCGGCTTGGAAAACTGCGCTAGAATGCGCGGCTTTGCCAGTGATCGGAAACACCACATGGAACGCCCCCGCTTTCGCGCCTATTTTCTTCACCCGCGCTTCTGGCCGCTGTGGCTGGGGTTCGGGCTGTTGTGGCTGGTGGTGCAGTTGCCCTATGGCCTGCAACTGACGCTCGGGCGAGCGCTGGGTGGACTCATGTATCGCACGGCGCGCTCACGTCGGCGCATTGCGGCGCGCAACCTGGAACTGTGTTTCCCCGACAAGAGCGCTGCCGAGCGTGAGCGGTTGCTCAAGGATAATTTCGCCTCCACAGGTATCGCCTTCTTCGAGATGGCAATGAGCTGGTGGTGGCCCAAGGCACGTCTGGCGCGGTTGGCACACGTCGAAGGGATCGAGCACCTGCAGCAGGCTCAGGCCGAAGGGCAGGGCGTGATCCTCATGGCTGTGCACTTCACCACCCTGGAGATCGGCGCAGCGCTGCTCGGTCAGTTGCATACCATCGACGGTATGTACCGCGAGCACAAGAATCCGCTGTTCGATTTCATCCAGCGCCATGGCCGAGAACGCCACAACCTCGACGCCAGTGCCATCGAGCGTGAGGATATCCGTGCCATGCTCAAGGTACTGCGTGCCGGCCGAGCCATCTGGTATGCGCCGGATCAGGACTACGGCCGCAAGCAGAGCATCTTCGTCCCGCTGTTCGGAATTCAGGCGGCTACGGTTACCGCCACCACCAAGTTCGCGCGCCTGGGCAAGGCGCGTGTGGTGCCTTTCACGCAACGGCGCCTGGAGGACGGTAGCGGCTATCGCTTGGTCATTCATCCGCCGCTGGAGAATTTCCCAGGTGAAAGCGAAGAGGCCGACTGCTTGCGCATCAACCAGTGGATCGAGCAGGTGGTCAGCGCCTGTCCCGAGCAGTACCTGTGGGCGCATCGCCGCTTCAAGACGCGTCCGGTGGGCGAAGCGAAGCTGTACGGGAAGCGTAAGTAGGTCGATTGCAGACGCTTGGTGCGCAGTGGATGGCGTGCGTGCGGCAGTCAATCGCGTCAGATGTGATCGGTATTGGCCGTTGGCCTTCCTATACTGAAACGAAAAACAGGACTGCCCGATGACCGTTATTGCCCGCCCTCATTTGCCCGTCACTGGGTTGATCCTCTCTGGTGGTGGAGCGCGGGCGGCTTATCAGGTGGGCGTTCTATCGGCGATTGCCGACCTGCTGCCGGACGCCTCGCACAACCCTTTCCCGGTGATAGTCGGCACGTCGGCCGGGGCGATCAATGCCGTCAGTCTGGCCTGTGGTGCGCTGCAGTTCGGTGAGGCCGTACGCCGTCTGACCTCGGTCTGGCAGGGCTTTCACACCCATATGGTGTACCGCAGCGACTGGCCCGGCGTGCTACGTCAGGCCACGCGTTTCGTCGGGCACAGCCTGCTCGGGTTGGGGCGGAATGCCCCGGTGGCCTTGCTCGACAGTTCCCCCTTGCGTGAGCTGCTGGCGCGTGAGCTGGATTTCTCCGGTATCGCCGCAGCGGTGCGCCACCGTCAGTTGCGCGCGGTGGCGGTGACCGCCTTCGGCTACGAGAGTGGCCAGGCGATGACCTTCTACCAAGGGCGCGCCACGATCGATCCCTGGTTCCGTCATCGCCGCGTCGGTGTGCCGACGCGTCTACAGCTCGAGCATTTGCTGGCCAGCGCGTCGATCCCGCTGATCTTTCCGCCAGTGAAGATCAACCGCGAATATTTCGGTGATGGTGCGGTGCGTCAGGCGGCGCCGATCAGCCCGGCGCTGCACCTGGGGGCAAGCCGTGTGCTGGTGATCGGGGTCAGCGGCAACGCGCACAGCGATCCGCATCAGCCTGCTCCGATCAGCCCGTCCAATCGTCCGCCCAGCCTGGCGCAGATCGGCGGGCACATGCTCAACAGCACCTTCATCGACAACCTGGAAACCGATATCGAGCTGCTCGAGCGGCTCAATCAGATGAGTGCATTGGTGCCGCCGGAGTCGCGTCCACGCGGGTTGGGCTTGAACCCGGTGGACGTGCTGGTGATTGCCCCGAGTCAGCCCCTGGATCAGATCGCCGCGCGCCACCAACGCGAACTGCCCAGGGCCTTGCGCCTGTTTCTGCGCGGGCCCGGTGCGACCAAGACCGGTGGTGCCGGGGTGCTCAGCTACCTGCTGTTCGAGCCCGGTTACTGCAGCGAGCTGATCGAACTCGGCTATCAGGACGCGATGAAGCGCAAGGCCGACCTCTGCCGTTTTCTCGATCTGGCCGAAGTGGCGCAGCCGGCCTGAGCTGCATTGTTTGATAGTCGGTAGGGTGCGGGTCGTGCTGTGGTGCGCATGGCGCACCCTACAATTCGGCTCTGTCAGGCCAGCACGCCATCACGAAAATCGCGCAGGGCCTGTTCGATTTCCTCGCGACTGTTCATCACGAATGGCCCGTATTGCACGATGGGCTCGTTCAGCGGTGTGCCGGCGATCAGCAGTACCCGCGCGCCATGGGCGCTGGCCAGGCGCAGTTCGCCCTCGTCAGAGAGTCGCACCAGGCGCCTGGCACTGACCGGTTGTGCGCTGGCTTCGGGCAGTTCGAGCAAGCCCTCGTAGACGTACAGCATGACGCGCTGACCATCGGCCAGGCGCGGTGCGATCTGGCTGCCGGCCGGCAAATGCAGGTCGAACAACTGTGGCTGGGTATGCGGACGCTGCACGGCGCCGGCCTGGCGGATTTCGCCGTCATCGAATTCGCCAGCGATCACCACGACCTGTACGCCGGATGTGCTGGTGATGCGTGGGATGTCCGCGGCAGGGATGTCGCGATAACCCGCTTCGCCCAGCTTGTCCTTGGCCGGCAGGTTGAGCCACAGCTGGAAGCCACGCATGGCACCGGATTCCTGCTCGGGCATCTCGCTGTGGATGATGCCGCGCGCAGCGGTCATCCATTGCACGCCGCCGCTGCCGAGCAGGCCGACGTTGCCCAGGTGATCCTCGTGGCGCATGCGCCCTTCGAGCATGTAGGTGATGGTCTCGAAACCACGGTGCGGGTGCGGCGGGAAGCCGGCGATGTAGTCGTCTGGGTTGTCGGTGGAAAACTCGTCGAGCATCAGGAACGGGTCGAAGCGTTCCAGACCAGGCCCGCCGATCACGCGGTTGAGGCGCACACCGGCGCCGTCGGAGGCGGGTTGTCCAGGCTGGATGCTGATGACGCGGCGTTTCGAGGTCATGGCGGGCTCCTTGACAGGTAGGAATGGCGCCATGCTATGCGCATTGAGTCGATATTTGGGTGGAAAATTTCCGGGCCATGCATCGATTAATTCGATGCATGGCCTAGGGTCTGTTGCCGTTTCGCGCACGGCCGCGACGGAGCCCGTTTTTGCGTGGGGTTAGGCGCGAGACGCGAAGTTTGGTCGCCCAAATGAGCCGTCGAGTAACGACGTACCACGCAAAAACGGGCCCGTCCCTTCGGGTTGCGCGGCAAATTGCGCCATGCGTCGTTGTGGGATTTGGCAAGGGAACGACCATTACCTGCATCCCACGCCTAGCATGGCGCAATTTGGCGCAGCAACGCGGCTCGCGTCGAAATGACAACAGACCCTAGGGATCAGTCGGCAATCTTCAGTTTGCGCGACTCGTGATAGAAGAAGCGCAGCTTCTCGTACTCGAACGGTGAGTTCAGCTGGCCATAACGGAAACCGGTATTGGCGCGGGTGTCGACTACGCGCAACACGGTGATGCCGGGGTTGCTGCGGCTGGCGTCGGCCACGTCGAGGTAGTTGACCGCGTTCTCCAGGCTGTAATCCGCCACCAGGCCACCGGTGTCGCGCAGGTTCGAAGGGCCGAGCAGCGGCAGCATCAGGTAAGGCCCGGCAGGCACGCCGTAATAGCCCAGGGTCTGGCCGAAGTCCTCGCTCAACCGCGGCAGGCCCATGTGCGTGGCCGGATCCCAGAGGCCGCCCACGCCAATGATGGTATTGAACAGCAGGCGTGCCGTGCTGTTCATTGCCCGTTGGCCCTTGAGCTGCAAAAGGCTGTTGGCCAGGGTCGGAATCTCGCCCAGGTTGTTGAAGAAGTTATGCACGCCGGTTTGCACCAGATTTGGCGTGATGTAGCGGTAGCCGTCGACCACGGGCAGGAACACCCACTGATCGAAGCGATAGTTGAAGTGGTAGACGCGGCGGTTCCACGACTCCAGCGGGTCATAGACCTGCAACGCATCGTTGGAGGCGCGCTCGAACTCCTGTTGATCCAGCCCTGGGTTGAACTGCAGGTGTTGCAGCGGGTTGGTGAAACCGTCGGAATCGACCTGGTGTTCGGCCAGGGCCTGCCCGCTGGCCAGCAGCAGGGCGATGATGAGAGTGCTGTGCTTAACCACGGAAGAACTCCAGCATGGCGTCGCTGTTGACGCGATAGTTGAGGTTGCCGCAGTGCCCGCCACGCGGATACAGGGTCAGGCGCTCGCCGAAGGTGCGACGCAGGAAGCCGATGTCGCCCTGGCCGAGGATCAGGTCGTCGGCGTTGTGCATCACGGCGATCTTGTCGCTGCCTTTGAGGTAATCCTCCAGCGCGTAGAGGCTGCTCTTCTCGATCAGCTGGTTGAGGCTGCCGCCGTCGTAGCGTGCGCGCCACATCGGCATCAGTTGCTCGGCGATGTAGCAGTCGAAGTCGCAGCGCAGTGCCATCTGGAAGAAGGGCGTGAGGCTGGTGCCTTCGGTGATGTGGTAGCCACGTGGGGTGATCAGTCCGCGGCGGTTGAGCAAGTCCGAGGTGAACACGATATCGGCGGACGAGAAACGGAACGACGTGCCGATCAGCATGGCCATCTGCTCGTCGGAGAGCCGCTCTTTTGACTGCTGGAAGTCATAGAGCATGGCGTCGTTGATATCCAGATAGCCTTTGTCGTTGAAGTAGCGGGTCAGCTTGCCCAATACCAGGTCATAGAAGTTGGTGCTGTTGTCGATGCCTTGCACCTTGGTCTGCACCAGCTTGTCCAGGTTGCTGATGGAGGTATAGAGATTGACCGGTGGGTTGAGCAGCAGCACGCGCTTGAAGTCGAAGGCGCGGCGGGTTTCATCGAGCTGGCTGACGAAGGCGGCATGCAGCGCCCCCAGGCTATAGCCGGTGAGCAGGAACTCGCTGACCTCCAGCTTCGGATGTTGGGCACGCACGGCCTGCATGGCACGGTACAGATCGTCGGCGTCCTCCGGGCTGTAGCCAGGGGTGGCGAAGCGCGAGGCGGCGGCCATGAAGTCGTAGCTGGTCGGGGATGACAGCTGCACGACATGGAAGCCGGCGCCGTAGAACAGTTTCTTCAGGTATTCGGTGGTGCCGCTGGCGTAATGCGCGCCGGTGCCGGAGATGATGAAGATCAGCGGTGCTCGGCCTTTCTGCTCGGCCAGGCGGTAACGCAGCTTGGTCACCGGCCAGAAGTTGTCCAGCAACTCGAACTCACGATCCGGACGCAGACGCACCGAATAGTCGCGCTGCTTGATGTCACCGTCGGCCGGTAGCGCAGGGCGCAGATCGGGCGGCGTGGTGGCGATGGTCGCCTCGAACGGGTTGGCCAGCGGATAACCGTAGCTTTCCGCATCCACGTCGGCGGCCATCGCGGAGGCACAGAAGACCAGGCCGCCGAGCAAGGCGGCGAGTCGGGCAAGGCTGGGCATTTGGCAAGTCCCTTTAATAAGAGAACGTCTGGATTGAACAGCTGGCTTATGACAGCAGCAAGCGGGGCAAAGTGCCAGACTATCCTGCCTTATCGCAGGGAAACTTGAGTAGTGGCAATGAGGTTGCCGTACGCCGAACCCTTTGCAGGTTTTTTCACTCAGGCGTGGTGGTGCAGCCAGGCGTGCTTAGGACGCTCTGCCGCCGGCCGTTGGCGCCGTTCGAAGCGCTGCCAGATCTTCTCGTGAAAGTAGAAACCCACGGAGTTGCACAGCGGCTCGATGGCCGCCACCAGGCCACTCGCCGCGATGCTGCCGGTCAGTGCGTAGGTCACGCCGAAGGCGATGCAGAAGTGCATGAGGGTGAAGGTCAGGGTCTTGAGCATGATGCACCTCGATGAGAATCATTTCGCATTTAGTGCAAGGCTAGTGCGCCTGTCGAAGTCAGGGAAATATGGCCTTTGCATGGAGTTGATAGTCAGGGTGAATTGATTCTTGTTTTGCGAGAGTTCCTTTCTATTTATTCCTCAGATGGGAGGCTGCGTTAAGGTGGCGCTCTAATTCAATGGAGTCGATTCATGCAGATCAGTGATATTCCCTTCGGTGTGACGGACTGGGCTGCGATCCCAGCGACCGAACATCCGGGCGAGCGTGGCGTGGCGCGTTGGCGCACCTGCCAGTTCGGTTCGCTGCGTGTGCGCATGGTCGAGTATTCGCCGGGTTACCTGGCCGATCACTGGTGCCACAAGGGACATGTGCTGTTGTGCCTGGAGGGCGAGCTGACTACAGAACTGGAGGATGGCCGGGTATTCGTGCTCAAACCCGGTATGAGCTATCAGGTGGCGGACGGTGCCGAGGCTCATCGCTCCTCGACATCGTCCGGTGCGCGCCTGTTCGTGGTGGACTGAGCCACGATGGGTTGGCGTCTGGCTGCTGATGCGCTGGTGGTGATCCACCTTGGCTTCATTCTTTTCGTGTTGTTTGGTGGCCTGTTGTTGCTGCGCTGGCCGCGTTTGCTCTGGTTGCATCTGCCGGCGGTGGCGTGGGGCGCCACGGTGGAGTTCTTCCATCTGCTGTGCCCGCTGACCCCCTGGGAAAACCAGTTGCGGCGAGCTGCCGGTGATGCGGGTTACGAGGGCGGCTTCATCGAGCACTACCTGATCCCGCTGATCTATCCGGCGGGGCTGACACCGCAGATACAGCTCTGGCTCGGCGGCGTTGTCGTGCTGATCAACGTCACGGTCTATGCCTATCTGCTCAAGCGCTGGTTGCAACGCACGTAGCGCTGATTTGCCCTGGCCATTCATAAGTCTGATTAAGGGGCTTGGGCACTATTTCCTTAGCTACACTGCGAGCCATTGAAACCGAATATCGAAAGGCAGGCCCGCTATGCAAAACCGCATGATGATCACTGGCGCTGGTTCCGGTCTGGGGCGTGAAATCGCCCTGCGCTGGGCTCGCGAGGGCTGGCGCCTGGCGTTGGCCGATGTCAACGAAACCGGCCTCGCCGAAACCCTCAAGCTGGTGCGGGAAGCGGGCGGTGATGGCTTCACCCGCCGTTGCGACGTGCGTGATTACAGCCAGTTGACGGCGCTGGCGCAGGCTTGCGAGGAGCAGTTCGGCGGCATCGATGTTATCGTCAACAATGCCGGTGTCGCTTCCGGTGGCTTCTTCAGCGAACTATCGCTGGAGGACTGGGACTGGCAGATTTCCATCAACCTGATGGGCGTGGTCAAGGGCTGCAAGGCCTTCCTGCCGTTGCTGGAAAAGAGCAAGGGCAAGATCGTCAACATCGCTTCGATGGCGGCGTTGATGCAAGGGCCGGGGATGAGCAACTACAACGTGGCCAAGGCCGGTGTGGTGGCCTTGTCGGAAAGCCTGCTGGTCGAATTGCGCCAGCTGGAGGTCGGTGTGCATGTGGTCTGCCCGTCGTTCTTCCAGACCAACCTGCTGGATTCCTTCCGTGGTCCGACCCCGGCGATGAAGGCGCAGGTTGGCAAGCTGTTGGAAAGCTCGCCGATCAGTGCAGCGGATATCGCCAACTACATCCATGACGAGATGGCCAAGGGCAGCTTCATGATCCTGCCGCATGAGATGGGGCGCATGGCCTGGGCGATCAAGCAGAAGAACCCGCAGGTGCTGTACGACGAGATGGCCGGCATGGCCGAGAAGATGCGCGGCAAGGTCAAACCTGCTAGCTGACCAGTAGGTCAGCTATTTATACCCGTAGGCTTGCCTGCCGCAGTCTGCGGGGGTAGGGTGGCCGCCCCGGCCTGCCTGCCGTCCTGACCATGGAATACCTGTGAAACCAGTCCCTCGGGCCCTGTTGTTGGTGGCCCTGGTGCTGGCGGCGATCAACTTGCGCCCCGGCATCACGTCCCTTGCCCCGCTCATTGAGCGCATTGCCGCCGAGCTGTCGCTGAGCCGCAGCTTCATCAGCCTGACCACGGCCTTGCCGGTGCTGTGCATGGGCCTGCTCGCGCCCCTGGCGCCGCGCCTGGCGGTGCGTTGGGGACTGGAGCGCACCATCGTCCTGTGCCTGGGTTTGATCGGGCTGGCGCTGCTGGCGCGTCTGGCCGCGCATCAAAGCGTGGTGCTGATCGGCAGCGCTATCGCGTTGGGGGCTGCCATCGCTGTTGCCGGACCGCTGCTGTCGGGGTTCATCAAGCGTCATTTCGCCAGCCAGATGGGCCGCGTGGTCGGTTGGTATTCACTCGGTATGGCCATTGGTGGCGCGGGCGGCGCGGTACTGACGGCCCCGGCCACAGCGTTGTTCGGCGATGCCTGGCACCTGGGGCTGGCCGTATGGGCAACGCCTGCGCTGCTGGGTGTGCTGTTGTGGGTCTGGTTGCCGAATCAGGCGGGTAGCGCCGGCGAGCAGGAGAGCGGCGGGTTGCCCTGGCGCCAGCCACGCGCCTGGCTGATCAGTTGTTTCTTCGCCATTCAGGCCGGGCTGTTCTATGCCATCGCGACCTGGGCCGTGGCGCGTTATCACGAAGCCGGATTGAGCATGCTGCGCAGCAATTCATTGCTGAGCATCGCGATGTTGATGGGCTTGCCCAGCTCGTTCCTGCTGCCCTGGTTGGCGCAGCGCTACAACGCGCGCTATCCGTTGCTGCTGGCCTGCGGTGCGACCACCTGCTTGTGCCTGGTGATGGTGACGTTCATGCCGCGGCTGGTGCCGGAGATGTGGGCGGTGATCATGGGCTTCTCCCTCGGCGGTTCTTTCGCCTTGTCGCTGGTGCTGCCGTTGTACGAGGCGGGCTCGCCGTTGGCGGTCAGCCGCTGGACCGCGATGATGCTGTTCACCGGCTACAGCCTGGGTTGCCTGACGCCGATCCTCACCGGCCTGGCGCGTGATCTGTCGGGCAGCTACCAGCTGCCGTTCGCCGTTCTCACGAGCCTGGCTCTGGTGATGACGGTGTTGGCCTGGCTGCTTGGGCGGCGCCGGCAGGTTCAACGCTGAAGAATTCGCGCCAGTTCCTTTCTTGCCCTGGCAGGCTGTGTTAGAAGGCGTTCTGCTTTTTCAGGAGTGCCGGTGTGGAGTCCGAATCCATCGTTTATGGCTGCATCCGCGACTGGCCCTCGGATGACCCCGAGCAACGTCGTCAGCGTCGTGAGACCAACCACGGCGTGCTCGCCGAATTGCCGGTCGGCGATCTCTGGCCGTTTCTTGGCCGCGAGATGTTCTCCTTCTGCGACCTGCCTGGCGCAGGTCTGTACCAGACCCAGGTGATCCATTTCGGTGCCAGCTACGGCGCCGTGGAATACGAATGGAACCTGTGGATCGAGGCCTTCGAGGCGCTGCTCAAGCGCCTGTACTGGGCCAGCGCGGTGGTGCATCTGGAAACCGAACTCAACGGCATTCACACCTTCCGCTGGGAGTCCGATAGCGGATTTCACAGCCCGCAGGAAGGTGCTCTGCGCGTGCGCTGCGCGTGGGAGCGTGAAGGCGTGCTGCGCGGCTGAAACCTGCCCGTTGTCACAGGGCGGCGGGCTGTGATTCGCCTTATAGACGTTCGGAGTAAAAAGTTCCGCTGTCATCAAATATTTATATATCGGCAACTGCGCTGAAATAACCCCTCGCCAAGATTCCCCCCAACACGAACGAGCGCTCCGCTCGGGTGTTTTCAACACTTAAAGTCCAACAGGGGAATCCTCGATGATCCGTAAGCACTTCGCCGGTTTCGCAGCCAGCGCCCTGGCTCTGGCCGTCTCCGCCCAGGCTTTCGCCGGTACCGTCACCACTGACGGCGCCGACCTCGTGATCAAGACCAAAGGTGGCCTGGAAGTCGCCACCACCGACAAGGCCTTCAGCTTCAAGCTGAGCGGCAAGCTGCAATGGGACGCCACTCAGTTCGATGGCCTGATGGCTGCCGACCAGAACAAGCCGTTCGACGATACCTTCAACACCTTCATCCGCCGCGGTGAGTTCGGTCTGGAAGGCACTGCCTACAGCGATTGGGATTGGGGTCTGCGTCTGAGTTATGACGAAGGTGATGACACCAGCGTCGACCGTGCCTTCATCGCTTACACCGGTCTGGATATCGGCACCTTTACCGTCGGCCGTTTTGGTGTCGATTACGGTCTGGAAAACTCCACCAGCTCCTCCTGGATCACCGCCATCGAGCGTCCGTTCATGTACGACTTCCTGAACGGCGATGAAGACACCCAGTTCGGCGTGAACTTCAAGCACTCCGGTGACAACTACGGCCTGATGGCTCAGGTTGCCACCTACGAGGGTGACAACAACTACAAGAGCGAAGACAACGACGAGCTCTATGGTTACACCCTGCGCGCCCATTGGGCACCGTACCTGAACGGTACCGACGTGATTCACCTGGCCGCCAACTACCACAACAGCGAGTCCGACGATAACCGTGCCCGCGCTCGTACCCGCATGGGTATTCGCAGCGACAACGATTTTCGCCTGACCTTCGGCGACGTGCGTGTGGCTGACAAGGACGTCGAGTGGGTGTTGGAGTCCGGTGCTCAGTTCGGCGCCTTCCGCGCCCAAGCGGAGTACTTCCAGCGTCAGATCAGTGGTGAAACACTGGCCGGTGCTAAATCCGATGTCGACCTCAGCGGCTACTACGCTCAGGTTTCCTACATGTTCAATGGCGTGCGTCAATACAAGGCCGCTGACGGCAAGTGGGACAAGCCGGACAACATGAAAGGTTCCTGGGAAGTCTTCGCGCGCTACGAGAGCGCCACCATCGACTCCGATGCAGGGGCCATTCCGGGCAACCTGGGCCTGGCCGGTATCGTCGCTGATGATGTCAACGACGAGTTCGAGACCAAGGCCATGGTGGTGGGTGTGAACTACTTCGTCACGCCATCCGTACGCACCAGCTTGAACTACGTCGATTACCAGGTTGACAACATCAACACCTCCAACCAGGTCGATGGCAAGGGTGTTCAGGATGACGGCAAGGCCATCATCGCGCGCCTGCAGTACGTGTTCTAAGCAACACCTTCATCCGTTGCTCCTGATTGAGCCCCGCCCCTGGCGGGGCTTTTTTATCGCCAAGTCCTTTGGAGATTATTCGATGCGTCACATCACTCTGTTGCTGGTCGCGCTCGGCCTGAGTTCGGCTGTTCTGGCCGAGGATTACAGTACGGCCAAGCCCGGCGAGCTGCTCCAGGTGCCCCTGCAGGCCCTGCATCCGACCCAGGCAGCGGTTGGTTATGATCAGATCTATTACAAGCTCGGCCGCTTCGCGCAGGAACGCAACAAGCTGTTCGACGAATACTGCGAAGCCAATGGCCAGGGCGAGAGTGCCAAGGTGCCTGGTGATGCCGATCTGCACAAACCTGAGAGTTTCACCTGTCAGGACAAGGTCGGTGCACGCAGCAGCGAGATGAAGACCGTAGTGGTCGGCCCTGGCGGCAAGCTGTTTCTCACCGATGGGCATCACACTTTCACCGTGCTGATGGAACACCCCGGCGGTGGCGAGAACCTGAGCATGTGGGTTCGGGTGACCGACAACTTCAGCGACAGTGCCGACCTGGCCAGCTTCTGGCAGCGGATGGAGCTGGAGCGCAAGGTCTGGCTCAAGGACGGCAATGGTCAACCCATCGACTCAGGTCAGATACCGGCGCAACTCGGTCTGCAGCACCTGGCCAACGATCCTTATCGTGCGCTGGTGTATTTCACCCGCGAGGTGGGTTATGACAAGCCGCGCTCCGGCGAAGTGGCGCCTGAGTTTCTCGAGTTCTATTGGGGCAACTGGCTGCGTTCGGTACTGCCACTGGACGGCTATGATCTGAGTGATCGCGGTGATTACCGTGATGCGGTCGAAGCTGCCGCGAAGAAAATGGTGGCGCTGGCTCCTGACGAGAACGTGGGAGACAGTGGTTTCAAGGCGCGTGAGCTGGGTGGTTATTCGTCGCTGGATCGCAAGGAGCTGAACAAGGTCGCCGGGCGCAAGCTGAATTACGCTACCAGCTACAAGAAGAGCCTGGCCAGCAGAAGCTGAGTCGGCTCTGTGGCGAGTAATAAAAAAGCCCGGCTATCGCTCCGGGCTTTTTTGTTCAGATTGGAATCAGTTGTTTTTCTTGAAGTTGTCCAGTGCCTGCTGAATCATCTGGCGTGCTTCGGCGGCATTGCCATAGCCGTTCAGCTCGACCCTCTTGCGGCCTTCCGGCAACTGTTTGTAAACGCGGAAGAAGGCTTCGATGCGCTGCCGCTCGATTTCCGGCAGATCAGTGATGTCCTGGATCTTGTCATAGCTCGGATCGATGTCGCTGCTCGGCACGCCGATGATCTTCTCGTCGGCTTCACCGCCGTCGATCATCTTCAGGTAGCCGATGGGGCGGAACTTGATCAGCACACCGGGGTGCAGGGGCTCGCGCGTCAGTACCAGGCCGTCCAGCGGATCGTTGTCGCCGCCCAGGGTGCGGGAAAGAGAGCCATAGTTGGCCGGGTAGACTACCGGCATCGACTGAAAGCGATCGACGAACACCAAGCCCTGCTCGTTGATCTCGTATTTGGTGAAACTACCCGCCGGGATCTCCACCGCCATGTGCACATCGTTCGGTGCATTTTCCGCCTGTTCTGCGTAAAAGGGATGGACGATGGACTTGTCCGCCATGGCGGCGCTGCTACCCAGGATCATGGCCACACCGATGGCGACGAGCGACTTGTGCATGAGAACTCCTTCAAAAGCATGAGGTTATAAGTGTTGGAGTGCCCATATTGCGTGGCCATTGTTAGAGATATATTGCAGTCGAACCGCTGCCGCCATTCGCGCTTGTGAAGTCTGGAATTCGTCATGCCGCTCCAATGCATCGCCACTCTGCATCAGCTACCTCCCTCTGACTGGGACGCCCTTCTACCCAGCCCGCAGCCCTTTCTGCGTCACGCATTTCTCAGTGCGTTGGAGGACAGCGGCAGTGTCGGCGGGCGCACGGGCTGGCAGCCTGCGCATCGCCTCTGGTTCGACGAGCGCGGGCAGTTGCAGGCGGCTATGCCGGCATACGTCAAACAGCATTCCTATGGCGAGTATGTGTTCGATCATGGCTGGGCCGATGCCTGTCGCCGTGCGGGTATCGCCTATTACCCCAAGCTGCTGGGGGCCATTCCCTTTTCTCCGGTCGGTGGTGCGCGCCTGCTCGGCGATCGTCAGGGCTGTGCCAGCCTGATCGATGCCTTGACCACTGCGTTGCATGAGGAGGGGCTTTCCAGCCTGCATATCAACTTCACCCAACCGGCCTGCGATGAAGTGCTGCAAGGCCGTGAGAACTGGCTGGAACGGATTGGTTGTCAGTATCACTGGCGCAATCGCGGCTATCGCGACTTTCAGGATTTTCTCGATGCACTCGCCTCGCGCAAGCGCAAGCAGATGCGCAAGGAGCGTGAGCAGGTGGCGGGGCAGGGCATCGAGTTCGACTGGTTAGGCGGCCATGAGTTGAGCGAGGCGCAGTGGGACTTCGTCTATCACTGCTACGCCAACACCTACCATGTTCGTGGGCAGGTGCCCTATCTGACGCGGGATTTCTTCAGTCTGCTGGCCGAGCGCATGCCCGGGTCGATTCGTGTGGTGCTGGCGCATCAACATGGCCGCCCAGTGGCCATGGCTTTCAGCCTGCTCGATGGCGATACGCTCTACGGCCGTTACTGGGGCTGCCTGGCCGAGTTCGACCGGCTGCATTTCGAGACCTGCTTCTACCAGGGTATTGCCTGGGCCATCGAGGCCGGGCTTGCTCGTTTCGACGCTGGTGCCCAGGGTGAGCACAAGTTGATTCGCGGTTTCGAACCGGTGATCACCCGATCCTGGCACTACCTCTGTCACCCAGGGCTACGGGAGGCGGTGGCGGATTATCTGCAGCAGGAGCGCATCGATGTGCTCGCCTATGCCGAGCAGGCGGCTCAGCATCTGCCTTATCGACACGACTGACGTGGCGTGATGCCGCGTCTTGCGCGGGTGTCTGATGTAGCGAACCGGCTGGCGGAAGTTCCCTCCGTTGGAGTTTCCTGAAAAAAGTTCAGAGCTTTCTGCAAGAAGCGTCTGTCACGATGCCACTAAATTCCGCTCTTCACGTTTGCAGTGCCTGCTGTGGTGATCTTCGATTGGTAAGACCAGCGTAACTGGGCTAGACCGATACGAGGGGCATGTACATGGCAGTCGGTGTGATGCGGTGTTCGCAAGGAGATTGGCAGCGTGCGTGATGCGCTCGCCGACGCGCAACGGCTGCGGTGGAGAACCGCTCGGGTCTACCTGCCTTTGCCGACAACCTCCGGGCTGCCTGCGTGAAGAGGGAACTAGACGATGCCCAGCGCTCGCCACAAGCAAGTGCGTTTCACAATCGGGGCATACGGGTTATTTCCCGCTGCCCGATAACAACAAATGAGAGGGGAGCCCCCCAATGACAGCTAGTACTCCGATGCTCGTCACCTTCGTGGTGTACATCATGGCCATGGTGCTGATTGGATTCATCGCCTACCGAGCCACCAAGAATTTCTCCGATTACATCCTCGGCGGTCGTAGCCTCGGTAGCGTGGTCACCGCCCTGTCGGCTGGCGCTTCCGACATGAGCGGCTGGCTGCTGATGGGCCTGCCAGGCGCGATTTTCGTTGCCGGTATTTCCGAGAGCTGGATCGCCATCGGCCTGATCGTCGGTGCTTACCTCAACTGGCTGTTCGTTGCCGGGCGTCTGCGTGTGCACACCGAGCACAACAACAACGCCCTGACGCTGCCCGACTATTTCACCAACCGCTTCGAAGACAGCAGTCGCCTGCTGCGCATCTTCTCGGCCCTGGTGATCCTGGTGTTCTTCACCATCTACTGCGCCTCGGGCGTGGTGGCAGGCGCGCGCCTGTTCGAAAGCACCTTCGGCATTTCCTACGGCACCGCGCTGTGGATCGGCGCTGCGGCGACCATCCTCTACGTGTTCGTCGGCGGCTTCCTCGCCGTGAGCTGGACCGACACCGTGCAGGCGGCGATGATGCTCTTCGCGCTGCTGATCACCCCGGTGTTCGTGATCCTGGCGCTGGGCAACTACGACGCGGCCATGGCTACCATCGAGCAGGCCAACCCGGCCAACTTCGACATGTTCCGCAACCTGTCCTTCCTCGCCATCGTTTCCCTGCTGGGCTGGGGCCTGGGTTATTTCGGCCAGCCGCACATTCTGGTGCGCTTCATGGCCGCTGATTCGGTCAAGACCATTCCGGCGGCGCGCCGCATCGGTATGGCCTGGATGATTCTCTGCCTGGGTGGTGCGGTCGCTGCCGGTTTCTTCGGTATCGCCTACTTCAACAACAACCCGGAGCTGGCGGGCGCGGTCAACGAGAACGGTGAGCGCGTGTTCATCGAGCTGACCAAGATCCTGTTCAACCCGTGGATTGCCGGTATCGTCCTGTCGGGCATCCTGGCTGCCGTGATGAGCACCCTGAGCTGCCAGCTGCTGGTGTGCTCCAGCGCCCTGACCGAAGACTTCTACAAAGCCTTCCTGCGCAAGAACGCCTCGCAGTCCGAGCTGGTATGGGTCGGTCGCTTCATGGTGCTGGCCATCGCGCTGGTTGCCATCGCCATCGCCTACAACCCCGATAGCAAGGTGCTGGGCCTGGTGGCCTACGCCTGGGCAGGCTTTGGCGCTGCCTTCGGTCCGGTGGTGATCTTCTCCCTGCTGTGGAAGCGCATGACCCGTAACGGCGCGCTGGCCGGCATGGTGGTCGGTGCCTTCACCGTGGTGATATGGAAGGAGTTCATCGGCTTGGGTCTGTACGAGATCATTCCGGGCTTCATCCTCTGCAGCCTGTGCATCGTGGTCTTCAGCCTGCTGGACAAGGAGCCTTCCGCTTCGATCCAGAAACGCTTCGATGAGGCCGATCAGGAATACAAAGCGGTTTGATTGCCTCCTGATGTGAAAAAGCGGCGACTGCATGGCAGTCGCCGCTTTTTTATTGCCTGGCATTTATGCTGTCCTGCCCGCCCGCTTCATGCCGCCGCAATCAGCGTTCGCTTGGGTTTCCCTGGCCTGTAGGGTGCGCCGTGCGCACCGGTTATTCACGGCACAACCTGCATAACGCTTCAGTTCAGGCGTTTACTCAGATCCTGCAGTGCCTGCCGGTAGTCGCTGCCCGCCATGCGCAGGCTGTTGTTGTGGTTGGCACCATCGATCAGCAACAGGCGCTTGGGCTCGCTGGCTGCTGCGAACAACTCCTCGCTGAAGCGCGAAGGCACGTAGCGGTCATCGCGGCCGTGGGCGATCAAGACGGGCACGCCGACGTCACCGATCTTGCTCAACGAATCGAACTCCTGGGACAGCAGCCAGCGTATGGGGAGCGACGTCTGAGTGACGGCTGCGGCGACATCGCCCAGGTTGGTGAAGCTGGACTCGACGATCAATCCACCGGCCTGGGGCGAGTCGTACTCGCGGGCCAGCTCGTAGGCCAGGTGCACAGCTACTGCTCCTCCGAGCGAGTGGCCGTAGATGAAACGCTTGCCTGGGTCGGGTTGCAGGCGCTCGATATGTTGCCAGGCGATATGTGCGTCCTGGTAGACGGTGCGCTCCGAGGGCAACTGGCCCAGGCTCTGGCCGAAACCGCGGTAGTCGACTGCGAGCACCGAGTAGCCCATGGCGTGCAACTGCTCGATGCGAAACAACTGGCCGGTGAGGTTCCAGCGTGAGCCATGCAGGTAGAGCAAGGTAGGGGCTTCGGCGCGGGATGAGGGCCACCACCAGGCATGCAGGCTTTCGCCAGGCGCCAGATCCGGTGATTGCAGATCCATCTCCTGCAAGCCATTCGGTATGCCGCTGAACCAACGTGCAGTGCCCGGCTCGATCCGGAACACCAGCTTGCGCTCGGTTTCTTCCAGCTTCGCGCAGCCCACGGGTAGCAGGATCAACAGACTCAGCAGGGCGATCAGGCTGAAACGGCGACGGCGCATCAGCGCGATCCAGGATGCGGGCATGGCGGCTCCAGAAAGTGAAGGTCAAAGCACAAGGACAGTACTGCGTTGCTGGGGGCATTGACCGGTCATTCGTCGCCCGGTTTCGTTGCTGTGCCTGTTGCCTGGTTACCGCGTGTTACTGCCAACTGGCTTGCTGCGCCGATAACGGCGCCTGGCACAGGGTGGTGCTGCCGGGTTCGAGGTAGGGCGTGAGGATCGGCGCCATGCCTTTGAGTACCTGCACCGGTAGCGCTGAGGTGAAGGTGAAGCGCTCGGCCTCGCGCCCCGGCACGAAAGCCGTCAGGGTGCCGTAGTGACGAGGGCCGAGAAAGAATACGAAGGTGGCGGTGCGGTTCATCGCTCGTGAACTCAGCACCCGTCCGCCAGCGCCGACGCTTTCTATGCGGTTGTCACCGGTGCCGGTCTTGCCGCCAAGGGTCAGCACCTGGCCGTCTGCCAGTCGGAAACTGCCTTGCAGGCGACGGGCCGTGCCGCCTTCGACAACTTGGGAAAGCGCGCCGCGCAGTGCCGCAGCGACCTCCGATGGCATGACCCGCTTGCCACTCTGCGGATCACGTTCGACTCGCGTCTCGTAGGGGGTGTTGGCTGCAAAGTGCAGTTCATCGATGCGTTGCACTGGCTGGCGAATGCCGTCGTTCTGAATGATGCCCATCAACTCGGCCAGCGCTGCCGGGCGGTCGCCAGAGCTGCCCAGGGCAGTCGCCAGCGACGGCACGAGGTGCTGGAAGGGATAGCCGAGATTCTTCCAGCGACGGTGGATGTCGGAGAACGCTTCTACCTCCAGCATGATGCGGATGCGGCTGTCACGGGCGCTCTTGTGCCGGCTGCGGAACAGCCAGCCGTATACTTCCTGGCGCTCGTCGACGCTGGCAGCCACGGCATCGCTGAAGCTGGCCTGTGGTTGCTGGATGAGAAAGCCCAGCAGCCACAGCTCCAGCGGGTGGACGCGGGCGATGTAGCCCTGATCCGGCAGGCTGTAGGCGCCGGGGCCATAGTCGTTGTAGAGCCGGGTGATGCGCGCATCGCTGAGGTTCTCCTGCGGTACCTGGGCGCGCAGGAAGGCGGCGAACGTCGCCTCGTCGGCATTCGGTATCAGGTAGCGATGCACGGCAGCCAAGCGTGCCGAGGTCTGCCGCAGGCCACTGAGAAAGGTCTCCAGGCGTTGCTGTTCGGGCTGGCCCTGGTACTTGCGCCAGAAACGCAGGAGGAAGGTTCGACCTTCCCGGTCGGCGAAGCGCTGCAGGTATTCCTGGCGCCGAGGATCCTTGTCGTCCTTGAGCAGTTCGGCGCTGCTCTGGTAGGTGCTGTAACGCACCAGGTCGCGCATCAGGCGCACGAATGGCAGGTTGATCGACTCGCGCAGGGACTCGCGCAGTGTGGGGTTGCGGCCATTGTCCTCGCGGCGGAAGTTGCCGAAGGTGTGTACGCCGCCGCCGGTGAAGAAGCGCTCATGCGGGTTGGCGGAGTAGCGCCGCTCCAGTGCGGCGTCGAGCATGCTCGCGAGGTCGACGCCTGGATTGCTGCGCAGATAATCCACGGCCCAGCGGCTGAGGTGATCCTGTTCGGCGATCTCCAGCGCACGCAGCTCGGCGGGTGTCTTGCCTGAATGGCGTTGATGCAGTTCCGCGATGATTTCCAGATAGGTCGCGAGCACGCGCAGCTTGGCGGTCGAGCCCAGTTCCAGTTTGCTGCCCTCGTTGATGTCGAAGGGTTGGTCGGTGCTGTCGGTCTGCACGCGAACCAGGCTGCCCGTTGCGGTGCGTTCGAACAGGGTGAAGCTGTAGCGCACTTCAGCGGTTTTCTCCGGTGACAGCAGGCGATCACCGAACAGGCCGATCTTGCCGGCGAACTCGGGGTCGGCCAGGTGTTGCAAATAAGCGCTGGTCTGCTGCTGCAGGTCGCGCTGCAGGGTGCTGCGCGCGGCCAGGTCGAGACGGTCGAGATCGTACAGAGGCATACCCAGCAGATTGGACAAGCGTGAACGGGCGACGCTGATGCCCTTGTCGCTTTCCACCGGGCGTAGGTTGGGCTCCTGCTGCCAGTCGCGATAATGCAGTTTCTGGCTCAAGGCCGCGTCGCGCAGTTGCGCGTCGATCAGCCCGCCACTCGCCAGCAGGCGGATGTGGCTTTCGGTCAGGGTCTCCATTTCCTTGCGCCCCTGCGCCAGATAATAGGACGGGCGGCGCTGGGCAATCATCAGTGACAACATCTGGCGCAAGGCCAGGCCGCGTTCGGCCAGGCTGGCATCGGGTGAGCGATTGGGGTCGAGCAGGGCGTTGCTGCGCTCGAAGTCGGCGCCGTACCAGATGCGCAGGCCGTCGGCCAGGCCGTGAACTTCGCCATGCCCAGGGGCAGCCGACAGCGGCACGCTGTTGAGGTAGTCACGCACGATGTTTTGCCGAACCTCGAGGGTCTGCGGCCCCTGCTGATAAGCGCGCACGCTGGCGGAAATCATCTGCCGCAGTTTCTCGCCTGCCGACAGGGTCAGGCCGTCGGGGGAGTGGCGGTATTTCTCCAGCTGGGTGGCCAGGGTGCTGCCCCCCGCGGATTGATCCTGCATGTCGAGCACCTTGCCGAGCTGCGACAGCGCGGCCATGGCAAAGCGTGGCCAGTCCACCGCCGGGTTGGCCTGAGGTTGGGCGGGATCGAGCAGATAGCGGTTCTCGATAAACAGCAGGCTGCTGACGACCAGCGGCGGGATGCTGGCGAAATCGGCATAGCCTTGCTGCGGGTAGTGAAATTCGTAGAACGGTGTGCCACGGCAGTCGCTGATGCTCAGCCCGCTCTGACTTTTCTCGACGAATGGGGGAAACAGGCCGTGACTGCTGTACGCCATCAGTTCCGGGGAGAAGCGCGATTGTGCGCTTATCAGGAAGTCGCGCTGTTGCAGGCGCTCCAGCATCAAGGGCAGATAGGCATAGCCCTGGCGTTTATCAAAGGGGCCATCGTTGGGATAGAGGATGCTCGGGCTGGGCCCGGGTTCGACCTGATAGGTCAGGCTGGCGGCGTAGCGGCTCAGCTCACGTGCCTGGAAGTGGGCGCTGCGCAACTCGAATACGAACAGCGCAACAGCGATCAGCAGCAGGGCAATCAGCAGCAGATACAGCAGCAGGCGCCAACGTCGTGACTTCGAGCCCCGTGCCGTACCCGCGATGGGTAGAGCGCTCGAGCGTAAATCGCGCTGCTCAGGGTCGGATTGCCATAATGCGCCCATAATCCCCCGGCCTGATCTGTCTGCTTCACGAAGGCCGTGAAACTGTCGTTCGCTGAATGTTGACCAAGCTACGACCGTCTCGCCTGTCCCTTACAAGCTTAGTCGCTATGCACGTATCCGACAGGCCGGATGGACATATCAAGGCTGGGCGATGGCCTGCTAGACTCGGCGGCAACGCAAAATGCAGGTAACCGGCATGCAGCGCGATCACCGAGAACAGCTTCAGCAGAGCTGGCAGGCCAACGCCGACGCCTGGGCTGCTGCGGTGCGCGAACAGCGCATCGAGAGTCGGCGCCTGGTCACCGATGCGGCGATTCTGCAGGCGGTGCTGGCACTGGCGCCCAAGCGCGTGCTGGATATCGGTTGCGGCGAGGGTTGGCTGTGCCGAGGGTTGGCCGAACATGGTATCGAGCCGGTCGGAGTAGATGCGTCCGCACCGCTGATCGAAGCGGCCCGCGCCGCCTGTGATGGTCGCAGCCAGTATCGTGTTTGCGGTTATGCCGAGCTGGAGGAGCATGCCGAGCAACTCGGTCGCTTCGAAGTGCTGGTGTGCAACTTCGCGTTGCTGGAAGAGCCGCTGGAGCCGGTGATGCGCAGTCTGCACGGGCTGCTGGCGCCGGGCGGCAGTCTGTTGATCCAGACCCTGCATCCGTGGCGTGCCAGTCATGGTGAGCCTTATCAGGATGGTTGGCGGGTGGAGGACTTCGCCGGTTTCGGTGAGGGTTTCCAGGCGCCTATGCCCTGGTTCTTCCGCACCTTGCAGTCCTGGTTGTCCTTGATGGGCGAGACCGGTTGGCGCCTGGAGTGGTTGCAGGAGCCGCTGCACCCGGAAAGCGTGCAGCCGGTGTCATTGTTGCTGCTGCTCAAACCGCTCTGACATGCAATTGCTGCTCAATCTCGACGTGCCCGACCTGCAGGCGGCTGTCGCGTTCTATCGGCAGGCACTCGATCTGCGCGTGGGGCGCTATCTGTTCGAGGGTAGCGTGGTCGAAATGCTCGGTGCCCCGGTGCCGATTTATCTTCTACACAAGGCTGCCGGGTCGCCTCCTTGCCCGGGTGCGCCATCGCCGCGTGATTACGGGCGTCACTGGATGCCCTTGCACCTCGACTTCATCGTCGAGGATCTCGATGCTGCACTGGCCCGTGCGCTGGCAGCAGGTGCGCGTCAGGAAGGCGAAATCAGTGAACAGCAATGGGGGCGCCTGGTAACGCTCAGCGATCCCTTCGGTCATGGTCTGTGCCTGTTGCAGTGGTGTGGTGATGGTTACGGGCAGGTCACAACCCGTTCAGAAGAGAGTGATGCGCACGATTGAATTGGCTGGCGTTGCGGTGCCGGTAATAGGGCAGGGTACCTGGCGCATGGGCGAGGATCAGCGCCAGCGCGCACGTGAGATCGCAGCCCTGCAAGAAGGCATCGATTTGGGGCTGACGCTGATCGACACCGCTGAAATGTACGGCGAGGGTGGCGCCGAGGAAGTCGTCGGCGCTGCTATCGCCGGGCGGCGCGACGAGGTGTTTCTGGTCAGCAAGGTGTACCCACACAATGCCAGTCTGCAGGGCGTCCAGGCCGCGTGCGAGCGTAGCTTGCGGCGCCTGGGTTGTGAGTCTATCGACCTCTATCTGCTGCACTGGCGCGGGCGCTATCCGCTGGCGGAAACGGTGGAGGGCTTCGAGCGCCTGCGTGAGCAGGGCAAGATCGGCGCCTGGGGCGTTTCCAACTTCGATCTGGATGACCTGCTCGAACTGAATCAGCCGGCCTGCGCGGCCAATCAGGTGCTATACAACCTCGAAGCCCGCGGCATCGAACATGACCTGCTGCCCTGGCAACAGCAGGCGACCCTGCCATTGATGGCCTACTGCCCGTTGAGCCAGGCCGGGGCACTGCTGCATGAGCCGGCGCTGCTGGAAGTGGCCGAGCGTCATGCCGTTACACCTGCTCAGGTGGCGCTGGCCTGGACGCTCAGGCAGGAAGGCGTGATCGCCATCCCCAAGGCGGTGAGCCGCCAACATCTACGCGACAACGCCGCGGCGGTTTCACTGATTCTGGACAGGGGTGATCTGGAGGTGCTGGATGCGGCCTTCGCGCCGCCGCGAGGCAAGCAGAGACTGGAGATGGTCTGAAGGTAGGGTGCGCCGTGCGCACCGAGAACTTACGAAGCGACAGAGCGTGTGCCCTGTCGCATGTCGTGCGGGCTCAGTTGGCCGGGTCGGCAGCCAGGCGCCCGGCGTCTTTGAGCAAGGCCTTGAGGAAGGCTTCCTGCAGCTCTGGATCGTTGCGCGTCAGTTCGATCAGGCTTTGCTCGAGTTCACTGGCTTCCTCTTCCAGGCCCAGATCCGACAAGCGCTTGACCCGGTGTACCCACTGCGCCACGTCGTCACCTTCGAGGTCGTCGAAGATCAGGTCATGGGCCTCGCGCAGCTTGCCACGTAGCGTGTGGCTGACCATCAGCGTTGCTGTTGCCTGGGCCGATTCTTCACCCAGGCGATCCTCTACGCTCAGTTGCAGCGTGTTCAGGCGGGCCATGTTCTGCTCGGTAAACGGGCTGTCCAGCAGGTTCAGGCGCAGAACGCCGGCATTGTCGGTAAGCAGCTCGAACTGCTGGTCGGCAGTCTTGATCAGCACCGGGCGTTCGGACCAAGGCAGGTTGATGTACTCCATGCGTCGGTCGCGCTGGAGTTCTTCGATGCTCGCCAGGTTCTGTTCGGCGCGACCATTGGACTCGACGTTCATGAACGGGTTGAGGCCCGCCATGCCGTAGCTGATCCAGTCGCGAGTGACGGTCTCCGGCAGGCTGCCGAGCAAGGCCACGTTGAGCACGTTGGCGCCGACACCCGCGACCACGGCGACTGCCCCCAGCGGCACTTCATACAGCTCGCGCCAGGGTTGATAGGGGGTGTAGCGGTCATAGCGGCGAGTGACCTCGAACGCCGTGACCTCGTAGCTCTTCTGATCATGCACACGAATCCGCCGCTGTGGCAGCTCCAGCACCTTTGGCTCGCCCACGTCGATCTGCAACTGGTGATCCAGTAGTTTGCGTTCGACACGCTCCTCGTGTTCGCTGCGTTGCGGCAACTGATTGGCGCAACCGCTGAGGAAGAGGGCGCCGCACAAGGCGGCGCCGGTCAGGCGAAGGTTGTTGCTCGTGTGCATGATGTCTCGGTGCGGCGTGATCAGCGGCTGATACGGGCTTGCAGGAACGGCAGGATGTCGGCCAGCGGCACGGCCTGCGCTTCGGTTTCGGCGCGGCTCTTGTACTCCAGGTTGCCATCGGCCAGACCACGGTCACTGACGACCACGCGGTGCGGAATACCGATCAGCTCCATGTCGGCGAACTTGATACCGGGGCTGGTTTTCTTGTCGCGATCATCCAGCAGCACCTCGTAGCCGGCGGCTGTCAGCTCGGCGTACAGCTTGTCGGTGGCCTCGCGTACTTGCTCGGTCTCATAGCGCAGCGGTACCAGGGCGATCTGGAAGGGGGCCAGGGCGTCGTTCCAGCGAATGCCGCGTTCGTCGAAATTCTGCTCGATGGCGGCGGCCACCACGCGGGATACGCCGATGCCATAGCAGCCCATGGTCAGGGTCACTGGTTTGCCGTTCTCGCCGAGCACCTGGCAATTCATCGCTTCGCTGTACTTGGTACCGAGTTGGAAGATGTGACCGACTTCGATGCCGCGCTTGATTTCCAGGGTGCCCTGGCCATCCGGGCTGGGGTCGCCAGCGACGACATTGCGCAGGTCGGCAACCTCAGGCAGCGGCAGGTCACGCTCCCAGTTGACGCCGAAATAGTGTTTGTCTTCGATGTTGGCACCGGCCGCGAAATCGCTCATCAGCGCTACGCTGCGGTCGATGATGCAGGGGATCGGCAGGTTGACCGGGCCGAGGGAGCCGGGGCCGGCGCCAATGGCGGCACGAATCTCGGCTTCACTGGCCATCTGCAGCGGGCTGGCGACCTGTTCCAGGTTGGCGGCCTTGATTTCGTTCAGTTCATGGTCGCCGCGCACGATCAGGGCGATCAGCTTGCCTTCTTCAGCCGCGTGTACCACCAGGGTCTTGATGGTCTTCTCGATGGCCAGACCAAAACCCTGTACCAGCGCGTCGATGGTCTTGGTGTTGGGCGTATCGACCAGGCGCATGTCTTCGGTCGCTGCAAGGCGCGCTTTCTCACGCGGGATGGCTTCGGCCTTCTCGATGTTGGCGGCGTAGTCGGAGACATTACTGAAGGCGATATCGTCTTCGCCGGAGTCGGCCAGTACGTGGAATTCGTGCGAGCCGGTGCCGCCGATGGAGCCGGTGTCGGCCTGTACCGGGCGGAAGTTCAGGCCCAGGCGGCTGAATACGTTGCAGTAGGCCTGGTGCATGCGGTCATAGGTTTCCTGCAGGGAAGCCTGGTCGGCATGGAAGGAGTAGGCGTCCTTCATGATGAACTCGCGGCCACGCATCAGACCGAAGCGCGGACGGATCTCGTCACGGAACTTGGTCTGGATCTGGTACATGTTGATCGGCAGCTGCTTGTAGCTGTTCAGCTCGTTACGAGCCAGGTCGGTGATCACTTCTTCGTGGGTCGGGCCGACGCAGAACTCGCGATCATGGCGATCCTTCACGCGCAGCAATTCGGGGCCGTACTGCACCCAGCGGCCAGATTCCTGCCACAGCTCGGCTGGCTGGATGGCCGGCATCAGCACTTCCAATGCGCCTGCGGCGTTCATTTCTTCACGCACCACGGTCTCGACCTTGCGCAGCACGCGCAGGCCCATCGGCAGCCAGGTGTACAGGCCGGAGGCCAGTTTGCGGATCATGCCGGCACGCAGCATCAGCTGGTGGCTGATCACCACGGCATCGGAAGGGGTTTCTTTCAGGGTCGAGAGCAGGAACTGACTGGTACGCATGTTTGGCCGTTCTGTCGGTTGCTAGGGCTTGGAATAGGCCGGCATTGTACGGTGCCTATACAGTGGCGTACAGGACGGGGCAATCGATGAAGTTCGATGTTTCCGAGGTTCCAGAGGGTGAGCTCCAGATCATCGCGGTGCAGGAGGTGGAAGATGGCAGGATTGACTGCTCTTGAGGTTCAGACGCTGATTCGGGCAGGGCTACCAATGGCCGAAGATATCGATCTACGGATCGATCGGCTCGATGATGAGGGTGTGCTGGCACGGGTGCCGTTTCAGGCCAAATTGGTGCGTCCAGGTGGAACACTCTCTGGTCCGACCATCATGGCGTTGGGTGATGCAGCCATGTATGCCGTCGTGCTGGGGCGGCTGGGTCGAGTGGAGATGGCGGTAACCTCCAATCTCAATATCAACTTTCTGGTCAAACCCAAACCGGTGGACTTGCTGGCTGATGCGCGGATATTACGCTTGAGCCGACGCCAGGCAGTTTGTGAGGTGTCGTTATATTCGGCGGGTAATGAGGGTGAGTTGGTTGCACATGTAACGGGGACTTATGCCTTGCCTCTTTAAAGCACTAGGCCAGAAATAAAGAAACCCGGCCAAGGCCGGGTTTCTTTTATGCAGCTATCGAGTAGCGCTGAAGTTACAGAACGCTCAGCGGGTAATCGATGAAGAAGCGAACTTCGTTGATGTCGCCGCTGGCGCCACCGAAGTTAGCTGCACCGTCCGCTGCGACTTTGTCGGCGCGAGCGCGGTTTACAGCCAGGCGCAGGGACAGATCTTTCGCTGCACCGTCTTGGATCACGTACTTGGCGCTCAGGCCCAGTTCGTGCTCTTTACCATCGGTACCGGCATCAGAGGTGACGTTCCAGCCCTTCACGTAGCGAGCCATGAAGCTCAGACCCGGTACACCGTAGGCGCTCATGTCGATGTCGTAGCGAACTTGTGCGGACTTCTCGTCTTCGCTCCAAAATTCGTTGGTCACGGCGTTGGCTACCCAAACGGTACCGCCACCATCTACGCCGTAAGCATAGGCACTATCACCGCTCGACTGTTGGTATGCCAGGGTAACGGTGTGGGCGCCGAAGCTGTACGCACCCGCCAAACTCCACAGTTTGTTGTCAATCTTGTCTTCGCGATCTTGGAGACCCTGAGACTTGGTGCGGTAAGCGTTCAGGTCGAAGTTCAGGGACTGGTCATCGCTAAACGGGATGGTGTAATTGGCGTTGATGTAGTGCTTTTTCCAGAAATCATCAGTGTCGGCGTAGTGATAGCCGGCGCTGAAGTTATCGGTGAACTGGTAGTTGGCACCACCGAAGTTGATCGAGCTCAGTTCAGCAGAGTCATGACCAGTGGCGGTCTGATTGCTCAGGCCGGTAAAACGACCAGCGCTCAGTTCAAGGCCAGTGATCTCGTTGCTGACCAAGTAGGTACCGGTAGCGGTTTCTGGCAGAATGCGGCTGTCGTCGGTGGAGAACACCGGGCTTGCAACAAACTGGTTACCGTACTTCAGAACAGTGTCGGAAATGCGGAACTTGATAGCGCCGCCAACTTCACTCTGGGTGTCTTCAGGAGTGCCATCGCTGTCGGTTGCGAATTGGTCAGTACCGGTGCGGCCCTTGCCGCTATCCAGTTTGACGCTGGACAGGGAGTAGGCATCAACGCCTACACCAACGGTGCCTTGGGTGAAGCCAGACTCGTACAGCAGACGCAGGCCCAGGCCGCTCTCTTCGCGGTAGCCGCTCTTGTAACCGCTGGATTTGCTGGGGTCTTCAATGTTGCCACCACCGTTACGGTAGTCGCGGTTGAAGTACAGGGCACGGGTGAAAATGTTGAAGCTGCTGTCTTCAACAAAACCGTTCGACTCGGACTGGCTGGAAGCCACTGCCATTTGGCTGGTGCCCGCGGCTACTGCCAGGGCGATTACGCTCCACTTCATCACTTGCATCGTGATTGCTCCTTTGGTTTAGAAGAGTTGCGCTGCCCACTGTTTTGTTATATGGGCGGCTCTTTCTTTTTGTGTCGGCGGTAACTTATAGCACGCAGCCAATATTGGCGATAGTTGCAGTCTATTCATTGCGGCTTCGTTTATGGCTCTGTCGCATGGCCTTATGAAGAATGTCGCAAATCTGTAGTTCTGTACTTGCGTTCCGTTAATGCCGACGCCTTCGCGGTTCTGAGGTGCCTGGGACCGCTGTTATTGATCGACTGCACGGCGTGCCGAGCATTGTCGAGAGAGATAGCAAAAGTCGTGCTCAAATTCATCGGTCGCCGCTAAAACCTTGATTTTTCGGCGCGCGATCGTGCTCCGCGTGTCACCGGGGCTGGGTTTTTCAAGGGTTTGCTCGGTGTTGCTGTGCGCGATCGATACACGCCCGACGGTCGGCGATGACGCCTTGCGCGATACCGTCAGCGGTAACGGCAGGATGCGGCTATTACGGGAAGAAACAAAATGGTGCACGCCGGCGGTGCGAATATGCACGGGCTGCCTTGCTGTGGTGCGCGTGGCCTGGGTGAATTGTCGTCTGCAGCCACGTATGCTTCGCTCCCATCGCGTTGCGCCGGTCAGGCGCTGCGTTTGCGTGTTGGGATTGAGTGAGGAGAACCGTCATGTTCGCCCTGGATTCGCGTTTGCAGCAGGACTGTCTGCTGATCGGGGATTTCCCCCTGTGTCGTTTGTTGTTGATGAACGACTCCCATTACCCCTGGTTCATCCTCGTGCCGCGCCGTGAGGAGGTCAGCGAGTTGTTTCAGCTGGATGCCGCCGATCAGCGCCAACTCTGGCACGAAACCACACTGCTGGCCGAGACGCTCAAGGACACCTTCGCTGCCGACAAGATGAATGTGGCCACACTGGGTAACGTTGTCAGTCAGTTGCATATGCATGTCATCGTTCGTCGACGTGGCGACGCTGCCTGGCCCGCCCCCGTGTGGGGGCGGCATCCGGCGCAGGCTTATGCGGATGAACAGGTGCGCCAGCTCAAGGAGAAGCTGCGCCTGGTGCTGACCGAGGACTTTCAGTTCGCGGGAGAGCCGGTATGAGTCTTGAGGCACGTGTGATGGAGCTTGAGAGTCGCCTGGCTTTCCAGGATGACACCATTCAGGCCTTGAACGATGAATTGATCGAGCAGCACAAGCGCATTGAGCGCTTGCAATTGCAGGTAATGGCTCTGGCGCGACGCCAGGAAGAGGCGCAGGGGCAGGCGGGTATCGCTATAGACGAAGCACCGCCACCGCATTACTGAGTCAAGCCAAAGCGCCAGGAGTGAGCTGGGGTCAAGCGATTGGCCGAAAGATTGCGGAGGCAACAAAAAAGCCCGCGAGAGATCGCGGGCTTTCGTTTTTCACTGTGATTCAGCGGCGTGAGGGCGCAGCGGCGATGACATCCTCGGCTTGCAGACCCTTGTCGCGCTGCATGACCGAGAACTCCACGCGCTGTCCTTCGATCAGCACGCGGTGACCTTCCCCGCGGATGGCGCGAAAGTGCACGAAGATATCTTCGCCTGAATCGCGGGAAATGAAGCCGAAACCCTTGGAGGTGTTGAACCACTTGACCGTACCGGTCTCGCGGTCTTCCTGGCTGCTGGGCTGGCTGGTCTGGGCCGAGCTCGAGCTGCGCACGTCGTAGTGGTCAGCTTGTGGGCGCAGTTGGCTGCTCAGTTGCAGGGCAATGGCGATGACTGCGATCAGCAAGGTCAGCCATATGGCAGGCTGGCCGCCGATATTGGGCAGAGGGGCGAGCAGAATCAGGCCCTGAACGACGGCTGCGAGAATCAGCAGTGCTGATGCAAGGCCCTGCAGTTGCTGGCGGGTGCCATTCAGGCTGGCGGGTTGTTGTGCAGCAAGCAGTAGGTTGAGCAGGCCGACAAGGGCCAGGTAGATGGCGTCAGGTGTATTGAGCAATGAAGTGGAAAGGCTGGGTACGGCAGATAGCAGCAGGGCGGCGAACCCTGCGACAAGATGGGCAATCTTCAACATCTTCGATGAACTCACTGATTGAATGATGACTCACGGCTTTGCGAGGCGAGCGCGCTTTGTCGTTGACCAGATGGACGGTCATGGCGCGTGCCGGTGTGTTGCGTCGTTGCGCCTCAGGATATGAATGTGGCGCGCGACGTATTTAACAGCAAAGCAGGAGGCTTCTCAAATCAAGCGCTTAGCATGGTTTCGCTGGTGATCGGGTGAACCTGATTGCGCCCGCCACGTTTGGCTTGGTAAAGGGCATCGTCGGCTCGGGTCAGCAATGATTCGAAGGTATCGTCCACTTCGGCCAAGGCGCAGCCGAACGAGGCGGTGATGCTATCCAGTACCTGATCGGTACGACGGACTTTGACCCGTAGGGCCTGGATCTTGTTGCGCAGTTGCTCGGCGAAATCGAGCACTTCGGCCAGGTCGTGGCAGTCGCGTAGCACGACGCAGAACTCTTCGCCGCCGTAGCGCGCGGCGAAGGCGCGCGGCGGGAGCAGGTCGCGCATCAATTGACCGACATGCTGCAGCACGCGATCCCCGAGCGGATGGCCGTACTGGTCGTTGAACTGCTTGAAATGGTCGATATCGAGAATCACCAGGGCGAGCCCCTGGTAGGACTCTTTCAGCGCCTGCTCCAGCAGGCGAGTGAAGGCGTTGCGGTTGAACACGCGGGTCAGACTATCCAATGTCGCTGCCAGGTGCGCGCGTTCGAGCTGGCTGCGCAGGTGCTTGATTTCATCCTGGGCGGCGCGCAGGCGGTAGAGGAATTTCTCCTGCTGATCCTGCATCAACTGGGTGCTTTCCTGCAGTTCGTTGAGCACGCTGGGCAGGTCGTCGATGATCGGTTCCTGCAGGGCGCTCAGCCCCTGCGTGAGGCTTTGCTGGTAATTCTTGCTGCCGAGCATGTTGCGTGAGACATCGCCCTCGATGTCGTCGACCAGTTCGATCACCTGCTGTTGGCCTGCGCGTGCCTCTTCCAGCTCGCCGCGGATGATGTAGTTGCGAAACAGCTTGCTGGCGGTTTCAGGGGGGAATACATCGAAATCCTCGACGACCTTGTCCAGGCGACGATTGAGTTCCGGTTCACTGCCTCGGCTGTAGGTGTACCAGAGCGCGTAATGCACCGGGTTGGGCGGGATGTCGTGGCGCATCATCAGCGGCACGGCTTGTTTGAGCAGCGCCGCAGCCTCGCGGGTTTCCTCCGGATACAGTTCGATGATGCTGGGTGGCTTGGGTGGCTGACTCATGTGCTTCGGAAACTCGCTGGCGAATGGCCAGAGCATAGATCAGGCTGGACGTGCCTGCCTAACGAAAAGGCCCGGATGACCGGGCCTTGAGCGGGATCAGGAGGCGAGCAGACTGCGTAGCATCCAGGCGGTTTTTTCATGTACCTGCATGCGCTGGGTCAGCAGGTCGGCGGTGGGTTCATCGCTGACCTTGTCCAGCAGCGGGAAGATGCCACGTGCCGTGCGCACCACGGCTTCCTGGCCTTGAACCAGCTGCTTGATCATGTCCTCGGCGCTGGGGACGCCTTCCTCTTCCTTGATCGACGACAGACGTGCGTATGCAGCGTAGGTACCTGGTGCCGGGAAGCCGAGGGCGCGGATACGTTCGGCAATGGCATCGACGGCCAGTGCCAGCTCGGTGTACTGCCCTTCAAACATCAGGTGCAGGGTGTTGAACATCGGGCCGGTGACGTTCCAGTGGAAATTATGGGTCTTCAGATAGAGCGTGTAGGTATCGGCCAGCAGGCGCGATAGGCCTTCGGCGATGGCGGCGCGATCCTGTTCGGCGATTCCGATATTGATTTCCATGGTTTTTCTCCTATCAGGTGAGCCAGGGTGTTTATCCCGCAATATTGGCAGAAGCCTAACATGCAGGAAGTCGGGATGATCCTGGCTTGTATCAATGAAAGCGATGTTTAGAAGCTATCAACTGTGCGCGGTTCATTTCCATAAAGAACTTTCACGGGCTGTGAGTGCGTCGGCAGCTTGCTCTAGAGGCTGTCGTGATGCGGGCCTCGGCCGTGCGCCAGATCCGGATTCTGTTGCAGGGCGCGGTTGAATATTTCTACCCAGTGAGCACTGAACTGCTGGCCAGCCAGATTGTTGATTTCGAGTATCGCGCGGAGCAGGGGACGCTTGCTCAGGGTCTGGTGGGCGCGTTCGTGGGTGCGTGCGTCGAAGGTATCGACGATCTGCAGGATGAGGGCTCCAGGGGTGATTTCCAGTTCGCGCAGCCCCTTGGGGTAGCCGCTACCGTCGACGTTTTCCTGGTGCTGCAGGACGATCTCCATGGCGGGCGCCCAGCCAGGCATGCGTTTCAGCAGGTCGCTTGCCAGGCGGGGGTGGCCCTGCATCAGGCGTCGCTCATCACGGCTGAGGTGAGCTTGCTTGTGTAACAGCTCCAGCGGCAGGAAGGCCATTCCCAGGTCATGCAGGCAAACGGCGGCTGCCAGCTGTTCCGGTTTTTCGACCTGGCCGCCCAAGGCGTTGATGCTCAGTGCCAGGTCGAGCAGGCGCAGGTTGCGTCCGCGCCAGTAGCTTGAGCGCTGTTCTGCTGCTTCGGTCAGGGCTGCGAAGAATTGCAGATCCGGGTGTGGGGCGATGCCGTATCGGGCCAGCAGCGCGTCGGTTCGACTCTCGCTCGGGATTTGAGGGGCTTGCAGATGAGTGTTGGGATCCAGTTGTTGCAGCAGTTCGCGGCGAATGTGCCCTTGTTGCGTCGCTGGTGCCACGGCGAGTGCCTGCAGCGCCTGGCACAGTTGTTCGGTCTGTATGGAGCTCGGGAGGGTGTTCGTCCTGCCCAGTGCGCGATCGATCAGTGCGCGCAGGTGATCCAGGCTCAGTAGCAGGATATCGCCGAGCAGGCTGTCGAATTCCAACTGCTCATCGCGAAGTGCTTCGAGCACATCCTCCATGGCTTGCGGTAGCGGCATCAGGGTATTGAGATCGATGTAGCCGAGGTTGCCCTTGAGCGTGTGAACCAGGCGGAAGAGTTCGCGCAGGCGCTCGCGGCTCTTCGGTGCGCGCTCCAGTTCGATCAATAATTGTTCGCAACGTGGGAATTGCTCGGCTGCATCCAGTCGGAAGTCCTCCAGTAGATCGCTGGAGAGGTCGGCAGAGTGGGGTAAAGGCATGATGGTTCTCCCTGATGGAGGCCTCTTCATTATAGAAGCCATCCGCCAGGCGGCTGCGTCACGGCGATTTACCCTATATAATCCCGCTCTTTATCGAAGCGCGGCGCGCGGTTGGACACACGCCGCGGTGTGGCCTCTGCCCGGTGCATTGGGGGCTGCCTGACCAATCCAAGACCTTTAGAGAAGCGAAACACGATCATGATGCGCAGCCACTATTGCGGCCAACTGAACGAGAGCCTGGATGGCCAGGAAATCACCCTTTGCGGCTGGGTACACCGTCGCCGCGACCATGGCGGGGTGATCTTCCTCGATATTCGCGATCGTGAAGGTCTGGCCCAAGTGGTATTCGACCCGGATCGTGCCGACACCTTCGCCAAGGCCGACCGCGTGCGCAGCGAGTACGTGGTCAAGATCACCGGCAAGGTGCGTCTGCGTCCGGCAGGTGCGGTCAACCCGAACATGGCGTCTGGCGCCATCGAGGTGCTGGGTTACGAGCTGGAAGTGCTCAACGAAGCGGAAACCCCGCCGTTCCCGCTCAATGAATACACCGATGTCGGCGAAGAGACCCGTCTGCGCTATCGCTTCATCGACCTGCGCCGCCCGGAAATGGCCGAGAAGCTCAAGCTGCGTTCGCGCATCACCTCGAGCATCCGTCGCTACCTGGACGACAACGGCTTCCTTGACGTGGAAACGCCGATCCTGACCCGCGCCACGCCGGAAGGCGCGCGTGACTATCTGGTGCCGAGCCGTACTCACGCCGGTAGCTTCTTTGCGCTGCCGCAGTCGCCGCAGTTGTTCAAGCAGCTGTTGATGGTCGCCGGCTTCGACCGCTACTACCAGATCGCCAAGTGTTTCCGTGACGAAGACCTGCGTGCCGACCGTCAGCCGGAATTCACCCAGATCGACATCGAGACCAGCTTCCTCGATGAAAAAGACATCATGGACATCACCGAGACCATGGTGCGCAACCTGTTCAAGGAAGTGCTGGACGTCGAGTTTGGCGAGCTTCCGCACATGACCCTGGCCGAAGCCATGCGTCGTTTCGGTTCCGACAAGCCTGACCTGCGCAACCCGCTGGAGCTGGTGGATGTCGAGGATCAGCTCAAGGACGTCGAGTTCAAGGTCTTCGCAGGTCCAGCCAATGACCCGAAATGCCGCGTCACCGCTCTGCGCGTACCGGGCGGGGCGAGCATGCCGCGCAAGCAGATCGACGATTACACCAAGTTCGTCGGTATCTACGGTGCCAAGGGGTTGGCCTATATCAAGGTCAACGAGCGCGCTGCCGGTGTCGAAGGCTTGCAGTCGCCGATCGTCAAGAACATCCCGCTGGACAACATCAATGTCATCCTCGATCGCGTTGGCGCTGTCGATGGCGACATCGTGTTCTTCGGCGCCGACAAGGCCAAGATCGTCAGCGAAGCCCTGGGTGCGTTGCGTATCAAGCTCGGCCACGACCTGAACCTGCTGACCTGCGAGTGGGCGCCGCTGTGGGTCGTCGACTTCCCGATGTTCGAGGAAAACGACGACGGCAGCCTGACCGCCATGCACCACCCGTTCACCTCGCCCAAGTGCTCGCCCGAGGAGCTGGAGGCCAATCCGGCCGCCGCACTGTCGCGTGCCTACGACATGGTGCTCAACGGCACCGAGCTGGGTGGCGGTTCGATCCGTATCCACGACAAGGCCATGCAGCAGACCGTGTTCCGCGTGCTCGGCATCAGTGAAGACGAGCAGCAGGAAAAGTTCGGCTTCCTGCTCGACGCCCTGAAGTACGGTGCGCCGCCTCATGGTGGTCTGGCCTTCGGTCTGGATCGTCTGGTGATGCTGATGACGGGCGCGCAGTCGATCCGTGAAGTGATCGCCTTCCCGAAAACCCAGAGTGCGGCCTGCGTCATGACCCAGGCGCCGGGTGTGGTGGACGGCAAGTCGCTGCGCGAGCTACATATCCGCCTGCGCGAGCAACCCAAGGCCGAATAAGCCTGTACAAGAAGCCTGGATTTCCAGGCTTCTTCGTTATAGAGCATGCACGACCATGCCCTGGCATTTATCAGTGGAAAAAACGGAGTGAGTTATGGCTGGTCATTCCAAATGGGCCAACATCAAGCACCGCAAGGGGCGTCAGGACGCCAAGCGGGGCAAGATCTTCACCAAGCTGATTCGTGAGCTGACGGTCGCCGCCAAGCACGGTGGCCCGATCCCGGCGGACAATCCGCGTCTGCGCCTGGCTGTGGACAAGGCGCTGACCAACAACATGTCTCGCGACGTGATCGACCGCGCCATCGCCCGCGGTGCCGGCAACAACGAAGCCGACAACGTCGTCGAGTTCAGCTACGAGGGCTATGCGCCCAGTGGTGTGGCGATCATCGTCGAAGTGATGACCGACAACCGCAACCGTACCGCCGCCGAAGTGCGTCATGCTTTCACCAAGTGTGGTGGCAACCTGGGTACCGACGGCTCGGTCGCCTACATGTTCGAGCGCAAGGGGCAGATCAGCTTCGCCTCCGTGGACGAAGGTGCGTTGATGGAAGCGGCGCTTGAGGCAGGTGCCGATGACGTGGAAATGGGCGAGGAGGGCGCTGCCCTGGTGTCGACCAGCTTCACCGAGTTCCACGCGGTGATCGAGGCTTTGGCTGCGGCCGGTTTCAAGAGCGACGAGGCTGAGATCGCCATGATCCCGTCAATCAGTGCGCCGATCACCGATCTGGAAACCGCGCAGAAGGTCTTCAAGCTGATCGATATGCTCGAAGATCTGGATGACGTGCAGAACGTCTACCACAACGCCGAAGTTTCCGACGAGATCATGGAGCAGCTCGGCTGAGGTAGCCTGGCCTGGGTGCACTCGGGACATATTCCCTGGGTTGCTCGGGTTATGAATGAAGAAACCGGAAGCGCTGCGCAGCGCTTCCGGTTTTTTTCGTCGTGCGGCGCGACTTTTAACCATGAGTGGCGGATGACGGCGTGCAGGGCGCCCCGTATACTCGCCAACTGGATAAATAGACAGTTGCTGATATGACCTTGATCCTCGGAATCGACCCAGGCTCGCGAATCACCGGCTACGGTGTGGTGCGCGATACCGGGCGTGGCTGCGAATACGTGGCATCAGGCTGCATTCGCACCGGCAACGGACCGTTGGCCGAGCGCCTGCAGATCGTTTTTCGTGGTGTCAGCGAGGTGATTCGTACGCATGGGCCGGTAACCATGGGCATCGAGCAGGTGTTCATGGCACGCAATGCTGACTCGGCGTTGAAACTTGGCCAGGCCCGCGGCGCGGCAATCGTTGCGGCAGTAGAGGCGGGCCTGGAAGTCAGCGAGTACACCGCCACGCAGGTCAAGCAGGCAGTGGTTGGCACCGGTGCAGCGGACAAGCAGCAGGTGCAGATGATGGTTATGCACCTGCTCAAGTTGGTGCAGAAACCGCAGATCGATGCCTCCGACGCCCTGGGTATCGCGTTGTGCCATGCGCACCACCGACAGAGTCTGATCCCCCATGGGTTGGCCGGCGCCAAGCGGCGCGGCGGTCGTCTCCGTTTATAGAGCAAGTGAAGGAACAAGCCGGTGATCGGACGTTTGCGCGGTAATCTGGCGGAGAAGCAGCCTCCGCATTTGCTTCTGGATGTAAATGGCGTCGGTTATGAGCTGGAAGTGCCGATGACCACCCTTTATCGTCTGCCCTCGGTGGGTGAGCCGGTAACCCTGCACACCCATCTGGTGGTGCGCGAGGACGCGCATCTGCTCTATGGCTTCTTCGAAAAGCGCGAGCGTGAGCTGTTCCGCGAACTGATTCGGCTCAACGGTGTGGGGCCGAAACTGGCTCTGGCTTTGATGTCGGGGCTGGAGGTCGACGAGCTGGTACGTTGCGTGCAGGCTCAAGATACCGCTGCGCTGGTCAAGGTACCTGGCGTGGGCAAGAAAACCGCCGAGCGCTTGCTGGTCGAGCTCAAGGACAGGTTCAAGGCCTGGGAATCGATACCGTCCATTGCACCGCTGGTGGTTGAACCTCAGTCTGCTCTGGCAGTCTCAAGCGCGGAGAATGATGCCGTGAGCGCGCTGATTTCCCTGGGATACAAGCCCCAGGAGGCCAGTCGGGCCGTGGCTGCAATCAAGGAAGATGGTTTGAGCAGTGAAGATTTGATACGTCGCGCGTTGCGCGGCATGGCGTGACAAGGTCGATGGAAGTATTGCGATGATCGAAGCCGATCGCCTGATTACCGCCAGCCCGCGTGAGCGCGAGGAGCAACAGGATAGGGCCATTCGCCCCCTGAAGCTGGCCGAATACATCGGCCAGCCGAGCGTGCGTGAGCAGATGGAGCTGTTCATCCAGGCTGCTCGTGGTCGCAAGGAGTCGCTCGACCATACGCTGATCTTCGGCCCGCCCGGTCTCGGCAAGACCACGCTGGCCAATATCATCGCCCAGGAAATGGGTGTTTCGATCAAGAGCACCTCCGGTCCGGTGCTGGAGCGCCCCGGCGATCTGGCTGCGCTGCTGACCAATCTGGAGTCCGGCGACGTGTTGTTCGTCGACGAAATCCATCGCCTCTCGCCCATCGTCGAAGAGGTGCTGTACCCGGCCATGGAAGACTTCCAGCTCGACATCATGATCGGTGAAGGCCCTGCGGCGCGCTCGATCAAGCTGGATCTACCGCCCTTCACCCTGGTTGGTGCCACCACGCGCGCCGGTATGCTGACCAACCCGCTGCGGGATCGTTTCGGCATCGTGCAGCGCCTGGAGTTCTACGGTATCGACGACCTGGCGACCATCGTCACCCGCTCTGCCGGAATCCTCGGCCTGCCCATCGAGGATCAGGGCGCGTACGAGATCGCCCGTCGTGCGCGTGGTACGCCGCGTATCGCCAACCGCCTGTTGCGCCGCGTGCGTGATTTCGCCGAGGTTCGTGGGCGCGGGCACATAACCCGCGAAATCGCCGACCTGGCTCTGAACCTGCTGGATGTCGACGAACGTGGCTTCGATCACTCCGACCGTCGTCTACTGCTGGCCATGATCGAGAAGTTCGACGGTGGGCCGGTCGGGGTCGATAGCCTGGCGGCAGCGATCAGCGAGGAGCGCCACACCATCGAGGATGTGCTCGAGCCCTACCTGATTCAGCAGGGCTACATGATGCGCACACCTCGCGGGCGGGTGGTCACGCGTCATGCCTATCTGCACTTCGGCCTGAACACGCCGAAGCGCCTGGGTGAGCAGCCCAATGCCGATCTTTTTTCAGCAGGTGATGAATGACGAAAAAATTGTTACCAGGCCGGATTGGCAAGCGACAGGCCGGGGACTAGAGTATGCGCGCGCAAAACGGAGTCCAGCCGTTCAGCCACCATTGCCGGGTCTACTACGAAGACACCGATGCGGGTGGCATCGTCTACTACGTCAATTACCTCAAATTCATGGAGCGGGCTCGCACCGAGCGCCTGCGTGAGCTGGGTTATGCCCAGTCGACGCTCGCGGGTGAGGGCCTGTTGTTCGTTGTGCATTCGGCCGAGGCGCGCTACCACGCGCCGGCGCGACTGGATGACGAGCTGGTGATCAGCGCCGATGTGATCGAATTGAACCGTGCCAGCCTGCGTTTTCGTCAACAGGTCAGGCGGGCTGCGGATAATCAACTGCTCTGTGAAGGGCAGTTCCTGGTGGCCTGTGTCGGCGCCGAAAATTTGAAACCCCGGGCCATGCCGCAAACGTTGCGCGCAGCCTTTGCCGAGCCCTTGGGCGCGGGTCTATCTGAAGCAGGAGAGTAAGCGTGGAAGCCAACGCCAACGCCGTTGACCATATGTCGATGTGGAGTCTGATCAGTAACGCCAGCTTGCTGGTGCAACTGGTTATGCTGACCCTGGTGGCCGCCTCGGTCATTTCCTGGGTGATGATCTTCCAGCGCAGTAATGCACTGCGTGCAGCCAAGCGTGCCCTGGACAACTTCGAGGATCGCTTCTGGTCCGGTATCGATCTGTCCAAGCTGTATCGCCAGGCGGGCAGCAACCCGGATCCGGACTCGGGTCTGGAGCAGATCTTCCGTGCCGGCTTCAAGGAGTTCTCCCGCCTGCGTCAGCAGCAGGGCGTCGATCCTGACGCAGTGATGGATGGTGTGGCGCGCGCCATGCGTGTGGCCATCTCCCGTGAAGAGGAAAAACTGGAAACCGCGCTGCCGTTCCTGGCGACCGTCGGTTCCACCAGCCCCTATATCGGTCTGTTCGGTACCGTATGGGGCATCATGAACTCCTTCCGCGGACTGGCTCAGGTGCAGCAGGCAACCCTGGCCACCGTAGCGCCGGGTATCGCCGAGGCACTGATCGCCACGGCCATCGGCCTGTTCGCCGCGATTCCGGCGGTCATCGCCTACAACCGTTTCTCCGCCCGTGGCGAGATGCTGATCGGTCGTTACTACACCTTTGCCGACGAGTTCCAGGCCATCCTGCACCGCAAAGTGCATACCTCGGAAGAATAAGACGCGCGAAGAGGATAGGTTCTAGCCATGGCGAGAATTCGCAAAAGACGCAAGCCGGTAGCCGAGATGAACGTGGTGCCCTACATCGATGTGATGTTGGTGCTGCTGGTCATCTTCATGGTCACCGCACCGATGCTCAACCAGGGGGTCAAGGTCGACTTGCCCAAGGTCAGCAGCGAAGCGCTGCCGCAGGACAATGACGCCCAGGTACTGACCATTTCCATCAAGGCCGACAAGACCTACTACTGGAACATGGGCAGTGAGGTCGACGTCGACACCGAGCAGGATCGTGCTTCCACACTGCCGCAAATGACTCAGGCGGTGACGGCGATCATTGCCGAGAACCGCCGTCAGGGTAAGCAGGTGCAGGTATTCGTGCGCGGCGACAAGTCGGTCGATTACGGCACCGTGATGGCGGCCATGGGCGGTCTGCAGCAGGCCGACGTGGGTAACGTCGGATTGATTACCGAGGCTCCCTGATGCAGCAGACCGAGCGTTCGCAATCGGAAAGCTACTTCTGGCCCATCGTCTGGGCCGTGGGCCTGCACGTCCTGATGTTCGCCATGCTGTTCGTCAGTTTCGCCTTCACCCCCGAACTGCCTCCGGCACGCCCGGTGGTACAGGCTACGCTGTACCAACTGCAGTCGCAGAGCCAGGCCACCACCCAGACCACGCAAAAAGTTGCGGGTGAGGCGCAGAAAACCTCGGCGCCGCAGTTCGAAACCGAGCGCCTGGAGCAGAAAAAGGCCGAGGAACAGAAGGTAGCAGCAGCCAAGGCAGCGGAACAAAAACGTGCCGAGGAGGCTCGAAAGGCCGAAGCAGCCAAGGCTGACGCAGCGAAGAAGGCCGAGGCCGAGAAAGCTGCCGAGCAGAAGCGCCAGGCCGATATCGCCAAGAAGCGCGCCGAAGACGAAGCGAAGAAGAAAGCTGCAGAGGAGGCCAAGAAGAAGGCCGCTGCAGAAGAGGCGAAGAAAAAAGCGGCAGCCGCCGAGGCAGCGAAAAAGAAAGCTGCCGAAGACGCCAAACGCAAGGCTGAAGATGCACGGCGCAAGGCAGCCGAAGATCAGAAAGCGGCAGCGCTGGCTGAGCTGCTGTCGGACAACGTGCAGAACCAGCAGGCGCTGGCCGAGACGCATGGTGATCAGGTGGCGGGTAACCTCGATGATCTGATCATCAAGCTGATCACCGAGAACTGGCAGCGGCCGATGTCGGCGCGTCGGGGCATGAGCGTCGAGTTGCTGATTCAGATGCTTCCCGACGGCACCGTGACCAACGCCAGCGTATCGCGCTCCAGTGGTGATGCGCCGTTCGACAATTCCGCTGTCGCCGCAGTACGTAACGTCGGGCGTATTCCCGAGATGCAACAATTGGATCGCGCTACCTTCGACCGTATGTACAGGCAGCGTCGCGTCATTTTCAAACCGGAGGATTGAGCTCTGTGAATACCCTGATTCGTACCGCCCTGTTGGGGCTGGTGATGCTGGTCGGTAGCGTCCAGGCGGCCGACCCGCTGATGATCATTAGTGGCGCTGACCGCGCCACCCCGATCGCCGTGGTGCCGTTCGGCTGGCAGGGCGGCTCGGTGCTGCCCGAGGACATGGCCGAAATCATCGGCAATGACCTGCGTAACTCCGGTTACTTCGAGCCCATTCCGCGGCAGAACATGATCAGCTTGCCGAGCCAGGCCAGCGAAGTGATCTACCGCGACTGGAAGGCGCTCGGCGCTCAGTACGTGCTGGTGGGCAACATGGTGCCCAACGGTGGCCGTCTGCAAGTGCAATACGCGCTGTTCAACGTCAACACCGAGCAGCAGGTCATGACCGGCAATGTCGGCGGTGGTACCGATCAACTGCGCGATATGGCTCACCACATCGCCGACCAGTCGTTCGAGAAACTGACTGGTGTGAAAGGCGCCTTCTCCACTCGCTTGCTCTATGTCACCGCAGAGCGCATGGGTACCAACAACACTCGCTATACCCTGCAACGTTCCGACTACGATGGTGCCCGCGCAGTGACCCTGCTGCAGTCGCGTGAGCCGATCCTGTCGCCGTCGTTCGCACCCGATGGCCGTCGTATCGCCTACGTCTCCTTCGAGCAGCGTCGTCCGCGTATCTTCGTGCAGCACATCGATACCGGTCGCCGCGAGCAGATCACCAACTTCGAAGGCCTCAACGGTGCACCTGCCTGGTCGCCCGATGGCAGTCGTCTGGCATTCGTGCTGTCCAAGGACGGCAACCCGGAAATCTACGTGATGGATATGGGTAGCCGGCAGATGCGCCGCGTCACCAACCATTACGCCATCGACACCGAACCCTTCTGGGGCAAGGATGGTCAGACGTTGTACTTCACCTCGGATCGCGCGGGTCGTCCGCAGATCTACAAGACCAACATCAATAGCGGGGCAGTGGAGCGAGTGACCTTCGTCGGTAACTACAACGCCAACCCGAAATTGTCGGCTGATGAGAAGACGCTGGTGATGATCCATCGCCAGGACGGTTTCACCGTGTTCAAGGTGGCCGCTCAGGATCTGGAAACCAACCGTCTGCGCATACTTTCCGACACAAGTTTGGATGAGTCGCCCACTGTTGCGCCCAATGGCGCCATGCTAATCTACGCCACCCGCCATCAGGGTCGGGGAGTCTTGATGTTAGCGTCCACCAATGGTCGCGTTAGGCTCCCTCTTCCTACCGCTCAAGGCGAAGTTCGAGAGCCTTCTTGGTCCCCTTACCTGAACTGATGCGGTGCTACACCTTATTTTTGCTTAACACAACTGGGGTTCATTAGGAGTTACATGATGGAAATGCTGAAATTCGGTAAGTTCGCTGCACTGTCCCTGGCTCTCGCCGTTGCCGTAGGTTGCTCCTCCAAAGGCGGCGACGCTGCTGGCGAAGGCGCTGTCGACCCGAACGCTGGCTACGGTGCCAACACTGGCGCTGTTGACGGCAGCCTGAGCGAAGAAGCTGCTCTGCGCGCTATCACCACCTTCTACTTCGAGTACGACAGCTCCGACCTGAAAGCCGAAGCCATGCGCGCTCTGGACGTACACGCCAAGGACCTGAAAGGCAACGGCGCTCGCGTCGTTCTGGAAGGCCACGCTGACGAGCGCGGTACCCGTGAGTACAACATGGCTCTGGGTGAGCGTCGTGCCAAGGCCGTTCAACGCTACCTGGTTCTGCAGGGCGTTTCCCCGGCTCAGCTGGAACTGGTTTCCTACGGCGAAGAGCGTCCGGTTGCCACTGGCAACGACGAGCAGTCCTGGGCTCAGAACCGTCGCGTAGAGCTGCGTAAGTAAGCTGCCATGCGTGATTGCCGCCGTATCCTGACCCTTCTGACACTCGCCTTGCCGCTCGCGGCAGTGGCGGAGGTTCCCGTACTGGAAAGCAGCTCCATGCAACAGGGCAGCAGCTATCCACCGGCGGGTTATGGTACGGCCGGCTCCTACGCCGGAGCGGGTGCGCAAGCGCCCGCTTCTGCGCAGGGTATGCTGTTCAACCAGCTTGAGCAGATGCAGCAGGAAATTGCGCAACTGCGTGGCATGGTCGAAGAGCAGCAGAATGAAATCCAGCGCCTCAAGCAGGAAGGCCTGGAGCGTTACCAGGATCTGGATCAACGTATTTCTTCCGGTGCTGCCGCCGGTGGAGCTCCCGCACAGAATTCAGCCGATGGCGCGGTAAACGCCAGCGACACTCCGACGCCGCCTGCCGCGCAGCAGCAGGCCAGCGCCGAGCCGGGTGATCCGGCCAAGGAAAAACTCTATTACGACGCCGCCTTTGACCTGATCAAGGCCAAGGATTTCGACAAGGCATCGCAGGCATTCACCGCCTTTCTCAATCGTTATCCCAACAGTCAGTACGCCGGCAACGCTCAGTACTGGTTGGGCGAAGTGAACCTGGCCAAAGGTGATCTGCAAGCGGCTGGTCAAGCTTTTGCCAAGGTCAGCCAAGGCTATCCGAGCCACGCCAAGGTGCCGGATTCGCTGTTCAAACTGGCTGATGTAGAGCGTCGTCTGGGTCACAACGACAAGGCGCGCGGTATTCTTCAGCAAGTTATCGCGCAGTACCCGGGTAGTTCGGCCGCCCAGTTGGCGCAGCGTGATCTACAGCGCCTGTAAGAGCCTGTTCAAAGTCTCGCGAGCTAGAGCCAGGCAATACCGATGACGGCCCCGCGAATCGAGCGAAGAACGCTCGGAGTCGCGTTCGACTTTACGAGCTGTAAATGAGCATTCTGACCGGGCTGGCGTTCCAGCTTGATTTCAACGCTGCATGGCCGACGCGCAGCAG
>PJUK01000054.1_pt1 | contig 146721 bp, 107 predicted proteins | sample 1512211 | NCBI WGS metagenome assembly PJUK01 (sample SAMN08177668, study PRJNA422409) | Feces metagenome, whole genome shotgun sequencing project. | reverse complement strand
TCGAGCGAAAAACGCTCGGAGTCGCGTTCGACTTTACGAGCTGTAAATGAGCATTCTGACCGGGCTGGCGTTCCAGCTTGATTTCAACGCTGCATGGCCGACGCGCAGCAGACTTTGAACACGTTCTCAGGTCTAGGCGAGCAGTAGCTCCTGCAAACGACTCACCGCAGGCTTCTGCTCCAGGCCCTGACGCACGATGCACTCGAACTGCGCCTCGAAAGACAGGCTCTCGGGGCGTATCGGCCGCAAACGTCCGCGATCCACCCAAGGCTGCGCATAGTGCGTGGGCAGGTAACCGATGTAGGTGCCGGAAAATATCAGCAGCGCGGTCGCCTCCATGGTGTAGGCATTGACGAAATGCTGAAAGCGCAGCTGGTGTGGCCGCCGACTTTCACTCAGATAACCACGATCGACATAAACGGCTTCGCTCAGGATATCGACACTCAAGCGCTCGTCCTTCATGGCGAAGAACGGATGGGCATCGCTGCAATAGAGCACATTGCGCTCACGACACAAGGGCGTGTAATTCAGCCCCGAGAGATGGTGATGGAACGCGCCGACCGCCAGTTCCAGGCGCTCATCCAGCACGGCCTGCTCCAGTTCGTCCGGCCGCATGATGTGCAGCTCGATGCCGGTTTCCGGAGTGACCTTGCGAAAGGCGGTAATGGCCCGCACCAGCGGAAACGCCTCGAAACTGGCCAAGGCGTCGACCGCACCGATCAACAAGGTTTCCCGTGGCCGCTGGCTGAGCGACGTGGTGCGATCCTGAAAGTGCGAGACGCTGGCGAACAGTTCCTGCGCGGCGGCGTAGGTCTGCTGGCCCTGCTCCGTCAGCTGGAAGCCGGACTTGCCACGCTTGCACAGCGAATAGCCAAGGCGCACCTCCAGATCGCGGACGATCACGCTCAGGCGCGGCAGGCTGATGTTGAGACGCGCCTGGGCGGCCGTGAAGCCGCCCGCCTCGACGATGGCGCAGAACGTGCGCAGCATGCGCAAGTCCACGTCGCTCAGGTTGCCTCGCATCGCTGATGTTCCATCCGAGTGTTAGCAGAGCGAGGATTGTGCCTCATTTGGGCGTCTGCAGCGCCCGTTCGGCCACCGATTCGGCAACGATGCACAGCAGTTCGAACAGCATCGTCGCCCCCACCAGCGCGGTACAGCCGCCGACATCGAAAGGCGGCGCGACCTCGACCACATCGGCACCGATCAGATTCAGCCCGCGCAGGCCGCGAATCAGTTGCTGCGCCTGCAGCGTGGTCATGCCGCCGATCTCCGGCGTACCGGTGCCGGGCGCGAAGGCCGGATCGAGTACATCGACATCGAAGCTGACATAGGTCGGCTCGTTGCCGACGATCCGCCGGGCTTCGCGCAACGTGGCCTCGACACCGATATCGGCGAACTCTTCCATGGTGATGATGCGGATACCGACCTGCTCGGCGAAGTCCGTGTCGCTGGCCGAGGCCTGCGAGCCGCGAATACCGATCTGCACGGTGCGTTTGGGATCGAGCAGCCCCTCCTCGACCGCACGGCGAAACGGCGTGCCATGGGTGTAGGGGTTGTCACCGAAGTAACGGTCGTTGGTGTCGGAATGAGCATCGAAATGCACCATGCCGATGGGCCGCTGGCGGGCGATAGCGCGAAACACCGGCAGCGTCACCAGGTGGTCGCCACCGACCGACAGCGGCACGGTGCCTGCTGCGTGGATGGATGCGAGAAAGCCCTCGATACGCTTCAGGGCATCGAGCAGATCGATCGGGTTGACCGGAGCATCACCGAGATCGCCAACCCGAACCGCATCGTAGGGAGACAGCCCGGTGACCGGATGTACCCGGCGGATGAGGCTGGACATATTGCGCACCTCGCGCGGGCCATGCCGCGCCCCGGCTCGGTTGGTCGTGCCGCCGTCCCAGGGAATGCCGAGCAGCGCGATCTGCACTTGGGCGGGGTCTTCGAACGCCGGCAGGCGCATGAACGTAGGAAGGCCCGCGAAACGCGGTACCTGGTAAGCATCGAGGGGCTGGGGAAATGCATGCGACATGATCGTGACTCCAGGGATGGGCAGGATTACAAGACCGGCCGCTCAAGCAACCGGCGAAGGCTCAGGGGAAATCGAGCGGTCTTCGAGCTTCATGAAGCGGCGCACGCGCTGGATGGCTGGCGACGCAGAAGCGCAAGCGCCACGCTGAATCTGCAGCGGAGATGCATCGAGCTGGATGCGCCCCTGCTCCATGAACACGATGCGGTCGGAGGTCGACAGGGCGAAGTCCATCTCGTGGGTCACAACCAGCATGGTCATGCCCTCGCGAGCGAGGTCGCGGATGACGTTGAGCACATCCACCACCAGCTCCGGGTCGAGCGCCGAGGTCGGCTCGTCGAACAGCAGGACATCCGGACGCATGGCCAATGCACGAGCGATGGCCACCCGCTGTTGCTGACCGCCGGACAATTGATGCGGATAACGATTGGCGTGGCTGAGCAAACCGACCTTGTCGAGCAGCGCGAAGGCGTTTTGCCGCGCAACCTGCGGCGTATCCAGGCCATGGCGAAGCGGCGCCAGGGTGATGTTCTCCAGCAGGGTCAGATGCGGAAACAGCTGGAAGTTCTGGAACACCATGCCGATGCGGCGAATGCCCTGGCGCACCTGTGGCGCGGTCGGTGAAATGTCCGCTGTGATGTAAGGCGCATCGAACAGCACGATCTCACCTTGGTCGATCCGTTCGAGCGCATTGATGGTACGGATGAGCGAGGTCTTGCCCGAGCCGGATGGGCCGATGATGCTCACCACCTGGCCGCAGGAAATCTCCAGATCGATGCCCGAGAGCACCGCATTGCGCCCATAGGATTTGTGCAGGTTGCGCAGTCGCAGCGCCTTCGGTGCCCCGGTCTGCATCCTTGGCTGCGCGGCCGCCGGAGAGGCCGGCATGACTCTCGCTGCCTGGCAGGCATCGGCGTCGAGCAAGGCGGCGGAGCGACGCCCCAGGTCGAGGGAGCACTCCAGGCGGCTGAATCCCCAGCCGAACAGGGTGACGATGAGCACGTAATAGACGGCGACAGCAGCGAGGGTCTCCAGAACCAGGAAGTTCTGCGAATACAGGCGCTGACCGGTCATCAGCAATTCGGGAAGCGAGATCACCGACACCAGCGAGCTGAGCTTGACGATGGTGACGTACTCGTTGACCAGGGTCGGCAGCGAGATACGAAAAGCCTGCTGCACCACGACCAACCGCAGCGTCGTCCAGTAGGAGAAGCCCAGCGCATGCCCGGCCTCGCGCTGCCCAGCTGCGACGGACAGCAGGCCGCCGCGATGAATCTCGGCCATGTAGGCGGCCTCGGTCGCCACCAGGCCGATCAGCCCCGCCGTGAACGGATTGCCCAGCCAGGCGCCAGTCTGCGGGAACAGCTGCGGCAAGTTGTAGACGAACACCAGCAGAACCAGCAGCGGAATGCTGCGAAAGAACCAGATGTACAGCCGCGCGGGCAGATTGAGCCCGCGCTTGGGCGACATCCGGGCACAGGCCAGCAGGAAACCAAGGCCAAGCCCCAGCACCCAGGCCGCGCTGCTGAGCACGATGACGGTGACGCATGCACGCCAGAAATCGCCAAGGGTGAACAGCGACAGAAAATAAGACCAGTCGAAAGTCATGAAGAACCTGCGTCAGGGGCGATCGAGAAAGAGACAACGTGGCGCAGCTCAACCGGGCGCCTTCGCTGGCACCCGGCTGATCGGCATGGGGTGACGCATCACTCTTGCGTCACATCCTCGAGCTCGTACTTCTTGAGCAGGGCCTGGTGCTCCCCGCTTTGACGCATGGCGGCCAGCGCCTGACGCAGCTGAGCCTGGAGGGCGTCATTGCCCTTGCGTGTGAAAATGCCGAGGGTCTGCATGTAGATCATGCGCGGTGAGCTGACCACCAGACGGCCACGCGAGCGCTCGGCGAACATCTTGGCGGTACCGGCGATCTCGATCTGGGCATCGATGTTCTTCGACAGCAGGGCCTGCGAAGCCTCTGGCGCCGTCGGGAATTCGCTGACGACGATCGGCGCCTTGCCGTTGGCGACACAGTGGCTGTCGGACAGCTCGCGAATCGGGGTGACCCAGGACGTTCCCTGCTGCAGCCCCACTTTCAGCCCGCACAGTGCTTTCTCGTCCTCTGGCTGTACCGGGCTGTCCTTGTTGACCAGGATGAATGCACCGCTGCGCGCATAGGCAATGGCATCGGCCTGCGCCAGACGCGGCGGCGTGATGTACAGCGCGGAGATGGTGGCATCGAACTTGTTGCCGTTGAGCCCCAGGATCAGGTTGGCGAACTTGGTGTCCTGGAAACGCACGTCCAGCTGCATGTGCCGGGCGATGGCCTCGCTGAGTTCGGCATCGAAGCCGACAACCTTGCCGTTCTCCCAGGACTCGAATGGCGGGTAATTGATTTCCATCGCGACGTTGAAGGTACCAGGCGTGATGACGCTTGCAGCACTCGCGGATTGGGCGACGGTAAGCGCAGCAGAGGCGATCAACGCCGCCGCGCACAGTACCTGCCGCCCTTGCTTGCAGACATGTCCGAGCATGGGAAGTCCTTATGAATTGGCATTCTCGTGGGGCAGGTTTGCAAGAGTCGGGGTTCATGACACATGGCTGACCCGACTGAAGTCTTCACGCTGGTGCGTGATTATCGTTGTGCGTGGCGAAGTCACGATAAAGAGGAGGCAGGCCAGGTTGAATCCCGACTTGCAAAAGCTGGCTTTCGTATTTCCATAAATGAAGGCAACGCGTGGGCAAGCGACGCCACAGACTCGGCACTCTCGCAGCTGCGACGGAGCAGAGAACGACTGATGGGAATATAGGGGTTTGCATCCATGCGACAGCTAATTGCAGCCCGTCGCCCTCCATGGCCTGGCGTCAAAGCGGCCAGTCAGGACTGTGCTAGAGTCGCGCGCTCTTTTTTGGCCCCCAAAGGTGGCCCCAAGCCCATAGAGACAGCGACATGACTGCCACCACCCAACCCCTACTGCGCCGGATCGCTCGCATCAGCCTGGTTGGCCAGATCGCCATCGGCCTGGTCGCCGGCATCGCCCTGGCCTTGCTCGCGCCAGAAGCGGCACGCTCCATTGCCCTGCTCGGCGAAGTCTTCATCGCCGCTCTAAAAGCCGTGGCACCGGTGCTGGTACTGGTGCTGGTCACCGCGTCCATCGCCAACCACCAACACGGCCAACAGACCCATATTCGTCCGATCCTGGTGATGTACCTGATCGGCACGCTGTCGGCAGCGCTGATTGGCGTCGCGGCCAGCTTCCTGTTTCCGTCGAGCCTGGTACTGAGCAGCCCGGCAACGGAACTGAGCCCACCCGGTGGTATCGCCGAAGTGCTGCGCACCCTGCTGTTCAACGTGGTCGACAACCCGATCAACGCCCTGCTCAACGCCAACTACATCGGCATTCTGGCCTGGGCCATCGCCCTGGGCCTGGTGTTCCGGCACGCCAGTGCGGGCAGCAAGCAACTGCTCGGAGAACTGTCCGACGGCATCACCCGCATCGTACGCATGGTGATTCGTCTCGCTCCACTGGGCATCTTCGGCCTGGTCGCCGCTACCCTGGCCGACTCCGGCCTGGACGCCCTGCTCGGCTACCTGCACCTGCTCGCCGTGCTGGTCGGCTGCATGCTGTTGGTGGCGCTGGTGGTCAACCCACTGCTGGTGTACTGGAAGATCCGCCGCAACCCCTACCCGCTGGTGCTGACCTGCCTGCGCGGCAGTGCGATCACTGCGTTCTTCACCCGCAGCTCGGCCGCGAACATTCCGGTCAACCTGCAGCTGTGCAAGGATCTGAACCTGCACGAGGAAACCTACTCGGTCTCCATCCCGCTCGGCGCCACCATCAACATGGCCGGCGCCGCGATCACCATCAGCGTGCTGACCCTGGCGGCAGTACATACCCTGGAAATCCCCATCGACCTGCTCACCGCATTACTCCTGAGCGTGGTCGCTGCGGTCTGCGCCTGCGGCGCTTCTGGTGTCGCAGGGGGCTCTCTGCTGCTGATCCCGCTGGCCTGCGGCCTGTTCGGCATCCCCAACGATGTCGCCATGCAGGTGGTGGCCATCGGCTTCATCATCGGCATCGTGCAGGACTCGGCGGAAACCGCCATCAACTCCTCCACCGACGTGGTCTTCACCGCTGCCGTGTGCTGGGCCGAGGATCAACGCCAGGCCTGAGCCCAAACGCTGAAACGAAAAAGGCCTACGCAATGCGTAGGCCTTTTTGTTTGGCGTCCCCTGCTGGAATCGAACCAGCATCTAGCCCTTAGGAGGGGCTTATTCTATCCGTTGAACTAAGGGGACACGGCCGTATTGGCAACGGCCGGGCCGCATCTTAGCGGCGGCGCGCGCATTTGTCATGTCGCGCCACACTCAGTGCCTAACGCTGCCAGCCCAGGGAAACCACCTTGGCGGTAGCGGCAGTACGCACGGGTTGCAGGCCGCCGTGCAAACGCTCCAGCGCCATACGGTCGGCAATCGCGGTGGTGGTCTCACCCTCGCGCTCGGCACGCTGGAAGATCTCCGTCAGGGTCGGGCCGATGCCTTCGATATGCGCCTTGAGTTCAGCCGCACGACCGCCGGTACGCTCGTAGCAGACATCGATGATGCCGCCGGCATTGATCGCATAGTCCGGTGCATACAGGCACTCACGGCGACGCAGCAGCTCGGCCAGGCTGGCGTCGGCCAACTGGTTGTTGGCCGCACCGGCGATAATCGGCGCGCGCAGGGCTTCCAGCGTTTGCAGGTTGAGGATGGCGCCCAGTGCACACGGTGCGAACACGTCCACATCGAGGCGGTAGATCTCGTGCTGGCCAACCGCAGTAGCGCCCAGCTGGCTGACGGCGCGCTGCACGTTGGCCTCGACGATGTCCGTCACCCACAGCTGCGCACCGGCCTCCTTGAGCAGTTTGGCCAGACCGAAGCCGACCTGGCCGACACCCTGGATGGCCACGCGCACGCCGGACAGATCCTGCCGCCCCAGGCGATGCGCCACGGCCGCCTGGATGCCGATGAACACCCCATAAGCGGTCGAGGGCGACGGATCGCCGTCACGGCTGCCGCCACCGAAAGCCTCGCGCTGCCCGGCGCCAGCGACGTGGCGGGTGCGCTCGGCCATGATGCGCATCTCGGCCACACCGGTTCCCGAGTCCGCCGCCGTTACATAGCGCCCACCCAGGCTGTCGACGAAGTCGCCCATGGCCTGGAACAGCACCTCGCTCTTGCCGGTGTGCGGGTCACCGATGATCACCGCCTTGCCGCCACCGAGCGGCAAGCGGGCCAGCGCCGATTTGTAGGTCATGCCGCGCGACAGCCGCAGCACATCGCGCAGTGCCTCCTCGTCCGTGGCGTAGTTCCACATGCGGCAGCCGCCCAGTGCAGGGCCGAGGGTGCTGTCATGAATGGCGATGATGGCTTTCAGGCCGCTGGCCTTGTCGTGGCCGTAGACCACCTGTTCGTGCTGATCGAAGTCGACGTGATTGAAGACGGACATCGGGTTACCTCGGATATAAAAAGCCACCCCTCCCCCGCACGGGAGAGAGTGGCAAAGGGGATGGGGTTGAGGCTCAGGCAGCCGGTTCGAACAACTGCACCGCCGCGATCTCGCTGACAGTCAGACGCGCCTTGAGCTGACTCGCCTGCTCGCGCGCCTTGGCCAACGCAGCTTCCTTGACGTGACCGTAGCCGCGGATCTGCTCCGGAATCTCGGCCAGCGCCACCGCCGTGCGGTAGTTACCGGCGTTGAGCTCGGCGAGCAGGTAGGCCACGTTGGCCTCGTACTCCTCGATCAGCTCGCGCTCCAGGCGACGCTCGGCACTGTGGCCGAACGGATCCAGTACGCTGCCACGCAGGAACTTGAAACGCGCCAGCACGCCGAAGGCCTTGAGCATCCACGGGCCGAAGCTGCGCTTGCGGGGCTGGCCAGTGACCGCATCGGGCTTGCTCAGCCAGCTCGGTGCCAGGTGGAACTGCAACCGGTAGTCGCCTTCGAACTGCGCTTCGAGCTGCTTGCGGAAGGTGGCATCACTGTACAACCGCGCCACTTCGTACTCGTCCTTGTAGGCCAGCAGCTTGAAGTAGTAGCGCGCCACGGCCTTGCTCAGGCGCTGCTGGGCATCGGTATCGGCCTTGCGCACGCGCTCGACCAGCTCACGGTAGCGCTCGGCATAGGTGGCGTTCTGGTAGGCGGTCAGGCGCTGCACGCGGTCGGCGACGATCTCCTCCAGCGTGCTGCAATGCGGCGCCTCGACGACCTTGGGCGCTGCGACCTTCTCCACTGCAACCAGGTCATGCGCAGCGCGGCGGCCCCAGAGGAAGGCCTGCTGGTTGAGCTGCACGGCCACGCCGTTGAGCTCGATGGCCTTGTTGATCGCCTCCGCCGATACCGGCACCAGGCCCTGCTGATAGGCGTAACCGAGCATGAACAGGTTGGTGGCGATGCTGTCGCCGAGCAGCCGGGTAGCCAGGCGCGTGGCATCGACGAAGCGGGTCTTGCCCTCGCCCACAGCCTCGCTGATCGCTTCGCGCATGGCCGCGCCGGGCACCTGGGCGTCCGGATTGCGGGTGAACTCGGCGGTGGCCGCTTCATGGCTGTTGATCACCGCATGGGCGATCTTGTCGTTGAGCTTGGCCAGCGCCTCTTCACTGGACGACACCACCAGGTCGCAACCCAGCAGCAGGTCGGTTTCCCCGGCGGCGATGCGCACCGCGTAGATATCGCTCTGCCGCGCGGCGATGCGAATGTGGGTGATCACCGGGCCGAATTTCTGCGCCAGGCCAGCCTGGTCGAGCACGGTGCAGCCCTTGCCTTCGATATGTGCGGCCATGCCCAGCAGCGCGCCGACGGTGGTCACGCCGCTGCCACCGACGCCGGGCAGGAGGATGTTCCAGGGTCGATTCAGGACCGGTTGCTTGGGCTCCGGCAAAGCGATGAACAGCGCACTCAGGCCAACGGCCTCGGGCTTGCGCAGGCTGCCGCCATGCACGGTGACGAAGCTCGGGCAGAAGCCTTCCAGGCAGCTGAAGTCCTTGTTGCAGGCACTCTGGTCGATCTCGCGCTTGCGCCCCAGTTCGGTCTCCAGCGGCAGCACCGACAGGCAGTTGGATTTCACGCTGCAATCACCGCAGCCTTCGCACACTGCCGGGTTGATGAAGGCACGCTTGGCTGGATCGACCATCTTGCCGCGCTTGCGCCGACGGCGCTTCTCGGTGGCGCAGGTCTGGTCGTAGAGGATCACCGAGCAACCCTTGACCTCACGCAGCTCGCGTTGCACGGCATCCAGCTCGCGGCGGTGATGGAAAGTGACGCCCGGCGCAAAGGTGGCGCGGGTCGGGTATTTGTCCGGGTCGTCGCTGACCAGAGCGATGCGTTTGACGCCCTCGGCATGCACCTGCTGGCTCAGCTGGTCGATACGCAGCTCGCCGTCGATGGGCTGGCCGCCGGTCATGGCCACCGCGTCGTTGTAGAGGATCTTGTAGGTGATGTTGACCCCGGCAGCCACGGCCGCACGCAGGGCCAGGTGACCGGAGTGGAAGTAGGTGCCGTCCCCCAGGTTCTGGAACACGTGCGGCGTGTCGGTAAATGGCGCCTGGCCAATCCAGGTGGCGCCCTCGCCGCCCATCTGGGTGAAGGTGTCGGTGCTGCGATCCATCCACTGGGTCATGTAGTGGCAGCCGATACCGCCGAGGGCGCGGCTGCCTTCGGGCACCTTGGTCGAGCTGTTGTGCGGGCAACCGGAGCAGAAATGCGGGGTGCGCACGGTCTTGTGCTTGGGCGCGGCCAGGGCCTTTTCCTTGGCATCGAGGAAGGCCAGACGCTCCTCGATGGCCGGGCTGCTGTAGATCGGCGCCAGGCGCTTGGCGATCACCCGAGCGATCATCGCCGGGGTCAGCTCACCCAGGTTGGGCAGCAGCGAATTGCCCTGTTCGTCGAACTCGCCAACCACGCGCGGGCGCTTGCCCACCGGCCAGTTATAGAGCTGCCCGGTCAACTGGTCTTCGATGATGCTGCGCTTCTCTTCCACCACCAGGATTTCGTCCAGGCCTTCGGCGAACTGGTGCACCGAAACCGGCTCCAGTGGCCAGCTCATGCCAACCTTGAGCACGCGCAGGCCAACCTGGGCGCACAGCGCTTCGTCCAAGCCCAGGTCATCCAGCGCCTGACGCACATCGAGGTAAGACTTGCCGGTGGTAATGATGCCGAGGCGCGGGTTGGGCGAGTCGAGCTTGACCTGGTTGAGGTTGTTGGCCAGGGCGAAGGCGCGTGCGGCGTAGATCTTGTAGACGTTGAGGCGTTTTTCCTGGGCCAGGGGCGGATCGGGCCAGCGGATGTGCACACCGTCCTCCGGCAGCTGGAAATCCTCGGGAATCTTCACCTGGATACGCAGCGGGTCGACGTCCACCACGGCCGAGGAATCGACGTTCTCAGCGATGGTCTTCAGTGCCACCCAGCAGCCGCTGTAGCGCGACAGCTCCCAGCCGATGATGCCGTAGTCCAGCACTTCCTGGACGTTGGCCGGGTTGAGTACCGGAATCGACGCGGCGATGAACGCATGCTCGCTCTGGTGCGCGATGGTCGAGGACTTGCAGCCATGGTCATCACCGGCCAGCAACAGCACACCGCCATGCTTGGAGACGCCCGCCGAGTTGCCGTGCTTGAACACGTCGCCGCTGCGGTCGACGCCCGGGCCCTTGCCGTACCACATGGCGAACACACCGTCATAGCGTGCACCGGGGAACAGATTGGCCTGCTGACTGCCCCACACAGCAGTGGCGCCCAACTCTTCGTTGACGCCGGGCTGGAAGTGGATGTGGTTTTCCTTCAGGTACTCGCGCGCATCCCACAGGCTCTTGTCCAGGCCGCCCAGGGGCGAGCCGCGATAGCCGGAGATGAAGCAGGCGGTGTTGAGTCCGAAGGCGGCATCACGCTGCTTCTGCAGCATGGGCAGGCGGGTGAGCGCCTGGGTGCCGGTCAGATAGAGGTGACCCGTAGCAAGGCGGTATTTGTCATCCAGGCGGATTTCGGCCAGTGACATGGAGCGCTCCTTTTATTTTTATGGCGAGCACAGGGAGCGCGACGGTAGACACGCTCCGTTGAGTCCTGCCGCAGGATCACTGCGACGGATTTGCCTAATCAGACAGTTGAAAAACTACCTGCGTTGCCATTGCCGCGTTAAAAACAGGCTCAAAATGCTCATTTACAACTCGTAAACTGCGCCTTTTCGCCTGTTTTTGCCTTGCACTGGCGGCCTCGCCTACGTTTTTCAACGGTCTGTTACAGCATGACCGGAGGGTTCCGCTTTTTTCTTTCTATTTTCGAGTAGCGAAGGCGATACTTCGCATGATCCTTCCAACAATCACAATAAATTGGAAATAATCATGCAGGACAAGCTCAGCCCCATCGACCGCCGGATTCTCCGCCTGCTGCAGCACAATGCCGATCTCTCCGCCGCCGAGGTGGCGGAAAAGGTCGAGCTGTCGCAATCCCCCTGCTGGCGGCGAATCAACCGTATGCAGGAAGAGGGACTGATCGAGCGCAAGGTCGCCCTGCTCAACCACAAGCGCCTGGGCTTCGGCATCACGGTGTTCGTCGACATCAAGCTGTCGGCCCATGGCCGCGGCAATCTGGACGAGTTCGAGCAAGCTGTGGTCGGCTACCCGCAGGTGCTGGAGTGCTACAGCATGGCCGGCGGCTCGGATTACCTGCTCAAGGTGGTGGCCAAGGACATCGCCGATTACGAGCGCTTCCTGCGTGACCACCTGCTGCAGCGCCCGCACGTGCACGAGGCGCACTCGCATATCGCCATGAGCGAGGTCAAACGCACCACCGAGCTGCCGCTGGATTGAATGGGTTCGCGGCACCTGCGCGGCGCCGCGTGGTCCTGAGAGCCTGTTCAAAGTCTCGCGAGCTAGAGCAATGCAAGGCGAAAACAGGCGAGGATCCGGTCGGAGTCGCGTTCGACTTTACGAGCTGTAAATGAGCAGTCCGAGCCTGTTTTTAACGCCGCAGTGCCGACGCGCAGCAGACTTTGAACACGCTCTGAGGCGTCCGCCCTATTCCTGAGAGAGCCCCTCGATCACCTGTTCGATGACGCCCGCCAGAGCCGTCACCGGATCGTCGAACTGCCCGTCGATCACCAGCAAGCGTGCACCGGACGCCTTGATGGCACTGGCCAGAACCTCGTCCGCCTTGCGCTCGCTCAGCACCAGGCGCACCTCATTGTCCTCCAGCGTCCTCTGGAGTTGCTCGAGCGAGGCCTTCCCGCCACCGGCCAAGGCCGGCAACTCCACCACATCCAGATTGAGGCTGCTGGTCAGGTAAGCAAAATCAGGCGACAGGCTGGCAACAGCCAGGTTGTCCAATTCGGCCAGACGGTTTTCGCTGGCCGCGCTCAGCGTCAGCAGGCGCTGCTTGATCGCCGCCAGATTGCTCGCGATCAGCTCGGCATCATTGGGGCTCAGGCGCACCAGATCGGCAGCGATGACATCAGCCATCCGACCGAGGTTGTTGATGCTCAGCCAGGGTTGCTCAGCCAGGGCATTGCCACCATCCGGGCGTAATGCGATGCCGGGCAGCGCACCATCCACGGGCCGTGCCCCATCCACTTCGACGATGCGAATGTTGCTGCGGCGTGCCAATGGATAGAGCGGATCATCCGGCCACAATGAACGCAGTGCGATCACCGCGTCGGCATCACGCGCGGCCTTCTCCAGAGCACCTGCCCCTCGCCCCGTGAAGAACGATACCTGGCGGCTGGCCGGCAGATTGGCAGGCGCTGCTCGCACGATCTGCGCCTGCGTACCTTGCAGGAGAATGGAACCGAGACCATGGGTGATCGGCAGGCTGGCGAGCACCCGCACGGGCTCAGCCGCCACCGTCATCGAGGCAACGAGCAACGCGCCAATGGCAACTGCGAGATTGACGAATACTTTGTTCATCCCAGATTCCCTTTGAGACTCGGCAGCAGGCTGCGGGCGATAGCGGCGCCAGCGAAGACGATGCCAGCCATGATGATGATCGAAGCACCGGACGGCACCGGCAGCTCCAGAGCGATGGGCAGGAAGATGCCGATCAGCGTACAGAAAGTGGCGATCAGCACCGACAACCAGAAGAAGCCTTTCAACGACTGACTGAGCAGCCGCGCGGCGGCAGCTGGGATCACCAGTAGCGCACCGACCAGGATGGCGCCGATGACCTTCACCGCCGCCACCGTGACCAGCGCCACCAGCATGACGAACAGGTAGTCCAGGGGCCCCACCGCAACACCGCGCACGCTGGCCAGTTGCGGGTTGAAGCTGGCGAGCATGAAGCGGTTGTACATCGGAATGGTCAGGGCCATCACCAGCAGCGAGACCAGGGTCAGCACCGCGAGATCCTGGGCGTTGACCGTCAGCACCGAGCCAAACAGCACGTTCTCCAGGATATGGATATTGATGCGCCCGGCCAGCACCAGCAGCAGGCTCGCGCCCACTGCCAGCGACACGGAAAGAAACACGCCGATCAAGGTGTCCGGCGACAATCCCGTGCGGTTGCGCAGGTAGTTGAGCAGCAGACCGAACAGCAGGCAGTAACCGAACAGGCTGCCGTAGGGGCCCGTGTAAGGCTCACCGAGCAGGATGCCGATGGCGACCCCCGTCAGTGCCGCGTGGCCGACCGCCTCGGAGAAGAAGGCGAATCGCTTGACCACCACCAGGGTACCGAGGCCGCCAAGCACCGGGCCGATCAGCAAGCCGGCGAACAGGGCATTGACCACGAAACCGTAGGCCAACGCCTCGGGCAGATAACCGGCACCGGCCCAGCCCTGAATCAGCAGGCGCAGTTGCTCGAAGAACGCGCTCATACGCCTCCCTCCCCGCCAGCCTGTGGCTGACTGGAGAACAGTTGCAGCAACCTCTCCGGCTGCAGCGCTACCTGCGGCGCGTCGTCGAACAGCACGCGGCGATTCAGGCCGGTGACGCGATCGGCCAGACGCCCGACCGCTTGCAGGTCGTGTTCCACCCAGAGCACGGTCACACCCGACCGGCGCCAGTCGCTCAGCAAGCGTTCGAACACCTGCATGCCGGGCTCATCCAGGGCGGCCATGGGCTCATCCAGGATCAACAGTTGCGCTGCCGGCACCAAACCCTGGGCCAGCAATACGCGCTGGCGCTCGCCGCCGGACAATGCACCCATACGCCGCTTGCGCTTGTCCAGCATGCCCACGCGCGCCAGCGCCTCTTCGATGGCCGGAGCATGGCGCCGTGACAGGCCAAGAAAGGCCGGCCGCACCTGGCACATGGCGGCCATGAAATCGTCCACCGTCATCGGCAGACCACGATCGAATTCCAATGCCTGAGGCACGTAGCCGATGACGCCCGGCGCATCCGGCCAGTCCAGGCTCAGCTCACCACGGTGTGGCATCTGCCCGAGCAAGGTCTTGATCAGCGAACTCTTGCCGCCGCCATTGGGGCCGACCAGCGCATGCACGCTACCGGCACGCACCTGAAAGGAGATTCGCTCAAGGATACGCGTACGGCCGAGTTCGAGACTGACGTCGGCGAAGTCGATGGTGGGTCCGGTGACAGCCGCGACGGGCAAGGCTTCGACGGCGGTCATGCACCGTTCTCCTGGATCGCCCGCACCACGGTATCGAGGTTACGGGTCATCTCCTCCTCGTACTTGCGCGGGGTGTACTCGCCGTAGGAAATATGCGTGAGCGGATACAGGTGAACACCGGACTCACGCTGGATGGTCTCGACGTAGGTCGAGGGAAAATCCATCTCCGAGAAGATCACCTGCACGTCCAGCTCCTTGAGCTGATCGATGGTCTTCTTCAACTGGCTCGGGCTCGGCTCGATACCGTGCGCAGGCTCGACCACCGCCGTCACTTCCAGGCCGAACTCACGCAACAGGTAGTCGTAGGCGCCATGGATGGTCGCCACACGCAACTCGGCACCCCGCTCCTGGCTCAATTGACCCAGCGCCTGGGCACGCAGTGTGCGCAGGCGTTTGCCGTAGGCGCGCGCGTTCTGCCGATAGGCCTTGGCATTGTCCGGGTCGAGCTTGCCCAGTTCACGGGCAATGGTATTGACCTGGGCGATGGACGCGCTGATCGACAGGAAGGTGTGCGGGTTGACCACCTTGCCCGCACCACGCGCCGCCTGGCCGGTAGCCGCGAGCAAGGGCACGCCGGCATTGGCCTCGATCAACGCCACATCCGGTTTCTCGCTGGCGGCGATCATGCGTTCGGCGAAGTCGTCGTGGCCCACGCCATTGAGCACCACCACATCCAGGCCACCAATGCGCTTGATGTCCTCAGCACGCGGCTCGTAGGCATGCGGATTGAAGCCGGCGGGAATCAGCGGCACCACTTCGGCCTTGTCGCCGACGATGTTGCTGACGTAGCTGTAATAGGGATGCAGGGTGATGCCAATGCGCAGGCGCTTGCCCTCGGCGGCATTGACCAGGCCAGGCAGCACTGCTGCGCCAAGACAGATGAGGGCGGCAGCCAGCAGGCGGCGGCGCAATGGGGAGCGATGAAGGGTCGACATGAGCAAATCCAGAGTCAGTGGCGGTGTTGCCGGGTAACGCCGGCATCGAACTGGCTGGCGACCTGGCGCCAGCCGTCATCAGTCAGCGCCTGGTCGCGCAGATCCTTCGGAGCCTCGGTCAGGGCGACGCGGTTGAGCCAGACGCTGGCGTTGTCACCGTCGAGGCGCAGCAGGAAGGAACCTGCCACTGCCTCGGCTGCGCTGCGACCGAAGTAGGCAGCATGGGCGTCGGTCTGCAGTAGCTGCCAGGCATGGCTACCACGATTGGCGGCGCTGGCATCGGCGATGAAGGGAGGGAAGCCCTCATCTGCCAGGAACTGCGGTTCGGGCAGCGTCTGTTCCTCTTCCTGGTACAGATGAACCTCGTCGAGGGCCACCAGCAGATCGGTGTGAATACCCTGCTCGGCGGCGTTCAGGTCACGGCGCGCATCGAACTGGTCGGCGGCTATCGCGACGCTCTGCTCGGGCTCGGCGCGCCACACCACCACTGCACCTGCCAGCAGCACGATGACCAGGGCGACCAGGAACACATAAAGCGTTTCATGCCCCGCACCGGCGGGACGTATCACCTGAACGCTCATGGGGCTTCGATATCCGCGTGATCGATCTCGACCACATGGCCGGGGCCTGCATCGAACAGCACGTAGAACTCACCGTCCGGGCGCTTGAAGCTCAAGCGCGAGTCGCCGTCGAGCTTACCGGCCACGAGGATTTCCTCGTCGTAGCCAATCACATCGAGGGTCACGCCGGGCGCGCCGCTGCCATCGGAGAACCCCCCGACACAGAGGATTTCCTCCTCGCCGTGAGGTTCGCATTCACAGATCGGGTTGTGGGCCATGGCCACTGAGCACAGGGTGCTGGCGCCGATCAGCAGCGACAGTCGATACAGGTTGTTCATGGCTTGCCTCCTTGTCGATTGAGCCAGGTGAGGGTCGCAGGCGAGGCCTGGGCGAGCGGGATGGATGCCTGATGCATCGAGCCGTCCCAACCCTCCATGGTGATCCAGAGTTCGGCGTCGGCCTTGGTACGCGGCGGGATCGGTACGCTGGCGCCCATGCGATAAGGGCTGCCGAAGAAGATCGCGCCGGCGGCACGCAGGCTGCGCGGCTTGCCGATACGCAGGTATGTGGCCTTGACCTCGTCGATACAGGCCGAACACAGCGACGCGTTGAAACTCTTCATGTAACCGGCAGGCCCTTCCAGGCGCGGCGGCTCTTCGAACAGCTCGGCCAGGCGCAGGCTCCAGGGGCCAACCTGCACCTCGCCCGCCTCCCGCTCGCCCAGGCCGCTATCACCACGAAACAGTGCGACCTGGTGGAAATACTTGGGCATGAAGGCCAGCGGGATGATCACCAGCAGGATGTTCAGGTGGAACCGCCATTTGTGCCAGAAACGGCCCAGCGTGGTGGTTGGCATGGTCGCGGCCTTGCTCATGGCTGCCCCTCCGTGACTTCATCGAGGCGGATCGGTACCGGTCTAGGCTCGCGAGCCGCACGCGGCTTGCGCTTGGCCAGAGCAGCGGTGGCCTGCACGGTGCGCTTGCTCCAGATCAGCAGACCACTGAGCACCATCATGCTCAGCAGCAGGCCGAAGACGAACCACACCAGCTTGAGCCACAGCCCGCCGAAGTCGCCGGTGTGCAAAGGGCGCATCGACTCGGTGACGAACTCCAGGGCGGAACGATCTGACAGCAGGCGGGTTTGATCGACATTGCCGTTGTAGGGGTTGATCGAGGCATTCTGGAACATCAGCGGGTACCAGCCGCGCCCCCAGACGGAAATGTGGCTGTAGGCATTGCCCGGCAAGCCGATGAAGCTGGCCTCCAATCCGGGAATGCTGGCGCCGGCTATCTCGATGGCCTGATCGACGTCGATACGCGGCACACTGGCGCCCGGCTCGACCAGAGGCACCTCGTCGCGCGCCACCACGGGTGGTATGCCTTCGGTGGAAATGGAGATGTGGTTGTCGGAAAGCAGCGCCTGGATCAGGAACCACACACCCGTGATGGAGATGACGGCGATGAACCAGATCGACCAGATGCCGGACAGCCGGTGGAAATCCCCCCAGAAGATGCGTGCGCCCTGGCTGAAACGCAGGGTTGGCTTGAAGAAACCTCTCCAGAACTTCTTGTAGACCACCAGACCGGTAATCAGAGACGCCAGCATCGGCAGCCCCATCAGCGATACCAGGTACCAGCCCCAACTGAACCCGTTGGTGAACGGCACCAGCCACCACCCGTGCAAGGCACGGGTGAACTGGCGAAAATCGAACTGCGGACTGACGCCCTGGATGCTCCCGGTGTAGGGATTGACGTAGAGAGTCGGAGAAGTACCGTCCGGGTAACTGACCCGGGCAGTGAGCGCGAAATGATCTTCCTGCGGCCGGCTGATCCACTGCACGATGGTTTCCGGTTCGGCACGGTTGATGGCGTCCAGTACCTGGCCATAGCTGAGGCGTTGCGCGTCATCGGCGGGTTTACTGGCACGCACATCCGGGTTGGCCAGCCAGACGATTTCCTGGCTGACCGTGGCCAGAGTGCCGGTCACGCAAATGATCAGCAGGAAAAACCAGACCGGCATGGCCAGCCAGCTATGGACGAGGAACCAGATTCTGGAACGGGACTTCTTGGACATCGGCAAACCAGGAGTGGGTGCCACGCAAACGGTGGCAGGGTGCATGAGGCGCAAATTGCGTATTCATCTGTGTAAGACGAATGAGATGGGAAAAACCTGCAGGTGCAGATGAAAAAAATTTTTATTCAGCACCAACACCCGTCCTGCTCATGCACAGCAAGGCCAAGATGCAGGCCTGGCGACAGCACCCGACCTGCATGCTTTCACGCACCTACTCCTGGATCTGCAAGCGCTGCCTGAGATCAGCATCGATCTGCTCATCGCGGTACGGCAGCAGCAGCCAATCCTGCTTCGAGAACAGGCGCGTCTGATCGGCGTGATGGGGAGATGCCGGGTCTGCAGACTGAGAAAACGCCAGCAGCCCTCTGGCCATGGGCCCCTCCTCGGTGAAGGTCACCATCTGCATATAACTGCTGCCACCCACCACCTCCAGATGCCCGTCGAGCGGATGACTCTGGATGGCGTTGTAAATACCCAGCTCACCATCACCACCCGGCACGGCCAGGCGCTCTTCGCCACGACTGCTGACCTGAACAGCGCCCCAGTCACGATCTTCATCGACGCCCAGCGCCGCGACTTCACGAGCGGCCTCATGCAACGCATCGCGCATTCGCGGATCATTCGGATCGAATCCGCGCGGCGTACTCAGTGGCGCCGCAGGGTCGAACGGCACCCGCCAGGCATCGTCCAGAGCCAGGAAGCGAGCCGCGAAATGCTGGAACAGCAGCATGCCCATCCCACTGTCGACATTGGCTGCGCCATCCCAGCCCGCCAGCGTCGCACAGGCCTGCTCCGCCGCCTCACCCCGCTCTGGCGCGCACAGAGCAGCCAGGTCGTCGCGCAGCAGGTCGAACAGGTAGACCCGGTTGTCCTTGACCATATGCACCAGGTCATCCGCCGTCAGCGACTGACGCCCCTGCAAGCGCTGAAGGGCAAAACGGGCACGCAAACCCAGCGGCCGCCCCTCGCGGCTGACCAGAGGCGAATAGCCTTGCAAGGGTACGCTCGGGTTGGTGAGCCAGGCGCTGTCATTGGAGTTCTGCACGTAGTCCTCACGCACCAGTACCGGCAGCTCCTCGGCTGGCGTGATGCCCGCCTGAGCCGCACGTGGGTCGACCCGCCACTCGCAGTCAGCCGTATCACCACGTAATGCAGGCAAGCCCCGCTCCGCCAATTCGGCGATCACACAGCCCTGCAACTGCTCGCCCGTCAGGTAAGGCACCACCGACTGGTTCATGTACAACGCCTCGCCCTTCTCGTCCGCCGCCAGGGTGTTGACCCAGGGGATACCCTGCAGACGCTCGACAGCTCGGCGCACCCCGGCCACGTCGGCAGCCTGATCGATCTCGTACCACTGCTGCAGCACCCGCGTGTTATCCAGATTGGCATCGCGCAGTGCATAGGCCTGCTTGCCGTCCCAGTCGAGCATTCCAGGCCAGTTGAGCAGCGGCCCATGGCTGGACTCATAGATATCGCGCGTCAGGCTCGAGAGTGCCCCCGCCTCGTCACGCACCTGAATGCTCAGGGTTTTCTTGCGCAACGGCCGGGACTGCCCGTCAAGCAGGTAATGCAGTGGATTCTGCGGATCGAGCTGCAGGCGATAGAGGGTGAAGTGGCTGGAGGTATCCACCGTATGGGTCCAGGCCAGGTGACGATTGAAGCCGATATTGACCACTGGCAGCCCGGGCAAGGCTGCGCCCATGACATCCAGCTGACCGGGGATGGTCAGATGCATCTGGTAGAAACGCAGCCCGCCAAACCAGGGAAAGTGCGGATTGGCCAGCAACATGCCTTTGCCGTCCTGGCTGCGCTGACGCCCCACAGCCACCGCATTGCTGCCCTTGTCGAAACGCAGACGCTCACGTCGTTCGTCGGCCCTGGCCAGAGATGCTGCGTCCGCAGCGAGGGCGGCCTGGCCAGGCGGCGCAGCGTTCATCAGAGCCTCGGCGAACTGCCCAAGCCCCCCCTCGACCAGCAGGCGACGAGTCAGGCGTAGCAGGTCGTCGACCTCAATGACGCGCAACCAGGGCTCGCCCAGACAACTGACGGTTTGCCCGTCGGCTTCGCGCAGGAAGCGGTTGAAGCCCGCAGCATAACCCTCCAGGCGCTGGCGGATGGCCTCTGGCTGGGCATCATGGAAAGCCCGCAAGGACTGCGCATCATTGAGCCAGGTAAAGAAGAAGTCCGAGGTCAGGTTGTCCAGCTGCGCGGAAGACTGCCCCTGCGCGCCGAAATAGCGTGCCCGCTCACCACGCACGGTGACGATCTCGTCAGCCAGCAGGCAGGCGTTGTCACGGGCATAGGCATAGCCGATGCCGTAGCCCAGGCCGCGCTCATCGCGCGCAGTGATGTGCGGTAAACCATGGGATGTCCAGCGAATATCGGCCTGCAGGGTCGGCTGTGGCGTCGTAACGCTCCGCGCACAGGATGTCAGTGCCAGGCACAGCAACGCGCTGGCCAGGCATGGAAGGAAACGGGGTGCACGCATGGGGTTGCGCTCTCTCGAATGCGAGCGGGCGCGACTGAGCGAGCCAGCCGCGCCCGGGATGAGTGGAGAAACGTCAGAGAGCCGCAGCCAGGGCCGGACTTCTTGCTGGCATTGCCGCTGCAAGATGGCCGTGCAGGGAGCTTGCGATTTCTTCCGCCCGCACCGGCAATACCGACAGCAGGGTGTCGCTCAGGCCATGGCTGGCCTGACAGAAGCCCTGCATGTAGATCGCCGCCTGACAACGCGGATCGGTTTGCAGGCGATAGTCGCGCCCCACCTGGAAATCGCCGAGGAATTCGGCGAGTGGCTCCAGCAGGTGGCGGTGCATCTGCCGCTCGTAACCGGTTGCCAGAATCACCAGGTCATAGCGATGCTGAGCGATCTCGCCATTGGCCAGGTTGCGCAGCGCCAGGCCGACCCCCTGCTCCTCGGCACTCGCCCGCTCTACTGCACACAGGTTGCGGAAGTTGTGGCGCTGCACGCCGGAGACCTTCTGCCGATAGAAAATGCCGTAGATACGCTCGATCAGATCGATGTCCACCACCGAATAGTTGGTGTTGTGGTACTCGCGGATCAGTTGCTCGCGCCCGGCGTGATCCTGCTTGAACATCAGATCCGTGAATTCGGGAGCGAACACTTCGTTGACGAACGGACTGTCGTCGGCCGGTTTTAGCGCCGAGCCGCGCAAGATCAGATCCACCTGCACAGAAGGGAAACTGTCGTTGAGGTCGATGAAGGCCTCGGCCGCGCTCTGCCCACCGCCGATGATCGCGACACGCATCGGCGCCCCACTGGTGCAGGGCTGCTGGCTGATGCGTTCGAGGTACTGGGAATGATGGAACACGCGGGCATCGCCCTTGAGTCCGGCGAAAACCGTTGGAATGCGTGGGGTGCCGCCTGCGCTGACCACCACTGCACGGGTCGTGCGCTGGTGTTCTCGGCCATGGCCGTCGCGCGAGCGCACCAGCAGGTTTTCCACTCGCCCCTGACGCAGCAGCGGCTCGATGGCCAGCACCTCTTCACCGTAACGACACTGGTCGGAGAAGTGCCCGGCGACCCAGCGCAGGTAGTCGTTGAACTCCATGCGGCAAGGGTAAAAGGTGCCGAGGTTGATGAAATCCACCAGGCGGCCGTGCTCGCGCAGGTAATTGACGAAGGAATAAGGGCTGGTCGGATTGCGCAGGGTCACCAGATCCTTGAGGAAGGAAATCTGCAACTCACTCTGAGTGACCAGGGTATTGCCATGCCAGCTGTAGTCCGCCTGCTTGTCGAGAAACAACGCATCCACCGCCCCCTGCCTTGACACCTGCTCTTCCAGGGCGATGGCCAGAGCCAGGTTGGAAGGGCCGAAGCCGACGCCGATGAGGTCGTGAATCGCGGATGGAGAAATGGTCTGGGTCATGTGCCATGTATCCTCGAAGATGCCCATACGGCCGGTAGGGCCAAGAGCCTGTCAGCTCATGGAACGAGGATGGCAAAGGGAAATTTAGGAAAGATCCGACTCCCACTGGCGCATGCGAATGCGGCAGTGCTTCATGGCATTGACGATGTGCTTTTCCACCATGCCCTTGGAAATGCCGAGATGCCGGGAAATTTCATCATGCCCCATGCCTTCCAGCTTGCGCAGCGTGAAGGCCTGCCGGCAGGGCTCGGACAATTCGGCCAAGGCACGTTGCAGCAGGATCAGCCGTTCCTTTTGCAACAACACATGCTGCGGCGACGGCGAATGAACACCTCCTTCGCCGTCCAGCACGATCAGATCTTCTCCACGCCGATTGCGGTTGCGACGGTGCTCGTCGGTAACCAGGTTGAGGGCGGTGCGATAGAGAAAGGCGCGCGGCTGGGTAATATCATCTTGACTCGGGCGCTCCAGAACGCGCAAATAGGCGTCATGGGTAACATCTGCAGCCAGATGCCGATCCCCTAACTTAGCCGTCAGGTAGCAAATGATTTCCCGGTAGTAGTTTTCCAAGACGACTCCTCAACTGCCCCGTACCACCGATACCCAAGGCCGTGCTGGCAGAATGGAACCCTCTCAATTTATAATAATTCTCATCAGTATTAAAGTTATGTTTTCTTCCCGAGATCCTCATGAACACTCAGCCTTCACCCGCCGATGACGACAGCCTCCTTCAGGAGGCGGCGGACTGGTGCATGCGCTTGAATGCCGAGGACTGCAGCGAAGAGGACAGAGAAGTCTTCCAGCGGTGGCTACAAGCCGACCCCCGACATGCTCAGGAATACCTGGCAATACTGGATATCTGGCTGCTCAGCGAGCACCTGCCGCGCCAGCACCCGGCGCCCGGTGTCAGTGCTTCTCCTCTCGTATCCGCACCTGCCCCCGCGATCCCCACACGCAGGCGCCGGCGCCCGGCCCTGCAAGCCGTTGCCGCTCTTGTGCTGGCGCTCCCCCTCGCCGGCTACGGCGGCTGGATGCTCGGCTGGATGCCCAACGACTATCACCGTTACCAGACCGAACAACACCTGCTGCAGGTAGCCCTGCCCGATGGCAGCGACCTGGAACTGAACCTGGATACGCGCCTGAGTTTCAGCAACTATCGCGATCAGCGCAGAGTCAATCTCGACAAAGGCGAAGCCTACTTCCATGTGCACCACGACCGCGATCATCCTTTTGTGGTGGCGGTCGGCGACAGCACCATTACCGTGACTGGTACCCGCTTCAATGTACTCAGGCTTCAGGACAACGTGGTGGTGACAGTCACGGAGGGCTCGGTACGAGTACGCACCACCGCGCAAAGCGGCGATAGCAACATCACACCCGGCCTGCAAGCCAGTTATCGCCAGGGAGATCCCAAGCCGTACATCAGCTCCAGCGACACCAGCACGGCCTTGGCCTGGCGCGACGGCAAGCTGATTCTCGACGACCTGTCCCTGGCCCAAGCCCTGCCGTTGATCAATCGCTACCTCGAGACTCCCCTGGAGTTGGCCGACGGCGCCGCCGCCAACCTGCGCATCGGCGGGATCTACAACACCCGCGAACTCGCCGGTATCGTCGACATCCTGCCGCGCGTGCTGCCAATCCAGATCAGCAGGACAAGCGACGGCCGCCTGCTGGTAAAAAGCCGCTACGCTCAGCTTTAACGACTAAATCCCCCGCCCCACCATTCGTCTCCTGCAGAACCTCGACCTCATCGTTCATCCGAGGTCTGGTTCTGTTCTGGAGTCGATCATGTCCTTCCCTTTACGCCGCCCTTTGCTGCTGACTCCGCTTCTCGTCAGCCTACTTGCCCTGGGTGCCTGGCAAGCCATCCCCGCCGGTACGGCACCATTCGACACAATCACTGTGCAACGTGGTGCCATCGAGAGCAGCGTCAATGCGCTCGGCACTCTTCAGCCACGCCGCTACGTCGACGTCGGGGCGCAGGCGTCGGGGCAGATCCTCAAGCTGCATGTGGACGTCGGCGACGAGGTGAAAAAAGGCCAACTGCTGGTGGAGATCGATCCCTCCACCCAGCAGGCGCGGGTCGACGCCGGGCGCTACTCCATCGACAACCTCAAGGCCCAGCTCACCGAGCAGCGCGCCGAATACGAGCTGGCCAGGCAACAGCACCACCGCCAGCAACGGCTGGCCGAGCGCCAGGCAACCCGCACCGAAGACGTGCAGGTAGCGGCTACGCGCATGCAGGCGACCCAGGCGCGCATTGCCATGTTCCAGGCGCAGATCCGCCAGGCCGAGGCCACCCTGCGCAGCGACGAGGCCGAACTGGGCTATACGCGCATCTACGCGCCCATGTCCGGCACCGTCGTGGCACTGGATGCACGTGTCGGTCAGACCCTCAACGCCCAGCAACAGACGCCGCTGATCATGCGCATCGCCAAGCTCTCGCCGATGACCGTCTGGGCGCAGGTCTCGGAAGCCGACATCGGACGCATTCGCCCCGGCATGCCAGCCTGGTTCACCACCCTCAGCGGTGAAGGCCGGCGCTGGGAAGCGCGGGTCAGACAGATCCTGCCGGTACCACCCAAACCGCTGGAGCAGATGAGCCAGGGCGGCGGTAGCCCGACCGAGAGCAGTAGTGGTGGCCGCGTGGTGCTCTACACCGTGCTGCTGGACGTGGACAACGACGACAACACACTGATGGCGGAGATGACCACCCATATCTTCTTCATCGACGGCCAGGCCCAGAACACCCTGACCATACCGCTCGCCGCCCTGCAGGCCGACGGCAAGAGCGTGATGGTGGTAGACAAGGGCAATGACCTGCAGACACGCGAGATCCGCACCGGTCTTCGCGACCGTCTCTCGATCCAGGTGCTGTCCGGGCTCGACGAGGGTGATCGCCTGTTGCTGGGCCCGCCCCCCGGAGGCGAGGGATGAGCACGCCGCTGATCAGCCTGGAACAGGTACGCAAGCACTACGGCGGCGGCCAGTCGCCAAGGGTGGATGTGCTGCATGGCATCTCTCTGGACATCCACGCCGGCGAGTTCTTGGCCATCGTCGGGGCCTCGGGATCGGGCAAGTCGACCCTGATGAACATTCTCGGCTGCCTCGACCGGCCCAGTTCGGGCCACTATCGCTTCGCCGGCCGCGATGTCAGCGAACTGGATGACGACAGCCTGGCGCGCCTGCGTCGCGAGGCCTTCGGTTTCGTGTTCCAGGGGTATCACCTGATCCCATCCGCCTCGGCGCTGGAAAACGTCGAAATGCCAGCCATCTACGCCGGCATGCCCGCCGCACAGCGTCATGCGCAAGCCAGCGCTCTGCTCGAGCGGCTGGGCCTGGCCAGTCGCTGTGGCAACCGTCCCAACCAGCTGTCCGGCGGCCAGCAGCAACGTGTCTCGATCGCCCGCGCGCTGATGAACGGCGGCCAGATCATTCTCGCCGACGAGCCCACCGGCGCCCTCGACAGCCACAGCGGTGCCCAGGTCATGGCCCTGCTCGACGAGCTGGCGGCCCAGGGCCATACGGTGATTCTGATCACCCATGATCGTGAAGTCGCCGCTCGCGCGCAGCGGGTGATCGAGGTACGTGACGGCCTGATCGTCAGCGACAGCGGAGCCTGCGCGCCGAGCGACAACGATTCGGCAGCGGCGCTGCTCGACAGACAGGAGTCGTCCGCCTGGGCGATGGAGCTGGCGGAGTCGCTGCGGGCCGCCTGGCGGGTGATGGCGCTCAACCCCTTTCGCACGGCCCTGACCTTGCTTGGCATCGTCATCGGCGTCACCTCGGTGATCGTCATGCTGGCCATCGGCGAAGGCAGCAAGCGCCAGGTGATCGAGCAGATGAGCGCCTTCGGCTCCAACCTCATCTACCTCGGTCGCTATTCCCCCAGCCCACGCGCACCACGCGGGGTGATCACCCTGGACGATGTCGCCGCCGTCGCCACGTTGCCACAGGTGGCCCGCATCATGCCGGTCAACGGCGAGGACGCCCTGGTTCGGCGTGGCGCTCTGGATATCGAGGCCTACATCCACGGCAACGGCCTGGATTTCTCCGCCATCTACAATTGGCCGACCGTCCAGGGTCGCTACTTCGATGCCGGAGAGCTGGCGCGCGCGGCGGCCGTCGCGGTGCTCGGCCAGCACGTGCGGGAACAGCTCTTTCCACGCGGGGAGAATCCCATCGGTCAATTCATCCTGATCGCCAACACCCCCTTCGAGGTGATCGGTGTTCTCGCCGGCAAGGGCGCCAGCTCCGGCGACGCGGACAACGACAAGCAGATCATCGTCCCCTACTCCACCGCCAGCGTGCGCCTGTTCGGCAAACAGGAACCGGAATTCGTCACCATCGCCGCCGCGGATGCCAGCCGCGTGCAGGAGACCGAACGGGCCATCGACAACCTGATGCTGAACCTGCACCGTGGCGTACGCGACTACAAGCTGTACAACAATGCCGCGCTGATCCAGGCCGAGGCACATACTCAGAACAGCCTGTCACTGATGCTCGGCGCCATCGCCGCGATCTCGCTGCTGGTCGGTGGCATCGGCGTGATGAACATCATGCTGATGAGCGTGCGCGAGCGCACCCGTGAGATTGGTATCCGCATGGCCACCGGTGCTCGCCAGGGCGACATCCTGCGCCAGTTCCTCAGCGAGTCCACCTTGCTCGCGGTGATGGGTGGCCTGACCGGCATCGCCCTGGCCTGGGCGTTGGGCGCCGGTCTGCGACTGGCCGGCATGCAACTGGTGTTCTCTCCCCTGGCGACCCTGGCAGCCTTCACCTGCGCCCTGCTCACCGGCATCCTGTTCGGCTTCATGCCCGCCCGCCAGGCGGCCAGGCTCGACCCCGTCAAGGCACTGAGCAGCGAGTAGGTACTCATTGTGTCTGTCGGCGATGCCTGTAGGGTGCGCCGTGCGCACCGACAAGACACACCAGCGTCCCGGTGCGCACGGCGCACCCTACCGCATCAGCCTTTCCTTGCCGGCCCCATGCGACTCAAGGCGACCGCACCGATACCGACGGCGAACCACAGGGTGGTCAGACGGATGACCAGGGTGACGGCGATGGCATCGCCCTGCGCAATACCGTTGGCCAGCAGCAAGGCGACCATCACCGCTTCCGTACCGCCCAGCCCGCCGGGCATGAAGCTGAGCGCCCCGGCCAGGGTGGACGCCGCGTAGACGAAGACGGAAAACGCCAGCGACACATCGGCCCCGAGCCACTGCAATAGAAAATGGAAGGCGAGTGCTTCTGCTCCCCAGCCGGCCAGGCTCAAGGATGAGCCGCTGATCAGCAGCCTGGGCGAGTGGCAGCGGCGGGCATCCAGCAGCATGGTCAGCGCATGGCGCAGCAATTCCACTGCCCGACCACGCCGAGCGTCGAGCCAGTGCAATGTCCGTCCGAGCAGACGATGCTGGGACAGCAGAAACAGGGTGATCAGGATGATGAGCAGTCCCGCCATGGCCACAGGCCGGGTCTGCGGAGAGTGGCCAAGGCCGATGGCTGCCAGCGCGGTGATCGCCAGCAGGTCGGAAAGCCGCTCGCTGAGCAGGGCCGCCAGGCTTCTGCTGTAGGGCACGCCGTGGCGCTTGAGCAACCCGCTGCGGATGGTTTCACCAATCTTTCCCGGTGTGGCCGACAGAGCGAACCCGGCCAGGTAGATGGCGAAGCTGGCCCGCCAGGCCAGCACATGCCCCAACGCGCCCAGGTAACTCTGCCAGCGCAGGAACCGCAACAGATAGTTGAGCAGTGACATGCCCAGGGCGAACGACAAGCCGACCAGACCGACCCGGCCCAGGGCATCGACGACCTCCCGCCAACCGCCCCAGAGTGAAAAGGCCAGATAGCCCAGCACTGACAGGAGAGTGGAATAGATCGCGGCGCGATAGGCCCAACTGCGCTTCTCGTCAGCCGACGCCGGGCTTTCCATGGGCGCCTCGTTCACAGCCGACTCACAGCGAAAGCCGCTTGAAGACGAACTCGGGTATGGACTTTATGACCATCATGATCGGCGCCCAGAACCAGGGTGTATAAAGCATCGAACGGCGCTTGTGCAGCGCCCGGACGATATCTGCAGCGACCCGATCCGGCTGGGCCAGCAACAGGCCTGGCAACGCCAGCCCCTGGGTCATCGGGGTATCGACGAAACCGGGCTTGACCGTCAGCAGGTGAACGTCCGATTTGAACAACCGCGCACGCAGGCCGCTGCAGAACACACTGACAGCCGCCTTGGCGCTGCCGTACAGATAGTTGCTGGGCCGGCCACGGTCGCCAGCCACCGAGGAAATCACCGCGATGCTGCCACTGCCCTGGGCCTCCATCAGGTTGCCCAGTCGGGTAAGCAGCGCGATCACATTGAGACCGTTGCGGGTGAAGGCCTGTACGGCCTGAGCGGCATCGCTCTCGCAGGCCTGCTGATCCGGCAGGCTGCCATGTGCGATCAGGGCAATGTCGATCCTGCGCAGGAACTGCTGGGCGCTATCGAGCATCGCCGCATGGCCGTCGAGATCATCCAGATCCAGCACATGGGTCTGCACCTCACTGGCGCCACGTGCCAGCAGATCGGCTGCGGTCTGTTGCAGTTTTTCCGGGTTGCGGCCGACCAGCATGAAGCGGCCGTGTCGTTGCGCCCACAGGCGGGCGCAGGCGGTGGCGATCGCGGAGGTGCCGCCGATGATCAGGATATTGCTCATAGCTGGGTCACTCGTTGCCATAATCGGGAAAGCAGGGCCGGGTCGCGCAGGTGTTCCAGGCGCTCCCAGGCGGGATACGCCACGCGGAAGTCATCACCGCTCATGTGTGCATCCTTGGCCGGGTAAAGCCGCCCGCCAGCCTCGCGCACGATCCGGTCGAGCCTGTCGAAAAGCCGCTGCGTCGCAGCGCCTCGCTGGGGGAAGTCCAGCGCCAGGGACACGCCGGCCATGGGAAAGGACAACAGTCCCGGCGACGGAATGTCCCCGCAGTTCTTCAGCACCGCGAGAAACGAGCCTTCGTTGTGCTGGCGGACGGTCGACAGCAACTCGCCCATGGCGTCTTCGGCAGCGACAGGCGGGATGACGCACTGATACTGCTGGAACCCTCGAGGGCCGTAGATTCGGTTCCACTCCTGCAAGCCGTCCAGGGGATAGAAGAAGGCGTCGTAGTCCTGCAAACGCTCTGGCCGAGTACCCTTGCCGTGGAAGTACAGACCGTTGAGCGCCTTGAGCGTCAGCTTGTTGAACAGCGGCAGCGGCGGCGTGAAGGGAACGCGCAGCGAAGTGACCGGCCTGGGCCTGCACGGCGCCCGATCATGGTGGTCGCCAGCCAGGAACACACCTCGCCCGAGGCTCGCGCCGGGCGCGAGGCAATCCACCCAGGCGACGTTGTATTCATGACGGGCGTCCAGCTCGCCGCTGATGGAGAAGTATTCACGGAGGCTGGCGAAGCGAACCTGCTGCAGGCGAATCTTGCTCGATGCAATACGTCGCAGGCGCAGCGTCGCGGTGACGATGACGCCCGTCAGCCCCAGCCCGCCCACCGTCGCATTGAACAGTTCGGTGTTCTCCAGCGAGCTGCAATGCAGGGAGCCCTGGTCGCTGCGAACCAGCGTCAGCCTTTCGACATGGCGGCCGAAAGTACCCTGCATATGATGATTCTTGCCGTGTACGTCGTTGGCGATCGCCCCACCTACGGTGGCCAGCCGGGTGCCCGGCGTGACCGGTAGGAACCAGCCCCTGGCGATGCTGTGCTGAAGCAGTTCGCCAAGGGTCATGCCCGCCTCCACCGTGACCAGGCCCTGTTGCCAGTCGACCTCGATGAAACGCGCCAGCGGACGCATGTACAGCACCTGGCCGCTGCTTGCGAGGCAGCTGTCGCCATAACTGCGGCCATTGCCGTAGGGCAGTCCGACGGCCTGCTGCCCACGCCAGGCCAGTACCTGATCCACGACCTCCTGCCGCCAGTGGCAGGCAATCGGCTGCTGCGGGTAGTGCGGGTAGCGCCCCCAGGAACCGAGCGACTTCATGTGGCGAACCAGAAGACCAGCGCGAACAGGCCCCCGGTGATCAGGCTGATGCGATCCTTCGCGGCGAATACCACAGGGTCGTCATGCATCAGGCCACGGTGAGTGAGGAACCAGGTTCTGCTGACCCAGAACAGCAGCAAGGGACAGGCCAGCCAGAGAATCACCGGATAGCGGTAAAGCGCGGAGTGGGAGATTTCCTGGATATACAGCGCCAGAACCAGCACGGCGAGGTAGCCTGACGTGGTACCGATGGAGGAAATCATCTCCAGATCGGCAGGGAAGTAACCTCTTCCCGAGGCCAGACCGGTCTTGCCCAGATCGCGGGCTTCGCGCAGCTCCGCGAAACGCTTGATCAGCGCCAGGCTGAGGAAGATGAACAAAGAGAACGCCAGCATCCAGAAAGTCGGTTGCAGACCGAGCACCAGGGCACCGGCGATGATGCGCAGGGTGTACAGCAGGCCCAGGGTGATGACGTCGACCGCCATGATCCGTTTCAGCCCCAGGGAATAGGCCAGCGTGAGCAGGTAATAGGTCAGCATCGCCATGCCGAACAGTGGCGGCAACCATAGCCAGGCTCCGATGAAGGCCGCCGCCAGCAGAACCGGAAAAACCAGCAACCCCGAACGGATGGACAGCTTACCGGCGGCGAAAGGCCGCTTGCACTTGCGCGGATGGCGCCGGTCGTCATCGATGTCCAGCAGGTCGTTGAGGATGTACACACTGGAGGCGCACAGGCCGAACAGCAGGAACGCGATGGCCACCTGCATGAGCTTGTATGGGTCAGCCGCCAGATGGGCGGCAAAAAGCGGTACGAACAGCAGCAGGTTCTTCAGCCACTGGTGCAAGCGCAGGGCTTTCAGCCAGTTCTTCAGCAGACTGTCGTCACTTCTGAAAACCTGCGCGACATTGCCCAATGCCCTGGCACGACGCTCCACCCCCGAATGTGGCTGTACCACGTATGCGCGGTTGGCCGAGGCCCAGACGGACAGATCGGCATGGGCATTGCCGACATAGTCGAAACCCTTCTCGCCATACTCGCGCACCAACAGGTCGCGCTTGGCCTGGGCGCCGAGGTTGCAGTCATGCTCCGTGGCGAACACCCGGTCAAATACCTGCAGATGGTCAGCGACCTTTTCCGCGTGCAGCCGATGCGCCGCCGTCGCGAGCACGACAGGTGTGCCCCGTGAGCGATGCTGTTCGATCAGCTCGATCACTTCCCGGTTGTAGGGCAGATGCTCCACGTCGAACGGCGTCTGATGAGCCAGTTGCTCCTTCAGGTAGGCCTTGCCCCGCGCCAGCCAGCCGAACAGCGAAGCGACACGCCACGGACTGCGCTTGGCGAAGCGCAGGCTGGCCTCGTGCAGCATGTCGGAGCGAAGCAGGGTGCCGTCCAGATCGATTACCAGCGGGAGTTCAGCCACATTTCTGTCCTCATGAGAGCGCATTCGGCAACCCGGCTCGGATGCCCTCTTCATGAACGATGCGGCTATCGAATTCTTTACCGATGCCATCCGATAGCGCGAATTCGTAGGGCGGGTGCAACCCGCCAGATCGCTATTGGCGGATTGCACCCGCCCTACTCGATGATCATCGCGCCTACCGGGGCCCTGGCGGCAGGTGACGCCCATACCAGGGTCGCCGAGGAATACGACCGGCCAGGCGCCGTGCCTCTTCGTCGGCGTCATGGATGACGTGCAGCGCCAGCTTCATGGTCTCGATGTCCAGCTCGCCACCGCCCCCGCCGTTGCCGCGCCCCCAGGCACCGCAACCGGCTTGCGCCGGCCCCAGCCAGGGCTCGTCGACCTCGACCCAGCGTCCCTTAGCGAACCACGGCACGCCACCGATTTCACGACGCTGAACCTCGCCCGGGTGAGCTTGTTCGTGAGCCTGAAACCAGTCCTCGATGCGGTCATCGATCCAGCCATGAAAAGCCCAGAACACCGGATTCACATGGGACGAGAAGGCATCGGCGAGGTAGTCGTTCTGCGGCCGGAACCAACGTTCGGAAAAATCGTTGGGCGCCCGGTCAGAGAGCATCGGGTAGTGGCTGTTCGGGTCACGCCCCACCGACGCCCAGCACATGTGCAGCCAGTCGTGCAGGCCCAGTTCGATACGGCTGCCCAGCTCCCCCAGGCACAGGGTGGCCAGGTAATCCGGGTTCTGGTACTGGGCCTCCCACAGCTGGAAATTGCCATAGAAACCCTCGCTGCTCTTCACATCCCGCAGCCACTGATTGAATTCATCGTCGCCCGCTATTTCCCAGGCAGGCGGCACCGAGTAGCCATCCTTGTTTTCCAGGTAGTCCACGAACGCCTGGATGCCATGACCGATGAAAGGCCTGGGAGGCGGCAAGCGGCGCCAGGCAGGCAAGGGCTGATAAGTGCGAGCCTGTCCCAGCATCTGCCGGTGCATGAACAGGAAGTCCTCACCGGAGCCATTGCGATGGCGGTGCTTACCTCGGGCATCACGCTCCCTGCCCAGCGGCCCGGGCTGCCAGTCCAGCCCTCGCAACGATTGGCGACGGCCGTCATCGAGGCGATGCCAACGATCACGACTGGCATGCCAGAGCTGGTGGAACAGGCGATGCCCGGGAGAGATCAGCCAGGCGTGCAGATCCGGATGATAGGGCAGCCGCTCTCGCGCTTCGATGAAGGGGCGTCGCGTGGCCAGGAACCTGGCCTGCAGGGTCGACCAACCCGCCTGGCTGCCCTGCCGCCGCAGCTTGCCGCTGATGGTTGCCTCACCGCCACCGCGGCTCCAGACACCCCAGATTTCGTCGAAGATCGCCGTGCATTCATAAGCCTGACCGGCGCTATCAAGGAGTTTCCAACGCAGGTTGGCGCCCTTGTCGGTAGACAGATCGCCAAACAGTTCGAAGCCGCTGTCGAGAAAAGGCCGGCGCCCAAGATACCCTCGTACCGCCCGTCCCGATGGCCCGACATCCAGGAGCAGCTCCAGGCCCTCACCCGCGAAATCCGCAAAGCCTTCTTGCTCGTCCAGCAAACGGAAATCCCAGATGCCGACCAACCTGCCAGCCAGTAGATCCTGCTCGAGGGTCGGCGGGTCGATCGTGGGCTCCTCGGCCAGCGCGGCCTTCTCGGCAGCCCGATAGCGCTGGTATCCCAGAACGGGCAACCCTACCGCAGCCACCGCTGCGGCTCCCGTCAGCAAGCCACGTCGAGAAAACTTCATCCGCATTCATCCAGTCGTCCGCTCCCGTGAGCGCATGCCCCAAGAACGAACGCGCCGCGCTGGAATTTATGCTGACTCGCACGCAGGCATAAATTCCCCCTCCTTCGGCTCGTTCCTCCCTGAGTTGACCGCGTTGCGCGCGGAGTCGCCACAGGAAGCTCTATGAACAGCAATCGTGTTAATCGCAAATGGGTGCTAATGACCCTGGGCCTGTGGGCACTGGCGCCCACGGCACAGGCTGATGCTCCCGGGCAGAGCGTGATCACCACCCCTCACCCCCTGGCCACGGCAGCGGGTCGCCAGATCATCGAGGCAGGCGGCAACGCCTTCGATGCAGCCGTGGCGATTGCCGGCGTACTGGCGGTGGTGGAGCCCTACGGATCGGGACTCGGCGGTGGCGGCTTCCTGCTGCTGCGCGTGACCGGCGAGACGCCTCGGTATCGCTTCCTCGATGCGCGTGAGCGCGCTCCGCTGGGCGCCAAACCAGAGCAGTACATGCGCGATGGCAAGATACAGGCCGAGCTGTCGTACGACGGCGCCCTGGCCAGCGCCATACCGGGCCAGCCGGCCGCCATGGCCAAGCTGTCCGAGCAGTACGGACTGCTACCACTTGCCGCCAGCCTGCAACCTGCAATCCGCCTCGCTCGTGAAGGTGTCGAGGTCGACGAACACTACCGGCAGTGGGCCTCCTATCGACTGAAAGCCATGCAGCAGGATCCGGGCAGCGCACAGCTATTTCTCGTCGACGGGAAAATACCCGCCCAGGGGCAGCAGATGAAAAATCCGCAGCTGGCGACCAGCCTGCAGCTTCTGGCAGAGCATGGCCATGCCGGTTTCTATGGTGGCGAGCTGGCCAGCAAGTTGGTGGATGGCGTACGAAAACATGGCGGCACTTGGACACTACAGGATCTGAGCGAGTACCAGGTCATCGAGCGGGAACCGCTGCGCTGGCCGCTACCGCAAGGCGGCGAACTGATCAGCGCGCCGCCGCCTTCGGCCGGCGGGCTGGTTCTGCTTCAGGGCCTCGGCATGCTGCAATCGCTGCCTTGGCAAGAAGCCGATACCGTTCAACGCACCCATTACGTGGTGGAGGCGCTACGTCGCGCCTACCGTGATCGTGGCGTACTAGGCGATCCGGACTTCGTCGAGATGCCGCTGCAGCGACTGACTTCCGCGAACTATCTACGGCAGCAGGCGCAGGGTATCGACCCCGACCGCGCCACTCCCAGCGCCAGCCTGCCACCGGCACAACCCTGGCGCGAAGGCGAACACACCACTCACTTCACGGTGCTCGATGCGCAAGGCAACGCCGTTGCCGCAACCCTTTCGCTCAACAGCATGTTCGGCGCCGCATTCACGATTCCGGGCACCGGCATCCTGCTGAACAATGAAATGGACGACTTCGCCATCGACGTGGCCGGCAGCAATGCCTATGGGGTTCAGGGCAGCGTCGCCAATGCCCTGGAGGGTGGCAAGCGACCGGTTTCCAGCATGGCGCCCAGCTTCATCGAAACGGATCAGGACTTCGTGACCTTCGGCACTCCAGGGGGGAGCCAGATTCCCAGCATGATTCTGATTTCCATGCTGGCACATCTGCAGGGCGAATCCGCCTCGCGCTGGGTGAGCCTGCCGCGCTACCACCATCAGTACCTGCCCGATGTCATCAGCCATGAGCCCGATGCATTCAGCCAGGCCGAAGGTGACGCACTGAGATCTCGCGGATACCAGCTGAAGCAGGTGGCGCAATACGGCAACCAGCAGTCCATCCACTGGCACAAGCCAAGCGCAAAGATCGAGGGCGCCAGCGATCCGCGCGGCATGGGCACGACCGAGACAGCGCCGGCACAGCCGGCTCCGCCCCCCCCCCTAACCCCCCTTCGCTAGAACACTGGAGAGCTCGAATGTCAGCAGGAAACCTATCGCCTGGCGGCCACTGGCTGGATCAGGAACAGTCGGAACACCACAAGCAGAAGCTGGGCATCCTGCTCCTGACCTTCGTGGTCATTTTCTTCACCTCCTACGAACACCATTTCGATCGATGGGTGTATACGCAGTGGGTGCTGAACTATGACTTCGGTCTGGTCAGAAGAGGCCTGGTCGGCGCTCTGCTCAAGGCGTTCGGCTACGTGCCGAGCCCGGAGTTCTACATGGTCGGCGCGTTCCTCTTCGCCCTTGCGGTCTGCGCTGCCCTGTTCTGGTTGCTGTCACGCTCGGCACTCGTCTATTGCAGGCAAAGCACGGCCGCCTTTCTGCTGGCGCTGTTCTTCATCTGCCACCCGCTGATCATTCCGCACTTCGCCCAGGCCGCAGGCTTTCTCGACAACATCAACTACCTGATCGCCATCCTCGGCATCGCCGTGATCCTCAAGAGCCCGGCCAAGGTCGGCGCATTTGCGGTTCTGCTGGCCGGCGGCCTGGTCATTCCGATCCACGAAGCCAGCTTCGTGATGTTCGTTCCACTGCTCATCGGAATCTGGTTCTACGCCCACCGCCCGAAAGCGGTGAGCCTCGACAGCGCCTTGATCGCGATCGTGTTCGCCCTGCTGCTGGCCGAGGTGATCTTCATCGGCACCAGCAACCCCAGCTCGAAAATATCCCTGCAGGGCTACTACGAGCATCTTCTGGCTTCCACTCAACCCATCGACATCGATGCGGTCGGTATCCTGTTCAATACGCTAGAAGGCAACTCGTCGGAAACGGCGAGCGTCATGCTGAGCGCTCTCTACCTCAACTATCACCTGAACATGTTGTTTGGGCTGATTCCTACGTTCTTCATCGGCGCGAAGATACTGAAGGCGCTGGCAAGCCATATCAGACCGATCTCCCATGAAAGCTTCCTGCTGGTCTGCTCCATCTCGCCTCTGACCCTGTATCTGATCGCATCGGACTACACGCGCTGGTGGAGCATTGCCGTCAGCAACACAGCCATTTCACTGACGCTGATGATGCGCGATCCGGTGCTTGCCGAGGCGATCAATACGGTGGTCTATCGCTACAAGTGGTTCATCATCTTCGCCATAGGATTCGGCCTGGCCCTGGGCCCCTTCACGTCCCACCTGAGTTACCGCGACCTCAACTGGCTCTATTCGCTGGGCCGGTAGCACCCAGCACAACTGCCGGCATTGCATCCGGTAAACCACAGCGACGGCCAGATAATCTGGCTGTCGCACATAACGGGTAACAAACCCCGCTCGCGATAAACAGGGATGTCATAAATTTCCCTCTGCCCCGCTCGTTTTCCCAGCAGTCACCCGCACCCCAGCCGGTGAGGCACCATCTGCAAGGGAACTCCATGAGCACGAGACGCACCACCTGGAAATGGCCACTGTTGATCCTGTCCCTGCTGCTCCTGACGGGAGCGGTACTGGTCTGGTGGTTTCTGATTCGTGAACCTGCGCTGTACCCGAAAGAGGTCATCGCACGGGCCAATGCCTTGCAGGAACGCATACTGTCCTTCGACGCCCATCTGGACGTTCCTCTACGATTCGGTACGGAGGGCGAGGAAGCCAACCGCGACGGCGACGGCCAGTTCGACTTGGTCAAGAGCGAACGCGGCCGCCTGAGCGGCGCAGCACTGACCATCTTCGCCTGGCCCGAGTTCTGGGCCGGGGCTAATAGTCCTCACCGCCCGACCCCAGGTTTCGTGGAAGCCGCACGTAACGAGCAGGAAGCTCGCTACCGCATCATCACCGGCATTGCCCGCGACTTCCCCGAACGCGCCGGCATTGCCTATACCCCGGCAGACTTCCGACGTCTGGCACACGAAGGCAAGTTCGCCATCGTCATCAGCATGCTCAATGCCTACCCACTCGGTGACGACGTTTCCAGCCTGGATGGCTGGGCTGCCCGAGGCATGCGAATATTCGGCTTCAACTACGTCGCCAACAACACCTGGGCCGACTCGTCGCGCCCGATGCCGTTCTTCGGCGATTCGCCCGACGAACACGGCGGCCTCTCACCGCTGGGCCGCCAGGCCGTGCAACGCCTCAACGACCTGGGCGTGGTCATCGACGTCTCGCAGATGTCCACCACGGCGCTCGAACAGACCGCCGAACTGAGTCGTGCGCCCATCATCGCGTCCCATTCCGGCGTACGCGGCCTGGTGGATCTGCAACGCAACCTGACCGACAAGGAGCTGCGCCTGATCCGCGATAGCGGGGGCGTGGTGCATATCGTCGGTTTCAGTTCCCAGCTCAAGGCGTTCTCCAGGGACACGCTCGACAAGGTCAACCGCATGCGTGCCGAGTTCGACCTGCCCGAGGTACAGAACCTGTCCCAGGCCAGCATGCCGGCCGACCCGGTCTTCTCCATCTGGCCGGAACAACGATTCGGCGAATATGCCAGCCGCCTCTATCCGATCCTGGAAGCCGATGCCCGCGCCACGCTGAAAGAGCTTGGTGACAGCATCGACTATGCAGTGAAAAAGATCGGCATCGACCACGTGGGCATCAGCTCCGACTTCAACGATGGCGGCGGCGTGATCGGCTGGGAGAACGTCGCCGACACACGCAACGTCACCGCCGAACTCATCCAGCGCGGCTACTCCGACGAGGACATCGCCAAGCTGTGGGGCGGCAACTTCCTGCGGGTCTGGGAATCGGTGCAGGCACTGGCCAAGCCGGAGAAACCCTGACCCCGCATCCAGGCCGTCTTCACGACCCGCTCTCACCAACTCGATGAAGGATCAAGCAAGATGCATTGCAAATACCCCCTTGGAAGTCTCCTGCTGCTCTGCCTGGCTGCGGCCTCCTCTCTCCAGGCGGCGCAGAAGCCCCCTGCTCCCGGAACCGTGTTCAAGGACTGCGAGGCCTGTCCCGAGATGGTCGTGCTGCCCGCCGGCAGCTTCATCATGGGCACTCCCAACGACGAGGTGGGCCGCCAGCACGACGAGGGCCCGCAGCGTACCGTGACCTTCGCCAGACCCTTTGCCATCAGCCGCTACCAGGTGACTGCCGCTGAACTCGACGCCTACATCAAGCAGTCGGGCGTGGTGATCAAGAGCGGCGACGAACGCCCCGGACGCTGGTGCGAAGCCGGCAAACCGAGCTATGAGCAAGGCCCCCGGCAGCCCGCCGTGTGCGTCGACTACCACGAGGTTCAGGCCTACACCCAGTGGCTGTCGAAGCAGACCGGTCACACTTATCGAATGCTCAGCGAAGCCGAGCGCGAGTACGGTGCACGAGCCGGCTCCAGCGGCCCTTTCCCGTTCCCCTTCGACAAGGATGGCGAGTACCAGATCAGCCAGCACGCCAATACCTATGGCCCCAAGGATGGCTACACCTACAGCTCTCCCGTAGGCAGCTATCCACCGAATGCCTTTGGCGTCTACGACATGCATGGCAACGTCTACGAGTGGGTAGCCGACTGCTGGCATGACAGCTACGAAGACGCGCCCGTGGATGGCAGTGCCTGGATCGACGACGAGCAGTGCAGACTGGTGCAGATTCGCGGCAACGACTGGGGCGAACCGCCGATCTTCTCCCGCTCGGGCAACCGCAACAACGCCGCCAAGGATGGCCGTGGCGACTGGATCGGCTTCCGCGTTGCGCGGGAGCTCTGAGACGCAACGAAAAAGGCCGGAGCGACTTGCATCGCCCCGGCCTTTTCAATGCCCCAACGCTGGCGTCATTCCTTCTCGGCCAACAACGTCAGGCCCTGATGCAAAGCCGGAAACAGGCTGTTGTTGAAGTTGTTCCAGCGCAACTCGAGAATGGTGTCTTGCGGTGATATCTCGGTGCCCAGCACATCGTGGAACACCTCGCCGGAGTCGATGCCGTTGTCCACGTAGTGGAACGAAGCCCCGGTTCGGTACAGCGGCTCCACCGAAACTTTTTCCAGAGTCGTCCAGTCCACCACCTTCTCGCCACGTGCACCGTACAGCGCATCCAGCGTGGCATAAGCTCCCCGGCGTTCGTAGGGTGACTCTTCACGGGTGATGCCCGGGTGAATGTTCATGATCCGACGTGCGAACGGCGCACCGGGGCGCACCAGCTCGTCGAGGATCACCAGCAACCCGTCCAGAACCACGATGTCGGCCCCGATCTCGACCAGCGTATCGTGCAGACGACGCTCGAAATCGCGCTTGCCCGCAACATGCTCGTGACTGCCGCGTGCATGCTGGCGATAGGTCGAGGGCACACTGAGCAGGAGGTCGTTCACACGCCTGCCACACACCGCGAGATCGGCCGGATAGAACCAGTGCTGGCCAGTGCCACAGGCAGAACCATAGTCCCTGATCTTGTCCTGATCGCGCGGCGAGCCAGGATCGTCGTCGTAGATCACGCCGACCAACTCATAGCGCTCCCCCAACAGCGTCTGGTTCAACCCTTCGACGAGGGATTCCAGCACGGACTTCATGTAACGCTCTTCGCCCTTGTAGGGCACGTACTGTCCGGCCCTGTCGGCCGCCGCATTACGCAGTGACCAGACGTAGGCGAGTTTCCGCTTTTTCATGTGCTTCATTTCCGGGAGTGGATTGGCTTCGTGCGCCGAGGCGCACCCCGTTTACTCACACGATCCGGATTCATCGTTCGATCTTCCGGACACGTGGTCTCGTGAAAGAGCAACGAACGACCTGGGGACGAATTTATCGGCAAGCCTGCCGATCATCCCGGGAACGCTAAATATCTTTCGCGCCACTCCGTTTCTCAACGAGGACAGCTGTCGCACAAGGCTCATCGCCACGCCCCAAGCCAATGCCCTGGTGGAAGCGCGGCCAAGCGCAATGGCCGCGTCTTCTCGCCTCGCTGGCAACGGCCAGGTTCGACAACCCGCCCCTCCATCTCTGTACTGGCATCCGAGAAGGCCCATGACCCGAACAGCAGAAAGCCTCGTCAACGAAACCCTGACCCTCCTCAAGCCATTCTGGCCACACGTACTGCTGTCGGTGCTGCTGGGAATCGCCGGCGGCCTCAGCGTCACTGCGCTACTCGCCACCATCAACATCGCGATGAACACCGAAGGTGGACCCAACCTCCATCTCGCGCTGATCTTCGCGCTGCTCTGCATCACCACCCTGGTGTGCTCCACGCTCTCGAAGCTGCTGACCAACTATGTGGGTCAGCGTGTCGTTGCAACGCTACGCCGGGATCTTGCAGCCAGGATTCTCGCAGCGCCTCTTGAACAGCTGGAACGCTATCGGGCACATCGGCTGATCCCAGTGCTGCTCAACGACGTGGGCGCGCTCAGCGCCTTCGCACTGAGCGTTTCACCCATGCTGATCGCCTTCAGCGTGACGATCGGTTGCCTGAGCTATCTGGCGCTGCTGTCCTGGCAGATACTGCTGATCACCCTCGGCACCGTGATCCTGGGCAGCGGCGCGCAATACCTGGCACACCTTCGCGGTACGCACAGTCTGCAGGCCGCTCGCCACGGGGAGGACGAGTTGCAGAAGCACTACCATGCCCTCTCCGCCGGGGCCAAGGAGTTGCGTATCCAGCGCGAACGTCGCCTCGACATTCTGCAGCGGCAGATCCACGGCACCACGGAGGATATCTGCAAGGCCAACGTACGCTCCGCCAGCATATTCATCAGCGCCGAGACCTTCGGCTCGATGCTGTTCTTCGCGGTCATCGGCGTGGCCATTTCCTTCCTGGCCCTCTGGCCTGCCGCTGAGAAAACCGTACTGGGAGGTTTCGTCCTGGTCATGCTGTATATGAAGGCACCGCTGGAGCAGTTGATCATCAACATCCCCAACCTCAGCCGAGCCAGGATTGCCCTGCAACGCATCCGCGAACTGTCCGGGCACTTCACCACGACCGAGCCGGATCTTCTGAGCACCACCATCAGGCCACCAGGCCGGGTTTCGCATAGCATCGAACTGCGCCAGGTACGCTACGACTATCCGCAGAGCGAGGGCGGCCAATCCTTCCACCTCGGGCCGATCAATCTGACCATTCGGCAAGGTGAAATTCTGTTCATCGTCGGTGAGAACGGGTGCGGCAAAACCACGCTGATCAAGCTGCTGTTGGGACTCTACCCGCCGCAGAGTGGCGAAATCCTGCTGGACGGCCAAGTAGTGGACGACCACCAGCGTGACGACTACCGACAGTTGTTCGCCACCGTGTTCACCGACTACTACCTGTTCGACGAACTGCTCGAAGGCCACACGGAGATTCCCACTCAGGCCGTCAAATACCTGGAGCGGCTGGATATCGCGCACAAGGTCGGCATTCGCAATGGCAGTTTCACCACCACTGACCTGTCAACGGGACAGCGCAAGCGCCTGGCATTGATCAACGCCTGGCTCGACAACCGACCTGTGCTGGTATTCGACGAATGGGCTGCCGACCAGGATCCGGCCTTCAGGCGCGTGTTCTACACCGAGTTGCTGCCCGAACTGAAACAGCAGGGCAAAACCATCATCGTGATCTCCCATGACGACCGCTACTTCGACATCGCAGATCAACTGGTGCACATGCGTGCCGGTAGAACCATTGCGCAACCCGAACTGCAGCCAGCATGACTGGTGACCTTGGCGCTCAGAAGAAAGGTATTCGAATGTTTTTTTTCCGGTTTTCAGACGACGAACGTCAAACTAATACAAAACATTCTCATTCACTAAAAATAGAAGAACCAACATGCCAACCAACAAACGGCTGACTCCCTATCTCAAAGCGTTGTTCATCAACTGCTCGCTGGGTTCCAGCTTCAACAAAAGTGCATTGAGCATCGCCCTGGCCATGTCGGCCGGTTACGTGCAAGCCCAGGATATCGACTTCAATATCCCGGCACAGTCGCTTTCCAGCGCACTGCAAAGCTTCGGGCAACAAGCCAATCTGCAAGTGCTCTACCGTCCCGAGAACGTCGACGGCAAACGCAGCAACGCGATCCAGGGTAGGCACACGCCCTCCGAGGCACTCTCGCAGTTGCTGCAAGGTACTGGCGCCCTTCCGCACATCGAGGGCAATACGGCCACCATCAGCTTCGGCGACACCAGCAGCCTGGAACTGGAGTCGATCACCATCAAGGGCAGCCAACTGGGCACCACCACCGAAGGAACCGGTTCCTACACCACGGGAACAACTGCTGCCGCTACCGCACTGCCACTGTCGATACGCGAAACGCCCCAGTCGGTCAGCGTGATCACACGGCAGCGGATGGACGACCAGAGCATGCGCACCGTGGGCGACGTGTTGGCAAACGCCCCCGGTATCTCCACCCCACAACTGGACAGCGAGCGCATCACTTTCACTTCACGCGGCTTCTCCATCGCCGACATCCAATACGACGGCGTCTCTACCTACTACAAGAGCAACTACGCCGCCGGTGAGTCGGAGCTAGACACCGCCATCTATGACCGCATCGAGGTCGTCCGCGGAGCCACCGGCCTGCTCACCGGCGCAGGAGAGCCTTCCGCGTCGATCAACCTGGTTCGCAAGCGCGCCGATAGCAAGGAGTTTCGTGGTGAGGCACAGGTGAGCGCCGGTACCTGGGACAATTATCGCAGCACGCTGGATCTGTCCGGCCCGCTGAGTGCGGACGGCGCCATCCGGGGCCGCCTGGTCGGCGCCTACCAGGACAAGAAGGCCTTCTTCGACCGCTATTCCCGCGAGAACCAGACGCTCTATGGCGTACTGGACTTCGACCTCACCGACGCCACGACCCTGAGCGTGGGGGCCAGCTACCACAAGTCCGATGCAGAAGGGCTGACCTACGGGGGCGTACCACTCTGGTACAGCGACGGCTCGAAGACCGACTATAGCCGTTCGTTCACCGTCGCCCCCAAGTGGAACTCTGAAAACGTCAAGGTCAAGAACGTCTTCGTCAACCTCGATCATCATTTTGAGAACGACTGGAAAGCAGAACTGCGTCTGATGCATAGCCGCAGCGAAGTCGATAACAAGCGCCTGTTCGTATGGGGCGTACCCGACGTGAATACCAACCTGGTCAGCAGAACACCCTCCAGGGCCCGTTTCCCAGGCTACCGTGAACAGGATAGTTTCGACGCCAGGGTGTCAGGCCCCTTTCAACTGTTTGGCCGTACTCATGAAGTCGTGATGGGCTTCAGTCGCTTCGACCATGAATATTCGTTCGATCGGATAGGCACGAGCACTCCCTGGAACTCACCGTTCGACCTGGACGATTTTGGCAATCTGCCGGAACCTGTATGGGACTCCTCGACCACCACACTATCCGAGCGCAACCACACCAAACAAAACGCCGGCTACACCGCTGTACGCCTGTCTCTGGCAGATCCGCTGAAGCTGATCCTTGGCGGCCGCTTCACCCGCTATGACCGTGAAGGCGCAGGCTGGGCCTCTTCGGGCCAGTACGAGTACAAGGATCAGAAGTTCATCCCCTATGCCGGCCTGGTCTATGACCTGAACCAGACTTACTCGCTCTACGCCAGCTACACCAGCATCTTCAACTTTCAGGACTTGCGCGACCGTAACGGCAGTTGGCTCGACCCGATCGAAGGCGATGCCTACGAGACGGGTATCAAGGGGGAGTTCCTCGATAAAAGGCTGAACGCCTCGCTGGCCGTTTTCAAGATCGTCCAGGACAACCTGGGCCAGGCGGATACGGGCTACCTCGTCCCAGGAACTACGACAGAGGCCTATCGCGCCACCAGCGGTGCCACCTCCAAGGGGGTCGAACTCGAGCTGTCCGGCGCACTGACCGATAACTGGAACGCCTTCTTCTTCGTTACCCATTACAGCGTCAGGGATTCCGAGGACAAAAACGTCAACACTCAGCTGCCGCGTGACATGGCGCGCCTGTTCACCACCTACCGCCTGCCCGGCGACTGGAACCAGCTGACCGTGGGCGGCGGCGCCAACTGGCAGAGTCGTATCTACTACGACGGAGTGGGCCCACAAGGGCAGCGTCAAGAGCAATCCAGCTACCTGCTCGCCAACCTGATGGCACGCTATGACTTCACCCCCGAGATCTCGGGCCAGTTGAACGTCAACAACCTGTTCGACAAGAAGTACCAGACGGCGGTGAACTGGTACGGCCAGGGTATCTGGGGTGCCCCCAGAAATCTGCTGGCCAGTTTGACCTACAAGTTCTGACTCTACGAACGACGGGGTACCGCCCCGTCGTTCGCCCCTTCTTTGGTATGCTCACCGTCAAGTCAAGAACGAACCGTTTTTTGTCTCTAATCAAGGAGACTCAAGGCCAAGCGGCTTAAGAGCAAGCCCGATACGGGCGAGGAGGAGAACCTTCATCTCACCACGTCAGCAGCGAGTTCGTCCTCTCCCCAGATTGTTTCCATCACAGACTGCCAGAGACCGGTTGATTGTGACGGGTCAACGATCTCCAGTTTTTGATTGATTGCCTCGAACATCTCCATGGTCAGGTTTTTCCCCGAGTAATGCTTTTTGAGTCCACGGTTCAGTTGACGCCGCATATCCGTCGACACCTTGGTGTACTCGTTGAAATCTGGTTTGGTGGCCCGCCTTGCGTCCATGGTTCGGGAGTAGATGGTGTCTCCGTTCAGCGTGACCCTGAACCAGATGGATTCTGCTAGGTGTTTCCAACCGTATGCCAGTTTTGCCTCGACGCTCAACATCATTCTCTCCATCCGGTAGTCATGCAGGACTGACTCGAGAATCAGCTGTTCCGAATTTTGATAGGCGGTTGCAGCTACGATATTGCCCGCAGTGTCTGGGCCAAGCAGCCCATGACCTACCAAATGGCACCACTCGTACCGAATGGCTGAATGCCCCTTGTTGAGGGTGAGCCTGCCTCCCTTGCGGGCGTATTGCGTTGCCGATAACTCCTCGCCCACTTCTGCGAATGTCGCAGCTTTCATTTTTTCAGTGTGTATGCGCTTACCGACGAAGCCATGCTTCAGATCGTGTGCTAACGGTTGTTTCTTGCCCTCGTAGGGCACGAACCAAGCCCATGAACCTTGCAACAGCACGAAGTTCATCAACCCGTGATTGGTCGCTCGAAACCTGCGTTTGTTGATTTCTACGGATGAGGCATTCTTGTAGTTGGAAAAGCGCCCGTATGTCGGGGCACTACCCTTCTTGGGAATGACACGCATGATCGACCGATCATCCTCCAACAAAATTTCTTCTTGCGGATTAATCGGCGAGCCATCACTAAGTTGTCTGGTTCCGTATCTTCCCTGCACATTCCAACGGTTACCCCTCAAATCACGAATGTAGTAGGTACCGTCACGGCAATAGATCGAGTATTCGTCGGACATTTACCCTCCTTTTATCTGCGCGGTATCACAGCCAGGATTCGACGCTAGCATGACGTGAGCACGTCCCGCGGTGATTCTGGCTGAGGCTGAAGGATCCATCCCGGCACCTGGCAGTCCCACTCTGCGGCGTTTGCCTGATTTAGGCTGCACCGGACTGTGGGCGGCATTGTCCTCGGATTCAGTGTAGCCCTCGCTCGATCATGTTGCCTTCGTTGGACAACTGTTCGGTGCTGTGCGAGGTAGACGCGAAGATGGCGAAGCGCTTCGCCGTGGAACAACTCTCCAGCAGGCGTACCCTGACTACAAAGACGTCGCCAAAGGAAGACAGGGTTCATGGAGCATTTTCCTTCTCCTCTTCTCTCCCGACTCGTTTCATTCGAGATACCAGACGCCCGACCAAAACCGCAGGCAACAACGCGCTCCTCGTTAAAACAACGACCTCTTCATGCAAAAAAATACCCCGCTAGAGCAAGAAGCCCTACCGGGGTATGGATCATAAAAACGAGAAACTCAGGCCAGCTCCATCTCCAGTTCACCCAGACGAGTAGCTGGCGCCATCTCAACCAGGCAGACGAGCATCCGTTGCAGCTCCTCACCGAGCGATTCGATAAGACCGCTCTGGAAATGATCGAGTCGGTAGTCGAAATGAAAGCCCCATGTCTTGTCCAACTCGACATAGAGCCTCAACGGCGTACTGAACTGTTCGTGGTGGCTCATACCCAGGAACTGCAGTTGCTGATCACCTGACTGGCTGAGCGGCAATTCTCCTGGGTAGTTCTCGAACACGATCACGCTGTCGAACAACGCTGAGCCATGCCACTGCTGCAATTCGTCCAGCGGTGCATGACCATGATCCCGCATGCGCAGATTGAACGCTTGCAGTTCCTGCAGCCACTCGGCAATGCTCACTTCGGCATCGACCTCGGCAACCAGCGGCATATCGTTGATATACAACCCGAGCTGCCGCTCGATCCCAGGCAGCTCTGCCGGCCGCCCCGAAAGCGTCACCCCGCAGGCCACCGTCTGCCGCTGCAAACGATGGCTCAGCAAAAGCAGCCAGGCTGCCTGCACCAATGTGTTGACCGTGACGCGTTGCTGCCGGGCGAATTCACCCAGGGCAGCGCTGCGCTCCTGGCTCAGGGCGAAGAACAGGTGGCCATGACCACAGGCCGTCAGCCCCCCAGCCGGTGCCAGCAGGCTGGGGGAGTCAAGTCGAGCCAGCACCTGATGCCAGAAACGCTGGTCGGCTTGTGTATCCACACCGGTCAGCCAGGTCAGATAGTCACGGAAACCTCCCGCGACAGGTGCCAGCCCTCCCGCCATGTAGGCTCGCAGGATGTCTTCGTACAGGCGTGAAGCACTCCAGCCATCCAAGAGGATATGGTGGCTGGTCAACACCACACGGTATTCATCCTCGGCGAGGCGCACGAGTAGCAGGCGCAGCAAGGGCGCCTGCTCCATGGCGAAGGGCGTGAGGCGATCCTGCAAAAGCCGATCCTCCACTTCGAGCGGCATCAGACCACGACCATCCACCAGAGTGAACGGTGCCTCGACCGAGCGGTACACCACCTGCAACGCTTGCCGCTGCTCGGTAGCTGCGATGAAGCCGGTACGCAGCATGCCATGGGCATCGAGGGTGGCCTGCCAGGCCTGGCGGAAGCGTTCGGGTTCCAGCCCTCGTACATCGAGGGTGTGCTGGCACATGAAGTCACCCTGCTCACGGGCCGCCTCCGGCAACATCCCGCGCTGCATGGGTGTCAACGGGTAGAGGTCTTCGACCTTCGCCGATTCCAGGGCCAACGCATCCAGCTGCGCCTGGGTCAGCGCGGCGAGGGGCACGTCGGCCGGAGTCAGGGCGCCCACACCAGGCTCACAGCAGTGTTCGATCAGGTTCTCCAGCTCGCGGCGGTAATCCTGCGCCAGGCGTTCGATGCTGTCTCGATGGAAGACTTCACGGCTGAACGTCCAGACCAGGCTCAGCGCCCCGTCGAACACCTGTCCGTTGATGCTCAACCAGTTACCCAGTGGGGCCTGCTCACTCAGCTCGGCGCCTGCGCGATCGGCCGAGAAACCATGGACACCACTGTCTTCGTCACCGTGTTTCTCGAACTGCCCCAGGTAGTTGAAGGTGATGCGCGGTTGCGGCAATTGCTGCAACGCTTCGCGACAGGCCTCATCCCCCAGGTAGCGCAGCAGGCCGAAGCCGATGCCCTTGCCAGGCACTGCGCGCAATTGCTCCTTGATCCGCATGAGGCTGCGACCGGGCTCCACCTCCGGGATCAGCCGCAGCGGATAGACACTGGTGAACCAGCCTACCGTTCGCGAAAGATCGATGTCCTCGAACAGGTCTTCGCGGCCATGGCCTTCCAGTTGAATCAAGGCGTGATCCCTGCCACTCCAGCGACAGACCGCCTGAGCCAGGGCACTGAGCAGCAGGTCGTTGATCTGGGTGCGATAGGCCGCCGGCGCGACCTGGAGCAACTTGTGCGTCATCGCAGAGTCGAGCCGTATCTGCACATGCTCGGCATCGCAGAAACGCTGGGTTCCCGCAGGGTTGTCGCAGGGTAGCGTCGGGTCGGTGTCCTGCAGCAGCGTCTGCCAATAGCCCAGTTCCTGGCGCAGCCTGTCACTGCCGGCATGCTCGACCAGACGTGAGGCCCAAGCCTGTAGAGAGCTGGTTCTGCCAGGCAGGTACAGGGGTTGCCCCGCCGCCTGCTGGCGGTAAAGGTTATCCAGGTCTTCGAGCAGAATTCGCCAGGAAACGCCATCTACCACCAGGTGGTGGATCACCAGCAACAGGCGCTGACTGCCATCGGCCAGATTGACCAGCACAGCCCGTACCAGCGAACCCGCCGCGATGTCGAGACTGCGCTGCGCCTTATACCCCAGCGCCTCCAACGCATCGACACTGTCCAGATCGACCTGCCAGAGGATAGCTTCGTCCGCCCAGGACGCCTGCACATCGTCGACCTCCCGATAACGCGCTCCACCGCTCTCGAAGGCGAGGCGCAGCGCGTCGTGGTGAATGATCAGAGCCTTCAGCGCCTGCTCCAGCACACTGCCATCCCATACCTTGTCCCGAGCTTCGAGCAGTACGGACTGGTTCCAGTGATGGGGCTGGGGAATATCCTGTTCGAAGAACCAGCGCTGAATGGGCATCAGCGGCACCGTCCCGCTGGCCGGCCCCTGCTCCACATGAGTCTCTTCGAGGCGCCGAGCTACCCGCGCCAACTCCTGCACGGTCTGATGCTGGAACAACTCCTTGGGCGTGAAACGAATGCCCTTCTGGCGAGCCCTGCTCACCAGTTGCAGCGAAACGATGGAGTCACCACCCAGTTCGAAGAAGTTGTCATTCAACCCTACCTGCGGCAAGCGCAGGGTGTCCTGCCAGATCAGAGCCAGTTGCTGCTCCATCTCGCTGCGCGGTGCCACGTAATCCTGGCGCATTTCGCCGACATCGGGCTGAGGCAGCGCCTTGCGATCCAGCTTGCCGTTGGGGGTCAGCGGCATGCTCTCCAGGAACAGCAGATGGGCGGGCACCATGTACTCCGGCAGGCTCGCCTTCACCACCGCTTTCAAGGACTCACGCACGTCGCGCTGCCGCTCTGCCGTCAGGGCCTCGTGCGCTACGACATACCCCACCAGTTGCTTGCCACTGGCCCCATCGCGGGCCAGCACCACCGCCTCGCGAACCGCTGGCTGCTCCAGCAGACAGGCTTCGATTTCCCCAAGCTCGATGCGGAAACCACGTATCTTCACCTGGTGATCCACACGCCCCAGGTAATCCACCACCCCATCACCACGCGCACGGGTCAGATCGCCACTGCGGTAGACCCGCCCCCCGGTGCCGAACGGATCCGGCACGAAGCGCTCGGCAGTCAGCGCCGGTCGTTCGAGGTAGCCACGTGCAACGCCCTCGCCGCCCAGGTAAAGCTCACCGGCCAGGCCGACCGGCAACAGGTTCAACTCGGCATCCAGCACATAACCGCGTCGCGTGCCCAACAACGTGCCAATGGGCGCATAGGCCGCGCCGCAAGGATCTTGCGGACGGGCCTTCCATAGCAGAGGGGTCACCACCGTCTCGGTGGGGCCATAACCATTGAACAGGTAGTGCGGGCGCAAGGCCCGCCAGGCCAGGTCGTAGCTCGCCTGTGACACCGCATCGCCGCCGAAGCAGTACACCCGCGTTGGCGGCGGGTTGCCATCCTGCTCGGCATATTCGGCCAGCTGTTGCAGGTATACGGGCGGGAACACCGCCAGCGTGACCCGATGCCGGTGCATCTGCGCGTAGGTCTGCTCCGGTAGCCACAGGCTGTCGTCACGGATCAGCACCCGTGCACCGTTGATCAGGGGGTGCATCCAGCCTTCATGGGCACCATCGAAGGCAAAGGACATGAAATGCAACTCGCAGTCATCGGCGCTCGTCTCGTAGCGCTCCCCTGTCGCCTGGATATGCGACACCAGTGGCCCGTGGGATACCGCCACGCCCTTGGGCAGGCCGGTGGTACCGGAGGTGTAGATGACGTACGCCAGGTTGTCACCATGCAGTGCCACGACCGGCGCCGTGGCCGGTCGATCCTGCCATTGCTCGTTGCGCTCGACCGCGAGGATCGGTAACCCCTCCGGTAGCGGCAACTGATCCTTGAGATCCTCCTGGGTAAGCACCAGAGCCGCCGAGCAGTCCTTCATCATGTACAGAAGACGCTCACGTGGGTACGCCACGTCCAACGGCACATAGGCACCGCCGGCCTTCAGAACCGCCAGGAACGCCACCATGATCTCCGAGGAGCGGCGCATGGCGATGGCCACCCGAACCTCGGGCCCCACACCCAGCTCGATCAGACGATGCGCCAGACGATTGGCCTGCGTATCCAGCTCGCCGTAGCTGAGAGTCTGGTCGGCGAAGATGACGGCCACGGCATCCGGTGCCTGCACCGCACGGTCTGCCACTAGCTGGTGAACGAAGCGCTCGCTCGGATAGTGTGCTGCGGTCTGATCCCAGCGTTGCAGTATCTGCACCTGCTCCGCCTGGGTCAGCATCTCCAGTTCGGCGAGGCGCGCCTGCGGACGCTCGCAGAGCGACACGAGCAGATTGCCAAAATGTTCGGCTACCTGGTGAATCCTTTGCTCGTTGAAATGCTGAAGGTCGTAGCTGTAGTGCACCTCCAGGTGGGCACCCAACAGCACAGCGAGCGCCAGCGGGTAGTTGGTCTGCTCGTAGTTGCCCACCTCGCCGAAGCGCAGTCCAGCCGGCGCACCCCGCTGCAGGGCCTCGGCAACCGGGTAGTTCTCGAACACAAGCAGGCTGTCGAACAGCGACTCATTGCCGAGGCGCGCCCAGCGTTGCACCTCGTACAACGGGGTATGCTCGAACTCGCGCAGGACCAGGTTGTGTGCCTGAACCTGGGCGACCCACTCGGCCACCGTCTGCTCCGCTCGCGGGCTGCCGATCACGGGCAGGGTATTGATGAACAGACCGATCTGCTCTTCGACCCCGGCCAGCTCGGGGGGACGACCGGCGACCGTGGCGCCGAAGCAGACGGTTTCCTGCCCGGTATAGCGTCGCAGCAACAACAACCAGGCTGCCTGTACCAGGGTATTGACCGTCACCCGCAAACCACGGGCGAACTCACCGAGTCGGCGCGTGAGTGCCTGGTCGAATACCTGGCTGTACTGGGCATGGCCTGTCTGCTCTGCCGCAACCCCCGCTCGTAGCGCATGGGTCAGCCGCGTCGGCGCATCGAGCTCTGCCAGTTGGATATTCCAGAACGCCTCTCTGGCCTGCGGGCTCTGCCGTTGCAACCAGTCGATGTACTCGCGATAGGCTCCGCTCGGACGCTCGACAGGCACGGTGGCGTAACGCTGTAGCACCTCACCGAGCAAACGCGAGTTGCTCCAGCCATCCAGCAGGATGTGGTGACAGGTATAGATCAGGTGATGGCTATGCTCCCCCGTGCGGATCACAGCCAGACGCAGTAGTGGATCGTCAGCCAGATCGAAACCCCGTTCCCGGTCGGTATTGGCCCAGCCATCGAGGCGAGCCCCCAAATCCACCAGGCCACGCCAGTCCAGCACCACGAATGGCAGAGGCATATGCCGCCGGATGATCTGCAAGGGCTGAGCAAGCTCGCTGAAGAACGCGGCACGCAGTACATCGTGCACATCGACGGCGTCCTGCCAGGCGCGCCGGAAGCGCTCGACGTCCAGGCCCTCCACGTCCACACGCATCTGATTGACGTAGTCGCCGCCATCCTGCTCGTACAGGCCGTGGAACAGCATGCCCTGCTGCATGGGTGATAGTGGGTAAATGTCAGCGATCTGCGCCGCCGGTATCGGCAGACGATCCAGCTGACTCTGAGTCAGGCGCGCCAGCGGAACGTCGGATGGCGTCAGGCCCCGTCGCCCCGGCTCGCAACAGTGTTCGATCAGCGCGCAAAGCTCATCGGCATAATCACTGGCGAGGCGCTCGATGGTGCGAGCGTCGAACAGCTCACGACTGAACCCCCAGTCCAGACTCAACTCGCCATCGAATACCCGCCCATTGAGGTTGAGCAGGCCATCCATTGGCGCGTTCTCATCCAGACCGGCACCGCTGCTTTCCTTCGAGGGGACGAACAACGCACCCTCGGCATCGAAGCTCTGGTCGAACTGGCCCAGGTAGTTGAAGACGATAGCGCCCATTGGCAGGTCTTCCAGCACTCGCCTCGTCTCGGCGGCGCCCAGATAACGCAGCAAGCCATAACCGATCCCCTTGCCGGGCACCGCACGCAGTTGTTCCTTGATCGACTTGATGGAGTCCGCCAACTCGGCCAGGGGTGCGAGCCGCAGCGGATACATACTGGTGAACCAGCCGACGGTTCGGGTCAGGTCGATGTCATCGAACAACTCTTCCCGGCCATGGCCTTCGAGGCGCACCAGCATGTGTGCCTGACCGGTCCAACGACAGATGACCCGCGCCAGGGCCGTGAGCAGCAAGTCGTTGACCTGGGTTCGGTATGCGGCCGGCGCTTCCTGCAAAAGACGCCGGGTCCAATCACGATCCAGGCGGGTGATGGCATAAGCCATGTGCTTCTGTTGTCGTCCTCCCTGCGCATTGATGACCGGCAGCTCATCGCTCGCATCCGCCAGTTGGGTTTGCCAGTAAGGTAGCTCGGCTTCCAGCTCCGGCGCCCGAGCATGGGCGGCCATGCGCTCGGCCCAGGCTTTGAACGAACTGGTTCTGGCCGGTAGGTCCAGCGCAAGCCCCGCGCGGGTTCGCACATAGGCACGTTGCAGATCATCGAGCAGCACGCGCCAGGACACGCCATCGATCACCAGATGATGGATGACCAGCAGCAGCCGCTGGGTCGCATCGGGAAGCTCCAGCAGAACGGCGCGCAACAGCGGCCCTTCGTGCAGATCCAGGCTGCATTGCGCCTGATTCGTGACGAACGCCATCTCCTGCGCATCGCGCACAGCACGAACCCACAACAGTTCCATGTTCTCCTGCGGGCTGACGAACTCGGCACGCCAGCCATCGTCACGCTGCGCGAAGCGCGAACGCAGTGCGTCGTGATGAACCAGCAGCGCTGATAACGCGGCCCTCAGGGGCTCCACCTGCAATGACGCGTGCGGCGTCAGCAATATCGACTGGTTCCAATGGTGGCGTTGGGGTATCGCCTGCTCGAAGAACCACTGCTGTATCGGCGTCAGCGGCAAGCCACCGGTAACCGGCCCCTGCTCGACGTACAGCGCCTCGACACGGCGAACCACGCCTGCCAGGCCCTGTACGGTCTGGTGCTGGAACAGCTCTCTGGGAGTGAACTGGATACCTGCCTGGCGTGCCCGGCTCACCACTTGCAGAGAGACGATGGAATCCCCGCCAAGCTCGAAGAAGTTGTCCGTCACACCAACGGTCGGACACTTCAGAACCTCTTGCCAGATCGAGGCCAGTTGTCGCTCCAGCTCGTTGCGTGGCGCCACATGGCCCTGCTGCAGCTCGGTGATGTCCGGCTGCGGCAGGCTCTTGCGATCCAGCTTGCCGTTGGGCGTCAACGGCAGTGCATCGAGGAACAGCAGGTAGGTCGGCACCATGTAGTCCGGCAGCGTCGTCTTCAACGCGGCCCTGAGCGCGTCTTGCAGCTCACGCTGACGCTGCGGCTCGATGTCCTCGACCGGAACCACATAGCCTACCAGTTTCTTGCCGCTGGCCCCCTCACGAGCCAGTACCACCGCCTCGTGCACCGCATCCTGCTCCAGCAGGCGTGCCTCGATCTCACCCAGCTCGATACGGAAGCCCCGTATCTTCACCTGATGGTCGATACGCCCCAGGTACTCGATCACACCGTCCGGGCGATAGCGAGCCAGATCACCCGTACGGTAGAGCCGTCCCCCTCGTTGCACGGAGAAAGGGTCGGGCAGGAACTTCTCTGCCGTCAACGCCGGGCGGTTCAGGTAGCCACGGGCCAATCCCGCACCGACCATGCACAACTCACCGCCTTTGCCGACACCCGTTGCTTCACCAGTGGCATCGATCAGGTGGACGCCACTGTTGGACAGTGGCCGGCCGATGTTGGCGATACCGCCCGACGTTCGCAGGGTATAGGTGGAATAGGTGGTGTCCTCGGAGGGGCCGTAGAGGTCGTAGACACGCTCGATGTGCCCCAACCCATAGAGACTCTCCACCACGCTCTGGGCCAACGGCTCGCCGGCCAGGTTGATGACCCGCACGGACTCGGGAATCTGCCCCGCCTCGCAGAGCATGCGGATGGCAGAGGGCACCGTATTGATCAGGCGTACCCGCTGCCGCGCCGCCAGCTCAGGTAGCGCCAGCGCGTTGTCGGCCAGTACCACGAAGCCGCCGCTGGACAGGGTGACGAAGAACTCCCACACCGAGAGGTCGAAGCAGATCGAGGTGGAAGCCAGCACGCCCAGCAGATCGTCCTGACTGTAAACCGAACGGGACCAGCCGATCAGAGCAGCCGCATTGCGATGCTCGATCATCACCCCCTTGGGTTTACCGGTCGATCCCGAGGTGTAGATGCAGTACGCCAGGTTGTCCGGCGTGCAGGATCGTTCGAGGTCATGCTCCGGATAAGCGTCCAGGGCCAGATCGTCGACCGCCAGCATCTGCGCCGCCCCGCCTTGGGGAAGCGGCTCGAGCAGGACGCTCTGGGTCAGCAGCAGGCAGGCGCAGCTGTCTTCCAGCATGTAGGCCTGGCGCTCCCGTGGATACTCCGGATCCAACGGCACATAGGCGCCGCCCGCCTTGAGAATGGCCAGCAACCCCACCAGCATGTCCAGTTGCCGTTGCATGGCGATGCCGACCAGTACATCCGGCCCCACTCCTAGCTCGCGCAGTTTGTGTGCGAGGCGATTGGCACGCTGATTCAACTCGCGATAACTGTACTCCCGCTCGCCATCGATCAAGGCCAGCGCCTGTGGCGTTCTCGCCACCTGCTGCTGGAAGAGTTCGTGAAGGCAGCCCTGAGGGTATGGCGCAGCGGTGTCGTTCCACTCGTGAACTACCTGGCGCCACTCGGCCACGTCCAGAATGGGCAGCTCACCGATGCGCTGCTGCGGGTTCGCACAGATGGCCTCCAGCAGGTTGCGCCAATGGTCAGCCAGCCGCTGCGCGGTGGATCGGTCGAAGAGATCGGTAGCGTAGGTGAGTGAAGCACGCAGCCCTTGCTCGGACTCGAAGGTATCCAGCGTCAGGTCGAACTGAGCCGTGCTGGTTTCACGAGGCAGGTTTTCGACGAGCAGCCCTGGCAGCGACAGGGCACTGTCCTGACTCTCGCTCTGATGGTTGAACATCACCTGAAACAGCGGACTATGGCTCAGGTCACGTTCCGGTTGCAGGGCCTCGACCAGTTGCTCGAAAGGCAGATCCTGGTAGGCCTGGGCCTCCAGCGCCCGCTGTTTCACCTGACTCAGCAGGTCATCGAACGTGGTGTTCAGCTCGAAGTCCGCCTTCAGCACCTGCGTATTGACGAAGAACCCGATCAGGCCCTCGGTTTCCCTACGCAAACGGTTGGCGACAGGAACGCCCACGCAAATTTCCGCCTGCCCCGAATGACGGTGCAACAGACTCTGGAACGCCGCCAGCAGCAGCATGAAAAGCGTCACGCCTCGGCTTCTGGCCAGTTCGCGCAGGCTGCGCGCCAGTTCCTCGGAAAGCGCAATGCCCACCTCGCCCCCATGGTAGCTCTGCACCGCAGGACGTGAGCGGTCGCTGGGCAACTCCAGCGGTGGTTGCCCGCCATCCAGCAGGCCGCGCCAGTACTCCAGCTGGCGTTCACGCTCCCCCGCTTCCATGCAGCAGCGTTGCCACAAGGCATAGTCGGCATACTGAATGGGCAACACCGCCAGGCTCGCCTCGCGGCCCTCGCTGCTGGCCGCGTACAGACGCACCAGCTCGTCGACCATGCGGCCCATGGACCAGCCGTCGGCGATGATATGGTGCAGCGTGAGCACCAGCACATGCTCGTCCTCCGCCAGATGCAACAATCTGACGCGAAGCAGCGGCCCACGCTGGAGATCGAACAGGGTCTGGATTTCCTCCTCGATGCGTGTCTGAAGCACCGCCTCGCTGCTGCCACCGATGAACTCGCGTGGCAGTTCGAAGGGCATCTCGGCGAGGATCACCTGGACGGCCTGATCCTGTTCCTGACGAAAACAGGTGCGCAGCGTTTCGTGGCGGGCGATCAGGGCCTCGAAGCTGCGCTGCAGGACGCCTATATCCAGCCGTCCCCTCAGCCTGAGCACCGCCGGGATGTGGTAAGCCGAGCTCTCCGGTGCCATCTGCCAGAGAAACCACTGGCGCTGCTGTGCATAGGAAAGCGGCAGCACTGCCGCATCCTGACGGCTGACCGGAATCGGCAACTGCGACAGGCTGATGTTCTTCGCGACCAGTTTCTGAAAGAAGAGCTTGCGCTGCTCCTGGGGCAGGCGCATGAAGCGCTGGGACAGATCCATATTCTTGTCGGGCTGCATCTCACGCTTCCTCAAGCTCGTTCATCAAATCGCGAAGTTCGTCGAAATCGGCATCGCTACTGGGTACGTAATCCGCAACGCAAGCCGCATAGGCCTCCAGGGAGACACTCTGGAACATCAGCGCCAATGGCAGATTCACGCCCAACTCCTCCTGCGCCCAGGCCGTGGCGCGAGTGGCCAGCAGCGAGTGGCCGCCCAGGTCGAAGAAGTTGTCCTTCAGCCCTATTCGCGGCAGTTTCAACACCTGCTGCCAGATGCTCGCCAGTTGCCACTCCAGCTCACTGCGCGGTGCCACGTACCCCTGCTGCAAGTCGCCGGGATCTGGCTGGGGCAAGGCCTTGCGATCCAGCTTTCCGTTCGGTGTCAGTGGCAACGACTGCAGGAACAGCAGATGGGCCGGCACCATGTACTCCGGCAGACTGGCGCGCAGCGCCGCTTTCAACGTATCGCGCCGGGTGTTGTCCGGCTCGGCCGCCAGCCCTTCTGCGGGCACCACATAACCCACCAGTTGCGGCCCGGTTACGCCCGAATGCGCCACCACCACCGCATCGCGCACGGTTTCCTGCTCACGTAGCCGGGCCTCGATCTCGCCCAGTTCGATACGAAAGCCGCGAACCTTCACCTGGTGATCCACACGCCCCAGGTAGTCGACGACACCGTAGCTGCGCCCACGGGTCAGGTCGCCACTGCGATACAGGCGGCTACCAGGTACGCCGAACGGGTCCGGCACGAAGCGTTCCGCAGTCAGTGCCGGCCGATCGAGATAGCCTCGCGCTACCCCCTCCCCGCCCAGATACAGCTCTCCGGCGACACCGACAGGCAGGTGGTTGAGATGGGGATCGAGGATGTAGCCGCTGCGGTTGCCCAGCAGCGTGCCGATGGGCATGTAGGCAGCGCCACAGGCATCATCGCGGCGAGCCTTCCACAACAAGGGCGTGACGACGGTCTCGGTCGGGCCATAGCCGTTGAACAGGTACTGGGGTTTCAGCGCACGCCAGGCCAGGTCATAACTGGCCTGCGCCACGGCATCCCCGCCGAAGCAATAGACCCGCACCCGTGGCGGGTTGCCACTGCGCTCGGCATGCTCGGCCAATTGCTGCAGATAGACCGGAGGAAAGACTCCGACCGTGACGCCATGGCGATGCATCTCGGCATAGGTTCGCTCCGGCAACCAGAGGCTGTCGTCACGGATCAGTACCCTCGCCCCGTTGATCAACGGGTGCATCCAGCCTTCATGCGAACCGTCGAACGCGAACGACATGAAGTGCAGTTCGCAATCGTCCGGAGTCATTTCGTAGCGTTCGCCAGTGGCCACGATATGGGCGATCAACGGCCCATGGGAAACCGCGACGCCTTTCGGCAAGCCGGTCGATCCGGAGGTGTAGATCACATAAGCCAGGTTGTCGCCGTCCAGGGCCACCTGCGGATCGCTCGCCGAGAAGTCGCACCATTGCTCCTGCCTGTCCATCGACAGGCAGGACAGACCATCGGGAAGCGGCAATCGCTCCAGCAGATGGCTCTTGGTCAGCAGCAGGTGCGCCCGGCTGTCCTGCATCATGTACAGCAGCCGCTCCCGCGGATACTCGATGTCCAGTGGCACATAGGCACCACCCGCCTTCAGCACGGCCAGAAACGCCACCATGATTTCCGCACTGCGCGGCATGGCAATCGCCACTCGCACTTCCGGGCCTACGCCCCGAGCGATCAGTGCATGAGCCAGGCGGTTGGCCTGGCTGTCCAGCTCGGAGAAAGTCAGTACCCGATCATCGAATACGATGGCTGGCGCATCAGGTGCCAGCCGGGCGCGTTCAGCCACACGCTGGTGAATCAGCGGCGAAGACGGGAAACCTGAATCGCGGCGATTCCACAACGACTCGATCAGCGTCCGTTCCTCGTCATCCAGAAGTTCCAGATCGGCCAACCGGTGCTCGACGCCATCGACGAAACCTTCGAGCAGGTTCAGCAGATGCCGATCCAATCGGCTGATCCATGCATCGGAAAACACCTGACGGTCGTAGCTGTACTGCAGCGACAGCCTGTCATTGCCCCCCAGCGCCACGGTCAGCGGGTAGCTGGTCTGCTCATGCGTGTTGACCGCCCCGAAACGCAGACCGCCAGGCGCGCCTTTCTCCAGCGCTTCAGCCACGGGATAGTTCTCGAACACCAGCAGCGTGTCGAACAGTGCCTCACCGAAACCGGCCCAGCGCTGGATCTCGAACAACGGCGTGTGCTCCTGCTCACGCAATGCCAGGCTGCGGGCCTGCACCTCCTGCAGCCAGTCCGCCACACGCATCCCTGGTTGTGGCATGGATATGACCGGCAAGGTGTTGATGAACAGGCCGACCTGCCGCTCGATCCCGACCAGCTCCACCGGACGCCCGGAGACGGTCGAACCGAAAACCACGGCGTCCTGTCCGGTGTAGCGCTGCAACAACAGCGACCAGGCCGCCTGAACCAGCGTGTTGAGGGTCACGGCGTGTTTCTGGGCGAATGCCTTCAGGCGTGCAGTGCGCTCAGTGCTAATCTGGCTCTGCTGCTGAGCCCTGCCGAGCGGCTCGCGCTGCGCGGCGGCTGCCTGTGCCAGCAAGGTCGGAGCCGTTAGAGGCACCAGTTGTTCAAGCCAGAAAGCCTCGCTGGCCACCCGATCCTGCACGTGCAACCAGGCGATATAGTCGCGATAACGTCCGACCGGCTCGCCCATGCGCGCGCCCGCGCAATAACTGAAGACCTCGCCCAGCAACTGCGCCTGGCTCCAGCCATCGAGCAGGATGTGATGGTGGGTGTAGATCAGGTGGTGATGATCTTCGCCCGTGCGTATCAGCAGCAGGCGCAACAGCGGCGCCGTGTCGAGTTCGAAGCCACGCTGGCGCTCGCGCTCGGCCAACTCGTCTAGGGTTGCGGTGGCGTCTTCGCGGCGCCGCCAGTCATGCTCGTCGAGCGGCAATGCGACATGCCTGTGGATCAGTTGGACAGGCTGCTCCAGATCACCCTGCCACAGGTAGCTGGCTCGCAGTATCTCGTAACGTTCCATGACGGCCTGCCAGGCCTCTCGAAAGCGAACGGGATCGAGCCCTGCAATATCGACCCGCAACTGATTCACGTAATGCCCACTGGCCTGTTCGTAGAGCGAGTGGAACAGCATGCCGTGCTGCATCGGCGACAACGGATAGATATCCTCGATCCGCGCCAGGGGCAGACGATCCAGTTGCTCCTGACGCAACAGTGCCAGGGGGAAGTCCGAGGGCGTGGCACCTGCGCCGTCGTTCTGCACGCAGTGATCGATCAGCGCAGCCAGCTCCTGGCGGTAGTCCTCGACCAGTTGCCGGATGGTCGCCTCGTCATGCCGCTCGTGACTGAACGTCCATTGCAGGCTCAGCTCGCCGCCGTACACCTGACCCTCGATGCTCAACCAGTTGGCCAGCGGCGCCTGCTCGTCCTGGGCGCGCCCCGGGGATTCGCTGGCCGGGACGAACAGCGCCTGCTGGTCGAACTGGCCATCGAACTGGCCCAGGTAGTTGAAGGTGATACGCGGCTTCGGCAGGGCCGCCAGTTCGGCCCGGACATCGGCATCGCCCAGGTAGCGCAGCACGCCGAAGCCCAGCCCCTTGCTCGGCACCGCGCGCAGCTGCTCCTTGATCGCCTTGATCGAGCTGGGCAGATCGCTCCGCGGCGTCAGCCTGACCGGAAACATGCTGGTGAACCAGCCCACGGTGCGGGTCAGGTCGATGTCTTCGAACAGCTCTTCACGACCATGCCCTTCCAGCTGGATCAGCGCTGACTCGCCGCCACTCCAGCGTGTGACGACACGCGCCAGCGCGGTCAGCAACAGATCACCCACCTGAGTGCGATAGGCGCCGGGTGCCTCTTGCAACAGTTGCCGGGTCGACTCGGCATCGAGGGTCAGCGCGACTTTCCGTTCCAGCGCGTTGCTCAGGCCACCCTCGGGGTTGTCGCAGGGCAGATCCACCGGCGCGTCGGCCAGGGCCTCGCGCCAGTAATCCAGCTCGCCAGCCAGCGCACTGTCGCCGACATGGCCGTGCAAGCGTTCGGCCCAGGCCTGGTAGGAACTGGTCTTGGCGGGCAAGGCGAAGGCTGCGCCGGTTTCGGCCTGCTTCAGCAGGTTCTGCAAGTCTTCCAGCAGGATGCGCCAGGACACGCCATCCACCACCAGGTGATGGATCGCCAGCAGCAAACGCTGCGAACCGTCAGCCATGTCCACCAGCATGACCCGCAGCATCGGCCCCTCGGCCAAATCCAGGCTGCGCTGCGCTTCGTCGCAGAGACGCTCCAGAGCCTCGACGCCGTCGGCCTGACGATGCCAGACCGGCGCCTGCACGGGCAGCGCGGCATGCGCCTGCTGCCAACCTTGCGCGCCGGCCTCGAAACGCAGACGCAGGGCATCGTGCTGCTCGATCAGCCGTGCTACCGCGGCCTCCAGTCGAGCGGCCTGCAACGGCGCACGGGGCTCTAGCAGCAACGACTGGTTCCAGTGCTGGGGCCGAGGGATGTCCTGTTCGAAGAACCAGCGCTGCACCGGGGTCAACACCACGTCGCCGCTGACAGCCCCCTGATCGATGAGAACTTCGCCACCCACCTCGGCCACGGCGGCCAGGCTGCACACCGTCTGGTGACGAAACAGATCCTTGGGCGTAAAGCGGATGCCTGCCGCGCGAGCGCGGCTGACCACCTGGATGGAGACGATGGAGTCGCCGCCCAGCTCGAAGAAGTTGTCATTGCGGCCTATTCCCTCGCGCCCCAGCACCTCTTGCCAGATGGCTGCGATGCGTTGCTCGATTTCGTTCTGCGGCGCGGCATACTCGCTCTGTACCACGCTGGCGTCAGGCCTGGGCAATGCCTTGCGCTCCAGCTTGCCATTGGGGCTGAGGGGCATGCGCTCCAGGCTGATCCACTGCGTCGGTACCATGTAATCGGGCAGGCTTTGCCCCAGATGCCGGGCCAGCACATCGCGCCAGTCATCGGCCTCGCCGGCCAGTACCACGTAGCCCACCAGTTGCTTGCCGTCGATGGCCAGCACCGCGGCCTCGCGCACCCACTCGTGTTCGAGCAGGCGCGCCTCGATTTCACCCAGCTCGATACGCAGGCCACGCAGCTTGACCTGATGATCGATACGCCCGGCGTACTCGATCACTCCATCGGCGCGGTAACGTGCCAGGTCGCCTGTGCGGTACATGCGCTCGCCGGCTACGAACGGGCTGACGACGAAGCGCTCGGCGGTCAGTGAAGGCCGCTGGTGATAACCCCGCGCCAGCCCCTCGCCAGCGAGGTACAGCTCGCCCAACACGCCGGCTGGCACCGGCTGCAGGTCGGCATCGAGGATGTGGCAGGCCAGGTTGGCAATCGGCTGGCCGATCGGCACTGCGTCCTTGCCCTCTTCCACGCACGTCCAGTGAGTGACGTCGATGGCCGCCTCGGTCGGCCCGTAGAGGTTGTACAGGCTCGCCTGCGGCAGCCTGGCGAACACCTGCTGCTGGGCATCGACCGGCAGCGCTTCGCCGCTGCAGACGATGCGTTTCAAGCTGGCGCATGTGGCCACCTGCTTGTCCTGCAGGAAGGCCTGAAGCATCGAAGGCACGAAGTGCAGCGTGGTCACGCCTTCGCGGTTGATCAGCTCGACCAGTTTAGCCGGATCACGGTGATCGCCCGGTGCCGCGACCACCAGGCGCGCACCGGTCATCAGCGGCCAGAAGAATTCCCACACCGACACGTCGAAACTGAACGGCGTCTTCTGCAACACCGTATCGCTGGCGTCCAGGCCATAGGCCTGCTGCATCCAGCACAGTCGGTTGGTCAGGGCCGCGTGACGGTTGCCGGCGCCCTTGGGTTTTCCCGTGGAGCCGGAGGTGTAGATCACATAGGCCAGGTTCTCGCCATGGAGAGCCACATCGGGATTGCTCTCGGCCAGGCCTTCCAGCCAGTCGTCATCCTGATCCAGGTCGATGCGCTGTACATCTTCGGCCACTGGCAGGTGCAGATGCGACTGGCTCAGCAGCAGGCGGACGCCACTGTCGTCGAGCATGTAGGCCAGGCGCTCGGCCGGATATTCCGGATCCAGCGGCACGTAGGCACCACCGGCCTTGAGGATGGCCAGCAGGCCCACGACCATCTCGACGGAGCGCTCCACCGCGATGCCCACCAGCACGTCGGGGCCGACGCCCAGTTCGATCATCTTGTGCGCCAGACGGTTGGCGCGTGCGTTGAGCTGCGCGTAATCGAGTGTTCTGCCAGCGAAGCACAGTGCCGGCGCCAGCGGGTTGCGCGCGGCCTGCGCCTCGATCAGGCGGTGCACCGGGCAATCCAGCGGATATTCCACTGCGGTGGCGTTCCAGTCGCGGATGATGCGCAGACGCTCACCTGCGTCCAGCATCGACAGCTCGGCAATGCGCTGCTGTGGGTCGGCGACGATTGCGCGCCACAGGTTGCCCAAGTGATGCGCCATACGCTCGATGGTATCGGCATCGAACAGATCGTCGGCATAGGTCAACGCAGCATGCAGCTTGCCGCCACGTTCGTAGGTATCCAGGGTGAGGTCGAACTGGGTGGTACGGCTGCGCCAGTCGATCTGGCTGAAGGTGAGCCCGGCATCCGTCTGCAACGCGGTGATGTCGGCCACCTGCGGCTGGTGGTTATACATCACCTGGAACAGCGGGTTGTGGCTCAGGCTGCGTTCCAGGTTGAAGGCCTCGACCAGACGTTCGAACGGCAACTCCTGGTGATCTTGCGCTCCCAGCGTGATTTCACGGATGCGCTGCAGGTACTCGTCCAGACCCAGCTGCCCCTCCAGACGCAGGCGCAGCACCTGGGTATTGACGAAGAAGCCGATCAGCCCTTCGGTTTCGTTGCGGGTGCGATTGGCGATTGGCACGCCGACGCGGATGTCCGCCTGCCCGCTGTAGCGCTGCAGGAGGATGCCGAAGCTGCCCAGCAACAACATGAACAGGCTGATGCCCTGCGCCCTGGCCAGGCTGCGCAGCCCCTCGGCCAGCTCGGCGTCGATGCTGAACTCGTGGCGCGTACCGCGATGGCTGGCCACTGCCGGACGGGGACGGTCAGCCGGCAAGGCCAGCGGCGTATGTTCCTCGCCCAGGTGCGCGCGCCAGTAGTCCAGTTGGCGCTCCTGCTCGCCGGCTTCCAGCCAGCGGCGTTGCCAGAGGGCGTAATCGGCGTACTGGATCGGCAATGCCGGCAATTCCACCGGAGCGCCAAGAGCATGGCCGTCATACAGACGAGCCAGTTCGTCGACCAGCAGATTCATCGACCAGCCATCGGCGACGATATGGTGCAGGGTCAGCAGCAGAACATGCTCGTCATCAGCCAGACGCAGCAGGCGGATGCGCAGCAGCGGCCCCTGCTCCAGGTCGAACGGCAGCCACGACTGCCGCTCCGCCTCTTCACGCACACGCGCCTCGCGCAGCGTTACCTCCAGCGCACTCAGGTTCTCCCGCTCGATCCGCACCACGTCCGCCAGAGGCGCCAGGTACAGGCTGTCGTCATCCCGACGGCAAAAGACCGTACGCAGGGTTTCATGACGCGCCACCAGATCGGCGAAAGCACGCTGCAGCGCCGCCTCATCCAACGCACCGCGCAGGCGTACCGCACACGGCAGGTTATAGGCGCCACTCTGCGGCTCCAGTTGCCAGAGAAACCACATACGCCGCTGGGCGGCGGACGGCGCATCGCGATCCTCGGCTGCCACTCCAGCGGGGATCGGCAGCAGGGAGAAATCGACCCCTTCCTCGCGCAGCCCTTCGAGAAACAGCCTACGTTTTTCCAGCGGCAGCTCGATAAAACGACGGGCCAGCATCAGGGACTGTTGTGCATTCATCTCGTGTCATCCGTATTCGTGGGGCGTGAAGCCGGTTCGCGCTATAACCAGCAATACGAACGAGTGGAGGATGGAATTAGCCGGCTAAATCCGTAGATGGGCACCTCGTCCCCTGAAGAACATCATCGTCATCGGGGGATTTCCCATGTCCATCGCCAATGCAGTCCGCACCCTGGCTCGCCGCGTCGGGCTTGCCCGGCCCAGCGCCTACCGCCTCTTCGACGTGCGCCTGGAACGGCGCATCGCCCTCAGCCCGGCACTGACCCGCTTCGTCTTCAGCGGCCCGGAGGTCGGTCAGATGCGCACCCTCGCCCCGGATCAGCGCATCAAGGTGCTGCTGCCCGCACCAGACGGCAGCCTGCCAAGCCTGCCGACACAAGGCGACTGGCACGCCAACCTGCGCGCGCTGGAAAAGCCGCGGCGCCCGCCCATGCGTACCTACACCATTCGCGAGCTGCGTGCGGAGGCCGGTGAAATCGACGTGGACTTCGTTCTGCATGGCGAAACCGGCCCAGCCTCGGCATGGGCCACCCATGCTCGCCCCGGCGACCGGGTACAACTGGTAGCGCCCAACGCCACCTATCATGGCGACCCTGGCGGCTACGAATGGCGGCCACCGGTCGCCGTACGCCATGTGCTGCTGATAGGTGACGAGACCGCGCTGCCGGCTATCGCCGGGATCGTCGAGCAACTGGCCGAGCGAGAGGACGCTCCGGTGGTACAGGCCTTTGTGGAAATCCCCACGCAGCAGGATGCCCTGCCACTGCCCTGCGGCCCGCTGACCCGCCTGCACTGGCTGCCACGCGCAGGCACCAGTGCCGGGCATGGCGACAGGATGCTCGAAGCTGCTTGCGAGCTGGCCACCCTGCCCAGCTCCGCACCCCGCGAGAACGGCCGGGCGCCCCTGAGCCAGGTGGACATCGACAGGGAACTGCCCTGGGAGCTGGCCAACCCCATCGACACGGCGTTCTACGCCTGGGTCGCCGGCGAGTCGGCGGCAGTGATGGCGATTCGTCGTCTGTTCGTCGGGGAGTTCGGCCTGGATCGCCGCAGCGCCAGCTTCATGGGCTATTGGCGCCACGGCAAAGTGCTGAGCTAGCAGGCCATGCCGAGTACTGCATCAACAGTGCTCGGCAACCCCGCCGCGAACCGGTACGAGCTGCGATGACAGGCGCTCGATAATGACCTGCAATACACGCGACTCATGCTCATGAATGAAGAAGTGCCCACCTTCGAACATACTCAGAGAGAAGTCCGAGGCAGCTTCCTCTCCCCATGCCTGCAACTGCTCCAGACTGCTCCTGTCACGGGTTCCGCCAAGCACATGGATCGGTAACGCCAGACGTGGCGGCTGACGGTAGTGATAGTGCCCACACATCAGAAAATCGGCACGCAGGATCGGTAGGGTCAGGCTCATCAGCTCACGACTGGCCAGCACCTCTTCGGGAGTACCTTGCAACTCACGCAGCTCGGCGATCAGTTCTTCGTCGCTCTTGGCCTGCGCATAGCCCTTCTCGTAGTCCTCACGCCGGGTCGGTGCTGCGGTACCGGAGGCGAACAGCATGAGCGGAGGCGGACAACCCAGCTCGCGCAAGGCGTGAGTCAACTCGAAGGCAAGCAAGGCGCCCAGGCTGTGTCCGAACAGAGCATAGGGGCGACGCAGCTCCGGCATCAGCTCCTTGGCCAGTTGCCGGGCCAGGGCGCACATGTCGGTCTGCAGCGACTCACCGAGACGAGAACCCCGTCCCGGCAGCTCGACCGGTCGTACCACAAGCCAGTCCGGCAGCTTGCGCCGCCAGCGGCTGTAGACCATGGCACTGGCACCGGAGTAAGGCAGGCAATAGATATCCACAGCGCCCACACTCAGTTCGCCAGCGCGCCTTCACGCTCGCGAGCCATCTCGTCCATTTTCTTGCGCAGGCTCAAGGGACGCATGTCGGTCCACACCTCTTCGATGTAGGCCAGGCACTCCTTCTTGAAACCGCTCTTGCCGGCGGCACGCCAGCCCTTGGGGATTTCCTTGTAGTCTGGCCAGATCGAGTATTGCTCCTCGTGGTTGACCACTACCTGGAAGATGATGTCGTCGCGATCGAATACCGAGTTCATGTTTTTCTCCGTGCAGAGCCCGTATGGGCGTTCGCTTTCAAGACGGTTGGGTAGCGGGGAAAATTAGCCTTTGCGGCATCGCCTTCGCGAATGGCCTTGCCTTGACCCTTTTTTCGAAGCGCCAGAATGGCCTTTTGAAATTCAATCGTTTACCGAGGGAACGGAGAAAAGGGATAAAACCCGGATAGCGCCGCTCCTTCTTTTAGAATCAGAGGATTGGCGGGCAGAGTGGCTACTTCACTGCCGTGTAGGCAGCCTAGAAAGCCATCCTCCCAATCCGCTGCGCATCCCGAATCTTCACTGCCGTGCAGGCAGCTCGTAAATTGCCATAAACAGCCAGCGCTAGGCCGGGCACGGTACGCCGGAGCTCCTGTAGGGTGCGCCGTGCGCACCACCAACCCACCATAGGAACCCGGTGCGCACGGCGCACCCTACGGAACTCAAGCCAGCGCTGCCGTTACCGCACGACCGAAGATCTCCGCCACCTCGTCGATCTGCTCGGCGGTGATGATCAGCGGCGGCAGGAAGCGCACCACGGCGCCATGCCGGCCGCCCAGTTCGAGGATCAGACCACGGCGCAGGCATTCACGCTGAACGCGCGAAGCCAGTTGCCCGTCGGCGGATGGATGGCCCAACGCATCCGGCGCGCCATCGGGGTCGACGATTTCGACGCCGAGCATCAGCCCTCGCCCACGGATATCACCAAGCTGCGGACACTGCCGCTGCAGCTCGCGCAGATGCCCGGCCAGGCGCTCGCCCATGGCCGCCGCATGGCTGGGCATATCCTGTTCGGCCAGGTAGCGCATCACCGCCGAGCCGGCCGCCATGGCCATCTGGTTGCCACGGAAGGTGCCGGCATGGGCGCCGGGCTGCCATTTATCCAGCCAGTCGCGATAGACCACCACCGACAGCGGCAGGCTGCCACCGATGGCCTTGGACAGCACCACCACGTCCGGCACGATGCTGGCGTGCTCAAAGGCGAACATGCGCCCGGTGCGGGCGAAACCGCTCTGGATCTCGTCGAGGATCAACGGGATTCCGGCCTTGGCGGTGATTTCACGCAGGCCGCGTAGCCACTCCAGGTCAGCGGGAATCACCCCACCCTCACCCTGCACCGCCTCGACCACCACGGCGGCCGGCGCTTGCACGCCGCTCTCCGGATCGCTCAGGAGGTTTTCCAGATAACGTAGATTGGCCTGCACGCCGGCCTTGCCGGACAGACCGAATGGGCAACGGTAATCGTAGGGGTACGGCAGGAACTGCACGCCATGACCCAGCAAGGCGCCCAACGGCGTCTTGGCCTTGAGGTTGCCCATCAGACTCAGCGCCCCCTGACTCATGCCGTGGTAGCCGCCCTGGAAGGCCAGTACCGTGCTGCGTCCAGTGGCGATACGTGCCAGTTTCAGCGCCGCTTCCACCGCGTCGGTGCCGGTGGGCCCACAAAACTGAATCTTTGCCTGCCTGGCAAAGGATTGCGGCAAGGCCGCGAACAGATCCTGGACGAAGCGATCCTTGACCGGTGTGGTGAGATCCAGAGTGTGCAACGGCAGCTCGTCCGTCAGCACCTGACGGATCGCCTCGATCACCACCGGGTGATTGTGCCCCAGCGCCAGGGTGCCGGCGCCGGCCAGGCAGTCGATGAAGGTACGCCCTTCCACATCCTCTACATGGATACCGCGGGCACGCTTGAGCGCCAGCGGGATACGCCGCGGATAACTGCGCGCATTGGACTCCTGACGTGCCTGTCGCTCCAGCAGCGGCGACTCGGTGAACTCGTACAGCCCTTCGGCCTCTTGCAGCGGTTGTTGCTCGATAACGCTGGCGACGACATTCATGATGTCTCGAACCCTCGGTGATGTGGCACAAGCCACGGCAGACGGATGACCGAAACGCATACGGCGCATTTCGATTGGCACTGCAATGAAAACGCAGGAGGGGCGGACGGATTTACCTTCCAATGGTGATAACGGGTAGGGTGCGCCATGCGCACCACAAAGTTACCGATATGCCGGTTTGGTGCGCACAGCGCACCCTACCCAGGCCTCCTTCTCCAACTAAAGTTCTTCCAGTCGCGCCATCAGGTCGCTCAGGCGGCTGGCCTTCTGCTCGCTGATCGCACTGTTCTCCAGCGACTCGATATAGCTCGCCAGCTCCTCCACCGTGCTGCACTCGAACATCGCGCGCAGCGGCACGTTGCGCTGCAGAGCCTTCTGCACCCGCGAGGCGATCTGCGTGGCCAGCAGCGAATGCCCGCCCAGTTCGAAGAAGTTGTCGAACACGCCGACCCGCTCCAGCTTCAGCACCTCGGCCCAGATCTGTGCCAGGGTCTGTTCCAGTTCATTGCGTGGCGCCTGGTAGGCCTGGCTCTGCGTCTGGCAGATATCCAGGGCCGGCAGCGCCTTGCGGTCGAGCTTGCCGTTGGCGTTGAGCGGCATCCGCTCCAGCACCATCCAGTGCAGCGGCACCATGTAGTCAGGGAGTTCGCTGCGCAGTTGCTGCTTGATCGCTTCGAACCATTCGCCCTGCGCCACCACCAGGCTGGCTGGCGAGGCTTCGGCGAAACGCTGCGCATCGGCCGGCACCAGGTAGCCGACCAGGTACTTGCCGCCTGGCCCCTCCTGCACGCCCACCGCTGCCTCGCGCACATCGGCTCGCTCGTGCAGCCGCGCCTCGATCTCGCCCAGCTCGATACGGAAGCCACGGATCTTCACCTGATGATCGATACGCCCGACGTACTCCAGCACGCCATCGCCGCGTCGCCGCGCCAGGTCACCGGTGCGGTACAGACGCTCGCCCGCCGCGCCGAACGGATGCGGCACGAAAGCCTGCGCGGTTCGCCGTGGGTCGCCGACATAGCCACGGCCCACCCCACTGCCTGCCACGCACAGCTCCCCCACCGCGCCCAGCGGCACCAGTTCGAAGGCATCGTCGGGGCTGAGCAGATACAGCCGGTTGTTATCGGTGGGGCTGCCGATCGGCAGGTAGATGCCCTGGGTGGAAGCCTGGTCGACACGGAAGAACGCTACGTCATCGGAGCATTCCGCCGGGCCATAGGCATTGACCAGGCCGACCTGCGGATAGCGCGAGAGCCACTGCCGCGCCAGCTCCGGCGCCATGGCCTCACCGGTGGGCAGCATCCAGCGCAGCCCGCCCAGCGCCTGCGGCTCCTCGGCGAGCATGCCCTGGATCAGCGACGGCACGCTTTCCAGCAGCGTGATGCACTGTTCGCGCACATGCGTCAGCAAGCCCTGCGGATCATGGGCGATGGCGTTCGGCACGATCACCACACGGCCACCGAACAACGGCGCGGCGAGGAACTGCCAGACCGAAATGTCGAAGCTCTGCGAGGCGGTCTGGGCGATCACGTCACGCTCGTCCAGCGCCAGGTAGGGCACCTTGCTCAACTGGTTGTTGAGCATCCCCGCCTGCTCCACCATCACGCCCTTGGGCAGGCCGGTGGAGCCGGAGGTGTAGATCACGTAGGCGAGGTTCTGCGGCCCGCTGTACACCTGCGGATCATGCTCGGGTACCTCGCCCTGCTGGATTTCGTCCCACACCAGCAGGCGCGGACGCCCCACGCAGCCCAGCTCGTCGAACAACGCCAGTGCCTGTTCACGGCTGGCCTGGGTACAGACCAGCAGTGGGGTACGGCTCAGCTCGACGATACGGGTCAGGCGTGAAGTCGGATGAGCGGGGTCGAGCGGCAGGTAGCCGGCACCGGCCTTGAAGCTGCCGACGATCATGCCCAGCAGGTCGAGACCGCGCTCGGCCAGCAGTGCCACCGGCTGGTCGATGCCGACTCCGGCAGCGAGCAAAGCATGGCCAAGACGGTTGGCCCTGCGGTTCAGCTCGGCATAGCTCCACTGACGCTCCAGGCAACTGGCGGCGATACGCTCGGGATGCGCCGCCACCTGAGCCTCGAACAACCGCACATAGCCCTGCTCCAGCGGGTAGACCTGCTCGCTGCGGTTGCAGTCATCGAGCAGCAGACGACGCTCGTCCTCGCCCAGCAGCGGCAGTTCCGACACTTCGCCATGGAAACCTTCGGCCAACGCAAGCAGCAGGCGCTTGAACTCGCCCAGCAGGCATTCGATGGTCGATGCCTCGAAATAACGCTGGTCATAGGACAGGTGCAGGCCCAGATCATCGCCCGGGTAGCAGACCACGGTCAGCGGGAAGTTGGTGTGGGTACGCCCCGAATCGGAACTGGCATTTAGACTCTGCGCGCGATCCAGCACCGACACCTCCACGGGCGCGTTCTCGAACACGAACAAGCTGTCGAACAGCGGCTGGCCCTTGGGCAGTTCGCTGCTCTCCTGGATCGTCACCAGCGGCAGGTGCTCGTGCTCACGCAACTCAAGGTTGCGTTCGAACAAGCCGCTCAGCCATTCACGTACCGTGCAGCGCTCACCGGTAGCCGGCAGTCGCACACGCAGCGGGATACTGTTGATGAACAGGCCGACGGTACGCTGCATATCCGGCATGCCCACCGGTCGCCCGGCCACGGTGACACCGAACAGCACATCACGCTCGCCGCTATATCGGCGCAGGGTCAGCGCCCATGCAGCCTGGGCGAAGGTATTGACGGTGAGCTGGTAGCGCTGCGCCAGCTCACGCAGACGCGCACCCTCGGCGGCGTCCAGACGGGTATGGCAATCGCCCACGACCATCCCGCCACTTTCACCAGCATGTTCGCGCAGCAGCGGTCGATCGCTGGGCAGAGGCGTCTGGCGCTCGAAGCCACGCAGGGTCTCGCTCCACCAGCGGCGCGACTGCTGCAGATCCTGGCGCTGCAGCCAGGCGATATAGTCGCGGTAGCGCGGCGGTTTCGCCAGGTTGGCTTCGCGCTCTTCACCCAGGGCGCTGTAGATCTCGAAGAAATCGTTCATCAGCAAGCCACGGCACCAGGCATCGATGAGGATGTGGTGATTGCTCATCATGAACCAGTAGCGCGCCGCGCCCAGGCGGATCAGACGCAGGTGGAACGGTGGCTCCTCGAGCAGCGCGAAACCGGCCTCGCGCTCACGCTTGTGCAGCGCCTGCAGTCGCTCTTCGTGCCCCTGCTCGGGCAACGCGCTCCAGTCGAGGAACTCGATGCGTACCCGACCCGGCTTGTGGATCACCTGCAGCATCGTCTCACCAGCATTCCATACGAAGGACGCGCGTAGCGCCTCGTGGCGCGCCACCACCGCCTGCCAGGCGGCAGCGAAACGCTCGGGGTCAAGTTCGCTGTTAATACGGTAGCGATCCTGCATGTAGTAGATACCGGTACCCGGCTCCAGCAGGGTGTGCAGCAGCAGCCCCTCCTGCATCGGCGTCAGCGGGTAGACATCCTCGATCTCGCTGGCGGCTACCGGCAGTGCGTCCAGCTGCGCCTGGGTGAGCTGCGCCAGCGGGAAGTCGGACGGGGTCAGACCTCCGGCGCCGTCCTCCAGGCAATGCGCGATCAGCGCCTGCAGCTCGTCGAGGTAGGCCTGCGCCAGCGCACTCACCGTGCTCTCGTCATAACGCTCACGGCTGTACGTCCAGCGCAGCAGCAGTTCGCCGCCATAGACCTGGCCGTCGACGCTCAGCTCGTTGGGCAGTGGCGCCTGCTGGTCATGGATCGGCCCGATGGGCTGATCCAGCGGCTGGAACAGGGCATCGGTGAAGCTCTGGTCGAACTGGCCCAGGTAGTTGAAGGTGATCCTGGCCTGCGGCAGCGCAGCCATCGCCTCGCGTAGCGCAGGGTCGGCCAGATGACGCAGCACGCCATGACCGAGCCCCTTGTGCGGCACCGCACGCAGTTGCTCCTTGATCGCCTTGATCGATTCGCCCGGTGCCTGCGCCGGGGTCAGGCGCAGCGGATAGGCGCTGGTGAACCAGCCGACGCTGCGGGTCAGGTCGATGTCGTCGAACAACGCTTCGCGACCGTGGCCCTCCAGTTGTACCAACGCCGAGGGTTGCCCTGTCCAGCGACACAGTACCCGCGCCAGAGCTGTCAGCAGCAGATCGCCGACCTGGGTGCGATAGGCCGCCGGCGCCTGTTGCAGCAATTGCCGAGTACGCTGTGCATCGAGGCGCAGGCTGACACTTGCCGCCAGCGCCTCGCTGTTGCCGCCCTTCGGATGATCACAAGGCCAGTCGCCCTGTTCGCTACCGAACTGGGTCTGCCACCAGAGCAGCTCTTCACGCAACGATTCACTGCCGGCGTAGGCCTGCAAGCGTGCAGCCCAGTCGCGCAAGGCGCTGGTCTTGGCCGGCAATACCAGCGGCTCGCCGGCAGCGAGTTGGCGATAGGCCTGCTGCAGGTCTTCCAGCAGGATGCGCCAGGACACCCCGTCCACCACCAGGTGGTGAATCGCCAGCAGCAGACGCTGCTCGCCAGCCGAGTCGCTTTCCACAAGCACAGCGCGCAGCAGTGGCCCCTGTTCGAGGTCAAGGCTGCGCTGGGCCTTGTCGAACAGCTCGGCGCAATCGTCGAAGGACTGCACCTGTTCATGCCAGAGCAGCGCCTCGTCCTGCACTGGGCGATGGGTTGCCTGCCAGCCCTCGTCGCCGAGCCGGAAACTCAGGCGCAGGGCATCATGCTGTTCGATCAGCCGTTGCAGCGCCTGGCGCAGCAAGCCGGGATCGAGGCGTTGCTGCGGTTGCAACAGCACCGACTGGTTCCAGTGCTCGCGGCGCGGCAGCGCCAGGTCGAAGAACCAGTGCTGGATCGGCGTCAGTGTACTGTCGCCCTGCACTGCACCTTGCTCCGCCTGGCTGGCCTGACTGTGGCGAGCCACACCGGCGAGGCTCTGTACGGTCTGGTACTGGAACAGGTCGCGCGGGCTGAAGTGGATGCCGAGCTGACGCGCACGGCTGACCACCTGGATGGACAGGATCGAGTCGCCGCCCAGCTCGAAGAAGTTGTCATCGAGGCCGACCTGCTCGACATTGAGCACCTCGCGCCAGATACCGGCCAGTTGCTGCTCCAGCAGACTGCGTGGCGCCAGGAAGGCCTGGCGGCCCTGTGCCGGGTCGGGTGCTGGCAGCGCGCGGCGGTCGAGTTTGCCGTTGGCAGTCAGCGGCAGGTCGGCGAGCAGCAGCAGATGAGTCGGCACCATATAGTCCGGCAGTTGCTGCCTGAGATGCGCTTTCAGTGCCTCGCGCAACTCGGCCTGGGCTGCCTCGTCCTGCTCGGCCACTGCGCTGGCGACATAGCCCACCAGTTGCTTGCCGCTCGGGCTGTCCAGCGCCAATACCACCGCCTCGCGAACCTGGGGATGTTCCAGCAGGCGCGCCTCGATCTCACCCAGTTCGATACGGAAACCACGAATCTTCACCTGATGGTCGATGCGACCGGCGTATTCCACCAGGCCATCGTCGTGCTGGCGTGCCAGGTCGCCCGTGCGGTACAGGCGACCCGTGCCGAACGGATCGGGCACGAAGCGTTCGGCCGTCAGCCCAGGGCGCTGGTGATAGCCACGCGCCAGGCCGGCGCCACCGACGTAAAGCTCACCAGTCGCGCCCTGCGGCAGCAGTGCCAGGTCGGCATCGAGGATGTAGGCGACACGCGCGCCGACCACGCTGCCGATAGGCACGCTGGCAGCCCCCACCTCCAGTTGCTCGGGTGCCAGGCAGGCCAGCGGCATCACTACCGTCTCGGTCGGCCCGTAGGCATTGAAGAACTGCGCGGGCGCGAAGGCCTGACGAATGCGCTGCAGGTGTTCGGCGGTCAGCGCCTCGCCGCCAGTGATGCACATGCGTACCGGCAGTTGCCGGTTCTGCCCCTGCAACCACTGGGCAAGCTGGCTGCCGTAGCTCGGCGTGAAGCCGAGCACGGTCACGCCCTGCTCGTGGATCAGCCCGCAGATGTCTTCAGCGCCCCACTGCCCCTGCGCACGCAGCACCACGCGCGCACCACACAGCAGCGGCGCCAGCAGGCGTTCGCTGGCGGCGTCGAAGTTGATCGAATAGAAGTGCAACTCACAGTCGGAAGCCTGCATGCCGAAACGCTCGATCACCGCCTGGCAGTGCATGGCGATCTCGCCGTGGGACACCACCACGCCCTTGGGCTTGCCGGTGGAACCAGAGGTGTAGATCAGGTAGGCCTGATGCTGCGGCCCGCTGAAAGAAGGCAACGGCGCGGCGTCCTCTTCCTCCAGTGCCGGGCCGTCGTCCTCCAGGCACCAACGCACAACACCGGCCGGCAGTTCACCGAGTGCCTCCAGCAACTGCGCGTGGCTGAGCAGCAAACGCACGCCGCTGTCCTCGATCATGTATTGCAGGCGTTCGAGCGGGTACTCAGGGTCGAGCGGCACATAGGCGCCGCCCGCCTTGAGGATGGCCAGCAGGCCGACCACCATCTCCAGCGAACGCTCCAGGGCCAGACCAACCCTGACCTCGGGGCCGACCCCATGCCGACGCAGCACGCGCGCCAGGCGGTTGGCGCGCGCGTCCAACTCGGCGTAGCTGAGGGTCTGCCCGGCGAAGGTCAGGGCCGGTGCCTGCGGCGTGGCGGCTGCACGGGCGGCGAACAAATCGTGAATGGTGTTCTGCAGCCCCGTTTCATCGATATCTCCGCCCAGGCTGGCAAGTAATCCACGCTGCTCGTCACGATCCAGCAGCGGCAGATCGGCCAGGCACCGATGTGGCTCATCGACCATCGCCGCCAGCAGGTTCTGCCAATGCCTGGCCATACGCGCGATACGTGGCTCGTCGAACAGATCGGTGCTGTAGGTCAGGCAGCAGCCCAGGCGCTGGTCGAGATCGGTGACCTCCAGGTTGAGGTCGAACTTGGTCGCTCGCGCATCGTTGGCGATGTACTCGACCGTCATCCCGGCCAGTTGCCGGGTCTGCTGGAACTCCCAGCGCTGCACGTTGCACATCACCTGGAACAGCGGGTTGTAGGCCGCGCTGCGCGGCGGTTGCAGCGCCTCCACCAGATGGTCGAAAGGCAGATCCTGATGCGACTGGCCGTCGATCACGGTCTGCCGCACCTGCTCCAGCAACTCACCGACGCGCATCTGCCCGTAAAGCTGGCAACGCAGCACCTGGGTATTGAGGAAGGCACCGATCAGCCCTTCGCTCTCCGGGCGGATTCGTCCCGCTACCGGTGCACCGATGCGCAGATCCTGCTGGCCGCTGTAGCGATAGAGCAAAGTCGCCAGGGTCGCGATCATGGTCATGAACAGAGTCAGCCCGCGTGCAGCGTTGAACCGGCGCACCCGCTCGGCCAACTCAGGGTCGAGGTCGAAGCGATAGAGATCGCCCTGATGGCTCTGCACCGGCGGCCGTGGACGGTCGCTCGGCAGCTCCAGCAGCGGATGTTCATGGCCCAACTGAGCCTTCCAGTAATCGAGCTGACGCTGACCCTCACCGGCCTCCAGCCATTCACGCTGCCACACGCTGTAGTCCAGGTACTGCACCGGCAAGGGTGGCAGTGGCGAATCGCGCTCGTCGAGAAAGGCTTCGTAGAGCGCCCCCAGTTCGCGGGCGAAGATGTCCATCGCCCAGCCTTCGGTGACGATGTGGTGCAGGGTCAGCGCCAGGTAGTGTTCGCGCTCGGCCATCTTCACCAGGCACACCCGCAGCAACGGCCCGCTTTCCAGGTCGAAGGGGCGGTGCGCCTCGCTGTCGGCGAGCGCCTGCAAGCGTTGCTGGCGGTTGACGCGATCCAGCGCGGAGAAATCCTGCCAGTCCATGCGCACCCCGCCATCGCTGTGCACACGCTGTACCGGCACCCCGTCGAGGCTGGGGAAGGTGGTGCGCAGGGTCTCGTGGCGCTGCACCAGAGCCTGTAGCGCGGCCTCGAAACGCGCCACGTCCAGCGGCCCGCTCAAACGCGCCAGGCCGCCGACGTTGTAGGCCGGGCTGTCCGGCTCCAGTTGCCAGAGGAACCACATGCGTTGCTGCGAATAGGACAGCGGCACCGGCAGTTCGCGATCGATACGACGGATCGCGCCATGACTGTCACCCTGGCCGCTGGCCTGGAGCAGCGCCACCCGTTCGGCGAAAGCCTCCAGCTCGCTGGCCTCGAACAGCACGCGCAGCGGCAGGTCGACGTCGCAGGCCTGACGGGTGCGCGAGACGATCTGGGTTGCCAGCAACGAATGGCCGCCAAGTTCGAAGAAGTCGTCGCGCAGGCCGATCTGCGGCAAGCCGAGCACCTCGCTCCAGATCGCGGCGATGCGGCGCTGCAGTTCACTGCGTGGCTCGACATGCTCACGCTGCTGCCACACCGGCTCGGGCAGCGCCCGCAGGTCGAGCTTGCCGCTGGGCCCCAGAGGCATTTGCGCCAGGCGCATCAGTTGCGCCGGCACCATGTAATCCGGCAGCTCGTCCTGCAAGGCGCCGCGCAGGCGCGCACTCTGCTCGCCTTCCGTCTCGGTGGCCGCCGCGCCGGTGTAGTAGCCCACCAGCTGACTGCCGGCCACGCCCTCGCGGATCAGCACCACGGCCTGCGCTACCCCCGGCTGGGCCAGCAGGCGCGCCTGGATTTCCTCGGGTTCGATACGAAAGCCGCGCAGCTTCACCTGGCGGTCGAGGCGCCCCAGGTACTCCAGCACGCCATCGGCGCTCCAACGTGCTCGGTCGCCGGTGCGATAGAGGCGTTCACCATCGGCGGAGAACGGGTCGGCGACGAAGCGTTCGGCACTCAGACCGGGGCGTCCCAGGTAGCCACGAGCCAGGCCCAGGCCGCCGATGCACAGCTCGCCGGGCACACCGACCGGCAGCGGATTCAATTCGCCATCCAGCACCCGGCAGATCACGTTGCCCAGCGGACGGCCGATCGGCGAACGCTCGCCATCCTGCTCCCGGCAGTGCCAGTGGGTGACGTTGATCGCAGTCTCGGTCGGCCCGTAACGGTTGTGCAGGGCCACGCCCGGCAAGCGTTGCAGCACGCGATTGCGCAGGGCTGCCGGCAACGCCTCGCCACCGGAGAACAGACGACGCAGACGGGAGCCTTCGGCGACGCCAGGTTCGTCGATGAACAGTTGCAACAGCGGCGGCACGAAATGCAGCGTGGTGACCCCGAACTGCCGCACCAGCTGTACCAGGCGCGCCGGATCGCGGTGCTCGCCGGGCGCGGCGAGCACCAACCGGCAGCCGCTTACCAGTGGCCAGAAGCACTCCCACACGGACACGTCGAAGCTCACCGGCGCTTTCTGCAACAGCACGTCGTCGCGGCCAAGCGCGTAGGTCGCCTGCATCCATTGCAGGCGTTCGGCCAGGGCCCCATGGGTATTGCCGACGCCCTTGGGCTGGCCGGTGGAGCCGGAGGTGTAGATAACGTAGGCGAGGTTGTCGCCGTGCAGGCGCAGGCCGGGAGCAGCACTGGGCCAGCCATCGAGGTGGAGATTGTCCAGGCAGATCGATGTGACGCCATCGACGGCAGGCAGGCGCTCGAACAGCTGACTCTGGGTCAGCAACAGTTCGGCGCCGCTGTCGGCCAGCATGTAGGCCAGACGTTCGGCGGGATAGTCCGGATCCAGCGGCACGTAGGCACCGCCTGCCTTGATGATCGCCAGCAGGCCGATCAGCAACTGCGGCGAACGCTCGGCACAGATCGCCACGCGCACGTCGGGGCCGACGCCCTTGTCACGCAGGTAGTGGGCCAGGCGATTGGATCGCGCATGCAGTTCGGCATAGTCAAGGCTGCCGCCGTCCCACTCCAGGGCCACGCAATCGGCGGATGACGCCAGTTGCCGCTCCAGCAGCTCCGGCAGCCAGACGCGCGCCGGCTCGCAGAGCGCGCTGCCCCAGGCCTGCAACTGCATAGCCTGCCCGGCATCGACCAGGGCGACATCGCCCAGGCAACGCTGCGGATCGTCCACCACCTGACGCAGCAGCTCCAGGTATTGCCCGGCGAAGCGCTGGATGCTGGCTTCCTCGAACAGGTCGGCGGCGTAGTCGAAGTTGAGGGTCAGGCGGCCACGCGCATCTTCTTCGCTCTGCAACTGCAGGTCGAACTTGGCTTCGCGGCTGTGCCAGGGCAACTCGTCGGCCAGCAGTCCGGGCAGCCGGCGCAATACGGACAGATCGCGCTGCTGATGGTTGAACAGCACCTGGAACAGCTGGCCACCCTCACCGCAGGCTTCGAGCACCTGGTCGAACGGCAGATCCTGGTTGGCCTGCGCCGCCAGGGTCGCTTCGCGCGCTTCGCCGAGCAGCGCAGCGAATGACTGGCGTGCCTGCGGTGCCCCACGCAGCACCAGGGTATTGATGAAGAAGCCGACCAGCCCCTGGGTTTCCAGGCGCTGACGGTTGGCGCTGGGCACGCCGATACGGATGTCGCCCTGCCCGCTGTGACGGTGCAACAGCGCCTGGAATGCCGCCAGCAACCACATGAAGACACTGGCGTCATGATCCAGCGCAGCGTCACGAATGGCGCGCGCCAGGGCGTCGTCGAGCCGCAGGCTGTAGCGTGCAGCCGGCGATGCCTGGTTGGCCCGACGCGGATGGTCGGTATTCAGCTCGAGCACCGGCGCATCGATCCCCAGCTGGTTGCGCCAATAGGCCAGTTGGCGAGCCCCTTCGCCCGCCTCCAGCCACTGCCGCTGCCAACTGGCGAACTCCGCGTAGTGCAGCGCCAGCGGCGCCAGATTCGCCGGCTGGCTACCGCAGGCCTCGGCGTATAGGCGCGAGAACTCGTCGAGCAGCAGGTTCAGCGACCAGCCATCGGCGACGATGTGGTGCAGGGTGACCCAGAGCTGATGCTCCTGCTCATCCAGGCGCACCAGGCTGACCCGCAGCAGCGGCCCCTGCTCCAGGTCGAACGGCTGCTGCGCCTCCGTCTCGCGCTGCCGGGCAGCAGTGGCGACACGCTCAGTCTCGGGCAGCCCGCAAAGATCGATCGTTTGCCAGGCGAGTTCCCCCTGGGCATCGATGCGCTGCAGCGCCACACCATCGCGCTCGAGGAAGCGCGTGCGCAGCGACTCGTGACGCTCGAGCAGGCGCTGAAAGCTGCCACGCAGGGCCGCCTCGTCCAGTTCACCACGCAGGCGCAGTCCACCGGGAATGTTGTAGGCGGCGCTCTGCGGATCGATCTGCCAGGTCAGCCAGAGACGCTGCTGCGCCGCCGACTGCGGCAGATCGATACCGCGCGGCAGGTGCGCCATGGGCGACTGTACCGGAGCCCCCTTGGCCAGTTGCTGGGCCACCGCGGCGCTGAAGGCCTGCAAGGTCGGCGCCTCGAACAACTGACGCAATTCGATGGCGGCACCGAGACTTTCGCGAACCTGGGCAACCACCTGGGCGGCGGCGATGGAGTTACCGCCAAGCAGGAAGAAATGGTCGCGCGGCGCAACCTGCTCCACGCCCAGCTGAGCCCTCCAGATCGCACCGATGCGCTCCAGCAACTCGTCATCCAGGGGCACGCCAGCGCTTTGCTCGCTGGCATCGACACCGGGGAACACGGCGTAGCTGTCCAGCGTGCCGTCCTCCAGTCGCAGCCGGCAGGCCGAACGCTGCAACTTGCCACTGGAGGTTTTGGGCAAGGCGCCAGGGTTGAGCAGCACCACAACCTGCGGTGCTTGCTGATAGGCCTCCGCTACGGCCTGGCGAATCGAGTCGATCAGCTCCTGCGCCGGTACCGACTTCTGTACGCCACGACCGATTTCGGCGGCGATGCCGATCCCCTCCTCGCCGTCGACCTTGAGCGCGAACGCCGCGACCCGCCCCTTGCGCACCGCTGCGACCTCGGTCTCCACGGTACGCTCGATGTCCTGCGGGTAGAGGTTGTGGCCACGGACGATGAGCATGTCTTTCAGGCGACCAGTGACGTATAGCTCGCCGCTGCGCAGAAAGCCCAGATCGCCGGTGCGCAGCCAGGTACGGCCCTCGCGCTCGACGAAGGTCGTTGCCGTGGCCTCGGGGTTGCGCCAGTAGCCGTGGGCGATGCTCGGCCCTGTGGCCCAGATTTCACCGACCTGGTCATCACCCAGCGTCTCACCGCTGGCCGCGTCGACGATCGACACCGCGTGCTCCGGCTGGCTGCGGCCGCAGCACATCAGCACGCTGTCTTCGCCCACGGCGATCCGGTTGCGCGCCAGTGCCTCGCCATCCACCGGCAGAGCCCCGATCCCCTGCCCGCGCAGCCCGCCGGTGACGAACAGCGTCGCTTCGGCCAGGCCGTAGCAGGCGAAGAAACTGGAGGCATCGAAACGACTGGCGGCGAACTTCCCGGCGAAGTGCTCAAGGCTGTCCTGGCGGATCGGCTCGGAACCCGAGAACGCTACGCGCCAGCGGCTCAGGTCGAGACGTTCCAGCGCGGATTCGGCTACCCGCTCGCTGCACAGGCGGTAGGCGAAGTCCGGCCCACCGCTGATGGTGCCGCCATAACGACTGACGGCCTCCAACCAGCGCAGCGGCCTGGCGAGGAAATACTGCGGCGACATCAGTACGCAGGGAATACCGCTGAAGATCGGCTGCAGCAGGCCACCGATCAGGCCCATGTCGTGATACAGCGGTAGCCAGCTGACGATCACGTCATCGTCGCCGATGCCAAAGCCTCGGCGGATCAGCACCTCGTTGGCGACCAGGTTGCCATGACTGACCTGCACCCCCTTGGGCAACGCCGTTGAACCGGAGGTGTACTGGAGAAAAGCGATGTGCTCGTCACGCAGCGCCGGCTCATGCCAGGCGTCGGCGCCAGCCAGGTCGAGCTGATCGACGCAGAGCAGGTGTGGGGCACCGGAAGAGGACAACTGGTCGTTCATCTGCAACAGCGGCCCACGCAAATCCTCAGTGGTCAGGATCAGGCGTGGCTCGGCATCGGCGACGATCGACAGCAGGCGTTGCTGGTGATGACGGCGCGCCGACTCCGGCGGATAGGCCGGCACGGCAATCACGCCGGCGTACAGGCAGCCGAAGAATGCCGCGACATAGTCCGGCCCACTGGGAAACAGCAATACCGCCCGGTCGCCCAGCTCGGCGTGCGCCTGCAGGGCTGCGGCAATGGCGCGCGCCCGCCGGTCGAGGTCGGCGTAGCTGAGCAGCACGCCTTCACCGTCATCCTCCTCGAGAAAACGCAGCGCCAGGCGCTCGGGCATCTGTTCGGCACGACGGCGCAGGGCCTGAACCAGAGTAGTGGGGGTTTCGAATGCATCCATCATGTCTTCACCTGAGCCGATTCAAGGCTTGCGGTCGATTGAAAGGGGAATACCGGCGATAGGAGAGCGGCTCAGCCAGCGGCGCGCCGCCTCTCATGGCTCCAGCAGCACAGGTGGCGTTCGCTGTGGCGGCACACCAGGCGCAGGGTTCGCGCCTCCTGCTGCTGGATGAAAAAGTGGTGTCTTTCCAGCAAGTCCAGCGAGAAGTCGCCACAGGTTTCCCGCTGCCATTCGAGCAGCGCTCCCACGCCGATCTCGCCCTGTTTCCTGCCCAGCACATGGACGCAAGCGCGCAGCGGAGGACGCTGACGGTAGCGGTAGCCACCTGACAGATCGGCAGGCAGCGCGTGCACATCGCTGACCAGCCCATCCCGATGAGTGTCGCCAGACTCGTAAAGCCAGGTGTCCGTGAGCGCTTCGCCAGCGCAGCGCCGATCGCAGCGTGACGGTGCCACCACCCCGGACACGAACAGACCAAGCGGCTCGGGCACACCGCGCTGGCGCATCCAGTGAGCCAGCTCGTAAGCCACCAGCCCACCGAGGCCGTGACCGAACAGAACACAGGGTTGCTGCTCGACGCAGCCGAATGCGCCAGCCAACTGCCTGACGAGCAGATCTATATCCAACTGCCGCCCGTCAGCGGCAGGGCCAGCGGTCGAGGGCAATTCCAGCGGCCGCACCTGAATCCATTCCGGCAGCGACTCGCTCCAGCGCCGATAGAACGCCGCACTCCCCCACGCATGAGGCACGCAGAACAACTGCAGAGCACTCACTCGCGGCGCTCCCGGCGGCGGCAAATCGACAATCTGAAATACATCGGCTTGATCCTCTACGAGAACCCGGAGGGGCTGGGTATCGACTAGAGGACGGATCGGAGGCGGGAATAATTAGGCGCGACGGTGGCTATAGGAGGTGAATCACAGAAAGATGCAAACGATATTGACAATCATTATCACTACTAATACTTTGTTTCCGGATGTGTGATCTCCTCATCCACCTTCACCAGACGCAAGGTGATTTCCATGCCGGAACAAGCCCTCACAAGTACGTGCCACTCATCCCTGCTTCAGGTTTTCGTCAACAACCGAACCCTTCTGGTCAAGATCGCAGCGCGCATTACCGGCTGCCATTCCAGAGCCGAAGATGTCGTTCAGGACGCCTTCTTCAGGTTGCACAACGCCCCACAGATACAGTCCTCACTCAAAGCCCAGCTCAGTTACCTGTTCCAGATCGTCCGCAACCTGGCCATCGACCACTACCGCCGGCAAGCCATGGAACTGCGCTACAGCGGCAGCGAAGAGGAAGGCCTCAACGTACCCAACCCCAGCGCCTCTCCCGAAAACACCCACATCAACCAGCACGCCCTGGCCACCCTCGACAACGCCCTGAATGACCTGCCTGCGCGCACTCGTTACGCCTTCGAGATGTACCGCTTGCACGGCGTACCGCAGAAAGACATCGCCAAGGAACTCGGCGTATCGCCCACCCTGGTCAACTTCATGATTCGCGACGCCCTGGTGCACTGCCGCAAGACCGCTACCGCCCAGAACCTCTGAAAACCGCCCGAAAGGACGCAGGAGGCACACCCCCTCGTCCTTTCGGGCGCACTCGGTGCCCGACAGCTGGAGTCTTTTGGGTTTGCCGTGTTTCGAGCGAATGCATTCCCTAGGAACGAACGAAGCCCAAGAAAATTAAGGCCAGCAAACAAGGAACAATGGCTCTGAGCCGGAAGATCAGGCCGCCATAGCAGTCAGCCTGATAGCGCTACACCGAAGCAGGATTCGCCCCGGAACGGGCCTTGCCCGCCCACCACAGGGCAAGCGGGCCCAAGGTCAGCAGCAGGCCCATCAAGGCGAACGCCGCCCACCAGCCGAGCAACTGCTGATCGCCCAGCATGTCGAGGGTCATGCCGAACAGCAGCGGGCCGAGAAAGGCACCGGTAAAACCGGTGCAGGAGTACAACGCCATCGCCGCGCCACGATGGCTGGCCGGAGCCACGCTGACCAGCCCGGCGGTCAGCGATGCAGAGTCAGCAGTCACGGTCACCGCGTAGATCAGAATCAGCACCAGCATCACCCAGAATGGCAGCGCCGCACCCAGGCCAACCACGGCAGCCAGTACCGCGGAGCTGAGCATCACGCCGATCAACCAGCGCTGGCGCCCAAAGCGCAGCGCCAGCTCATTGCCAAGAATGCTCGACGGCATGCCGATCAGGGTCGCCAGCATCGCCACCCAGGTGCCGGACAACCAGGGATCGACGCCTTGCAGATGCCCGGAGAACACCACGAAGGCCACCAGCCAGGCACGCAGGGCGAACAGCTCCAGGTTGTGCATCGCGTAGGCCAGGCAGTACGCCAGCACTGCACGGCTTTTCAGTGGCGCCAGATCCAGCAGATTGCGCGGTGCGTGGGCGACCACCGGCTTTGGCGCAAGCCCCCAGTACACCAGCGCCCAGGCCAGCAGCGCGCAAGCACCGCTGAGCAATGCCGGCAGTTGCCAGCCGCCGAGCTTGGCCAGCTCACCAGACAAGGTGAAGGACAACGCCGTGCCCAGGCCGAAACTGGCGGTATAGAAGGCGATTGCCCGCGACTGGGACGCACCGTCGATGCGCTCGGACAGGGCCTTGAGCCCCGGCATGTAGGTGCCCGCCAGGCCGATGCCGGCAAGCACGCGCCAGAGCAGCGCCGACCAGAAACCGTCGGCGAAGACGAAACCGGCGCTGGCCACAGCCGTCAGCAGCATGGCCCACAGGTAAATCAGCCGGGCGTCGTGACGGTCGGTCAGGCCTGTGAGAACCGGCACGGCCAGCATGTAGCCCAGAAAGAAGCCGCCGCCGATCCAGCCGGCCTCGGTATTGCTAAGGCCCCAGAGCGCCTGGAACTGCGGCAGCAGTGCGGCAAACAGGGCGAAACCGGCCATGCCCAGGGTTTCGGCCGTGCACAGCAACAGGGTGATGCGGCGAACGTTCATGCTTTCTTACGGCAAAAAGTCAGAAGGCTTTGCACTGTAACGGCAAAGCGGCACGAATCGGAAATCTTTGGTTACATACAGCTCAAAGCACCAGGCCGTCGCTTGCCAGGCTCACGCCAGGTGGCAACGCTTCGAGATGCTCCAACAGCCAGGCATCGAAACTGTGGCCGATATGGGTCAGCACAGCTTGCGTCGGTTGCAGGCGCTCGATGATTTGCAGCGCGCGAGTCAGGTCATTGTGGTTGCGTGGCGCCACCGCTTGCGGCGCGGTGGAGCAATCGAGCACCAGCAGATCCAGCGGCGCGCGTTGCAGTTCGACGCAACTGGCCTCGGGCACGCCAATGGTGTCGGTGAGGTAGGCGATGCGCCTGCCCTGCCCTTCGAACCCCAGTCCTTCAAACCCTTTCTCTTCGAGCAAATAGCCGAAGGTCGGCTTGGAATGATTCAGCGGCAGCGCGGTGACGCTCAACTCGCCCAGCTGGCGGCGCTCGAAGGCGGTGAACGGCTGGCTGAAATCGAGGATGCCAGGATGCTTGTACAGATCGGCCAAGCCTTCCAGGTCATCCGGACCATGCACCGGAATCACCAGCCCCTGCCCCCAGCGCAGCTGCAACAAGCCTTGGGCGTGGTCGGCGTGGTAGTGGGTCTGCAGGATGCCGCTGAGGCTGTGCGGCGGGAAACGCTCGGTGAGATCACTCAGGCCGCTGTCAATCAGCCAGCGCTGCGTGCCGCACTCGATCAGCGCGCAGCAGGGGCCACGGCGCCGCGACGGGTAGACCCGCGCCGCATCACAGGCCGGGCAGCTGCAGTTATAGACCGGCACCTGGCGGGCATCACCGGTGCCAAGCAGGGTCAGGCGCATCGGCGGGTCTCGTCGAGCAGGTGCAGCAGACGATTCACGGTCTGCTGCAGCGGGCCGGAGTTGTCCAAGACGAGGAGACTCTCCGCAGAGACCATTGTGGGAGGGGCTTCAGCCGCGACAGTCGCCGCTGAAGCGCCTCCCACAACAGCAAAACTGCGACTGCGAGCCAGGCGCTGCTCGATCTGCTCCGGCGTCTCCCGACCACGATCCAGCAGGCGCTGGCGCAGCACCGCTTCATCGACTTGCAGAAGAATCGCCAGCAGATCGGGATAGCGCTGACGCGCAGCCTCGAGATGGCCGCGCGAACCATTGATCAGCACGTCCTGCCCACTGGCGAGCCAGTCGTCGATCTCGCGCGGGATGCCATAGGCCAGGCCATTGGCGCGCCAGCTCAGGGCGAAGCCGCCCTCGCCCTCCAGGCGCTCGAACTCGGCCGGGGTCACCCCCAACGCATCCTCCCCCACCGATTCGGCGCTGCGGGTGATCACCCGCCGGGCGAAACGGCAGCCGTGCGCCTCCAACGGCGCACGCGCGGCTTGCAACAGGCTGTCCTTGCCCGAGCCCGAAGGCCCCATCAGATAGATCAACCTGCCCTGCATCAGAACACCCTTCGTGCTTGGCGCCACACCTGCTGGATCACCGGCTGCTCGCCGTGAGCCCTGGCCTGCACCAGGTCGGCCCGCAACCCGACGCGAATCTCACCGCAATCCTCCATGCCGGCCGCCCTGGCCGGCGCGCGGCTCACAGTGGCGATGGCCGCAGGCAAATCATAGTCGTTGTCCTGACCGGCGAGCAGCCAGGCCGCATGCAGCAGGCTGGCCGGGTAGTAGTCGCTAGAGAGAATATCCAGCACGCCGTGGCGCGCCAGTTCGGCGGCGGCGATATTGCCCGAGTGCGAACCACCGCGCACCACGTTCGGCGCGCCCATCAGCACACTCAGGCCATGTGCGTGGCTGGCCTTGGCGGCCTCCAGGGTGGTGGGAAATTCAGCGATAGCCATGCCGAAGCCGGCCGACTCCTGCACGTGGGCCAGGGTCGCGTCGTCATGGCTGGCCACCGAGATACCACGGGCATGACAATCCTCGACGATGGCGCGGCGCTGGCGGTCGCTGTACTGCTGCGAGTTGGCGATCTGTTCCTGAATGAAATCCTCCATCTCCGCCGGGCTGAGGTGGTATTTGCCCGTGTAGTACTCGCGGTACTTCTCCACCTTGGCGAACTGGCGCTGGCCGGGCGAGTGATCCATCACCGACACCAGCGATACCAGCGGGTGCTCCACCAGGTCACGATAGATGGTGAGAGCATCGGGATGGCACAGCTCGCAACGCAGGTGCAGGCGATGCTCGGCGCGGGTCTGCCCGGCTGCCTCACTGGCGGCTATGGCTTCGATCATCGCCGGCAGTTGCTGCATGCGCCGCCCGCGCGGGTTTATATCGCCGATGGACAGCGCATCGAACACCGTGGTGATGCCAGCCGCGACGATCTGCGCATCGTGGGTCAGCACCGCCGAGGCCGAAGGCCAATCGACTCCCGGCCTGGGGCTCATATGCTTCTCCAGGTTGTCGGTGTGCAGTTCCACCAGACCCGGCAGCAGGTAATCGCCACCCAGGTTCTGGACCTGCGGCAGACGACTGGCACCCTCGTCCACCGCGGCGATCAGGCCGTCACGCAGCAGCACCGACCCGAGAAATTCGCGCTCGGCGGTAACGATGCGGGCATTGCTGAGAATCTGTTCAGACGACATAGACATACTCCGCTTGCGCCGCCTCGGCGCTCATGTCGAGGTAACGGTCGGCCACCGCCTCGCGGGCGGTGCGGTCATGGAAGATGCCGATCAGCGCACTGCCCGCAGCCTTGGCTTCGTTGATCAGCGCCAGCACCACCTGGCGGTTGGCGTCGTCCAGCGAGGCAGTGGGCTCGTCCAGCAGCAGCACCGGCCACTCGACCATGAAGCCGCGGGCAATGTTGACGCGCTGCTGCTCACCACCGGAGAAGGTGCCCGGCGCCAGTTGCCAGAGCGCCTCGGGGATGTTCAGCCGTGTCAGCAATGCCTTGGCCCGCGCCTCGGCATCGCTACGCGTCCAACCACGCGACAGCGCCGGTTCCATCACCACGTCCAGCGTCGAGACACGCGGGATCACCCGCAGGAACTGGCTGACGTACCCCAGGCTCTGTCGCCGCACCTCCAACACCTGGCGCGGCTCGGCGCCGACCAGATCCACCGGCGAACCCTGATGCCGGATGCGGATGCTGCCGCCGGCGGCCAGATAGTTGCCGTACAAGGTGCGCAGCAGGGTCGATTTGCCGGCGCCGGACTGGCCGTGCAGCACCAGGCACTCGCCGCCGCGCACGGCGAAATTCAGGTCACGCAGCACCTGCAAAACGACGCCGTTCTGCTGGTGCAATGTGAAGGTCTTGCTGAGGCTGCTGACCTCGATCAGGTTGTTCATAGACACCTCGATTGCTGTCGTAGCCCGGATGCAATCCGGGGGTGGCGGGCACGGGCGTCCCGGATTTCATCCGGGCTACGGATTGACGGTTGCAGGCCGTAGGGCGGGTGTAACCCGCCATTGCCGTGGCGGGTTACACCCGCCCTACATCCCGCGTCATGCACAAGCGGGCAGCTCTCAGTCATGACTGCAGCACCGACGACACCAACAGCTGCGAATAGGGATGCTGCGGATCGTCGAGGATCTGATCGGTCAGCCCCGCCTCCACCACACGCGAACGGCGCATCACCATCAGCCGGTCGGCCAGCAGGCGTGCCACCGCCAGGTCATGGGTGACGATCACCACGGCCAGATCCAGCTCACGTACCAGGCCGCGCAGCAGATCGAGCAGGCGCGCCTGCACCGATACGTCCAGCCCGCCGGTCGGCTCGTCCATGAACACCAGGCGTGGCGAGGACACCAGGTTGCGGGCGATCTGCAGGCGCTGCTGCATACCGCCAGAGAAAGTGCGCGGCAGGTCGTCGATACGTGCCGGGTCGATCTCCACCTGGCTCAGCCAGTCGAGCCCGGCGGCGCGCAGCTCACCGTAGTGGCGCACGCCCTGGGCCATCAGCCGCTCGCCGATGTTGGCGCCGGCCGACACCGCCATGCGCAGGCCGTCACGCGGGTTCTGCTCGACGAAGCCCCACTCGGTGCGCAACAGCGTGCGCCGCTCGGCCTCACTGGCGCTGTACAGGTCGAGCCACTGATCGTCGCGACCGCGATAACGCACCGTGCCGCGATCCGGCGGGCAGCGCCCGGAAAGGAGGCTGAGCAAGGTGGACTTGCCTGACCCGGACTCACCGACGATACCCAACACCTCACCGGGATAAAGGTCGAAGCTCACACCCTGGCAGCCCTTGTCCGGGCCGTACAGACGGGTCAGGTCACGCACCGAGAACAGCGGCTCGGTCGCTGCCACGGCAGGTTGCAGACGTTCGGCGGCGCTCATTGCAGATTCTCCTCGAGGCGCTCGGTGCGCTGGCGGCAGTAGTCGGTGTCGGAGCAGACGTAGCGCTTGCTGCCGGCGTCATCGACGATCAGCTCATCGAGGAAGGACTCGGTGCTGCCACAGAAGGCGCAGCATTCGTCCCACTGCTGCACGGCGAAGGGGTGATCCTCGAAGTCCAGGCTGACCACCTGAGTAAAGGGCGGCACCGCGTACAGGCGCTTCTCGCGGCCGGCACCGAACAGCATCAGCGCCGGGCTCATGTCCAGCTTGGGGTTGTCGAACTTGGGAATCGGCGACGGATCCATCACGTAGCGCTCGTCCACCGTCACCGGGTAGGCATAGGCGGTGGCGATATGGCCGAAGGTGGCGATGTCCTCGTACAGCTTCACGTGCATCACGCCGTAGTCTTCCAGCGCATGCATGGTGCGCGTCTCGCTCTCGGACGGTTCGATGAAACGCAGCGGCTCAGGAATCGGCACCTGATAGACCATGATCTGCCCGGCCACCAGCGGCGTTTCCGGAATGCGGTGGCGGGTCTGGATCACGCTGGCATCACCAGTACGCTCGGTGGTGGCGACGCCGGCAGTGCGGGCGAAAAAGCGGCGGATGGACACCGCATTGGTGGTGTCGTCGGCGCCCTGGTCGATCACCTTGAGCACATCATCGCGACCCAGAATGGCGGCAGTCACTTGCATGCCGCCGGTGCCCCAACCATAAGGCAGCGGCATCTCGCGGCCACCGAAAGGCACCTGATAGCCGGGGATCGCCACGGCCTTGAGCAGACCACGGCGGATCATGCGCTTGGTCTGCTCGTCCAGGTAGGCGAAGTTGTAGGCCGACGCCTCACGGGCGCCGCTTGCAGTGGAAGCGTTCATCAGCGGTTCTCCTCTGCCGGCGCCTGACGACGCAGCTTGCGGATCAGTTCCAGTTCGGCCTGGAAGTCGACGTAGTGCGGCAACTTGAGGTGCGAGACGAAGCCGGCGGCTTCGACGTTGTCGCAGTGCATCAGCACGAATTCTTCCTCCTGCGCCGGGCCCTGCACTTCTTCGCCGTATTCGCCGGCACGCAGCGCACGGTCGACCAGGGCCATGCCCATGGCCTTGCGCTCGGCGTAACCGAAGGCCAGGCCATAGCCACGCGTGAACTGCGCCTGCTCGGCGCTTTCACCGACGAACTGGTTGACCATCTCGCATTCGGTGATTTCGATATCGCCCAACGGCACGGCGAAGCCCAGTTCCGCGGGCGTCATCCACACCTCCACGGCGCCGATGCGGATTTCCCCGGCAAACGGGTGGTTGCGCCCGTAACCGCGCTGGGTGGAATAGCCGAGCGCCAGCAGAAAGCCTTCATCACCACGGGCCAGTGCTTGCAGGCGCTCGGCACGATTGGCGGGGAACGCCAACGGCTCACGGGTGATGTCCGGCACCGGCGCGCCATCGTCCTGCTCGCGGAGCATCAGCCCTTCCTCGACGAGAAAATCCAGCACCCGAGGATAGGGCTTGGGCTCATCGGTGAGCGTGCTTTGCGGCGCCGGATGCTCGCCCTCAGCCAGCAAGGCGAAGTCCAGCAGGCGGTGGGTGTAATCGAAGGTCGGCCCGAGCAACTGACCCCCAGGCAAGTCCTTGAAGGTGGCGGAGATGCGTCGGTCGAGCTGCATCCGGGTGGTGTCCAGCGGTTCGCTGTCCCCGAAGCGCGGCAACGTGGTGCGGTAGGCGCGCAGCAGGAAGATCGCTTCCATCAGGTCACCTGCCGCCTGCTTGATGGCCAACGCGGCCAGTTCCTCGTCGTACAGCGAGCCTTCGCTCATGACGCGGGCCACCGCCAGCGACAGTTGCTGACGCACCTGCTGCACGTCCAGTTCGGCGACAGCGGTGTCGCCACGACGACGGTTGGCCAGCAGTTGATGGGCATTGTCGATGGCGCGCTCGCCACCCTTGACGGCGACATACATCAGGCAGCCTCCTCGGTTTCGATCAGCACCCGAGTGCTGCGCGGTAGGCCGATGACTTCGTCGCCCGCGGCGAAGAAGCAATCCAGGCCACGGGGAAAGGCGCTGCGTGCCTGACGCTGCTGCCAGAACGCCGCCGTCAATGGCAGGCTGACGCTGCGCACGTCCTTGATGCCCGGCCCGCGCCAGCGCAGAGGGGCACCAGCGCGCAGCTCGTCGAGCTGAATCAGCAGCGTGCACGACTGATCCGGGTAGCGTTCGCTGCCATTGTCGAAGTCCGACAGATCACTCAACTCACGCTCGTCGAGCAGTGCGAACAGGGCAATCTCGCGCTCGGCGACGATCGGGCAGCCGCAATGGAATGCCAGGTTGGCACGGATCAACGGCGTGTCGAAGCGCGGCGCCAGCCACAACGGCGTATCGCTGTCGAGGAAGGCCAGGCACAGGCCATAGGTGGCCGGTGCCAGCTCACCCAATGCATGGGCGCGATCCATGGCACGCGGCAGGCCCGGCTCCGCCAGGGCTCCGAGGGCCGCGCGGAAGCTGACCTGGGCGTCCAGCACCGGGTCGTCGAAAGCCGGTTGCAGCCAGTGCGAGCTGTGCAGCGTAGTCATCAGTCCTCTCCTCTGACCAGGGTGAAGAATTCCACCTGGGTGGTGGCGGTGCGGGCAGCCCGGGCCAGGCGCTGCTCGCGCTGCTGGCGGGCCAGGGGTTCGATCAGGTCGCTGAGCCAGCGCGCCTGGTCGCTGCCCTGCAGGTGGGCATCGGCCAGCGCCGCCAGTTCGGCGCGGCGCTTGTCGCGACCGGCCAGGTAGCTGTAGCCGGTACGGCCGTCGGCCAGGCGCACCACGCAGCGGGTCACGCTCATCTCGCCAAGGTTGAAGGCGCTGCCGGTGCCGCCCATGCGCCCACGCACCAGGGTCATGCCCACTTCGGGGGCGCGGATCAGCTGGTAGGCGCTGTCTTTCAACGCCGCCTCGTGGGCATCCAGCGCCTGACCGGCGCGCGCCAGCACGCCCATCCAGCGCTGACGCGCGGTGGTATTCGGATCTTGGTGGTTCATGCGGGTCTCCATCAGGTCGCGACCTGGTACTGGAAGCGGTCGGCGCGGCTGCTGGATTGCGCCAGCTCCACGGCACGACCGGCGGGATCACGGGACAGCGTGAGCACACTGAGCAGCGGCGCATGGCGCGGCATCAGCAGGTGCGCCGCCTCCTCGCGGCTGGGCAGGCGCGCACCGATCAGGCTGAAGGTGCGCGCCAGCGGCAGGTCGCGCTCAGCCAGGTACTGGCGCAGCGAACCGCCCCGGTAGTCGGCCAGCAGCGGTGCCAGGCTGGCGCAGAAACGGTGACGGATCAGGCTCAGCGGCTGACCGTCGAGCAGGCGCAGGGTGGCCAGTTCGACCAGCTCGCTGCCGTCGGGCAGTTGCAGATGGCGGCACTCCTCGCTGCTGCCGCTGCGGCGCAGGCGCTCGAGCAACTGCGCCTCGACACGGTGACCGAGCGCCGACAGCGACTGACTGAAGGCACTGCCCGCCTCCACCGGGTACACCAGCGGCCTGGCCAGCACCTGGGTGCCCTTGCCCTGGCGGCGCAGCAGGCGACCTTCGAGCACCAGTTCGTCGACCGCGCGGCGCAGGGTGTGGCGGTTCACCGAGAAGCGTGCGGCCAGTTGCATTTCGCCTGGCAGGTAGTCACCCGGGTTCATGCGCTGCACGTCTTCGCGCAGCACGGCGGCCAGTTCGCGGTACAGCGGCTCGTTTTGTCTAGACAAGTTCATCGTTTGAAAAGGGCGCACACAGGCGCCCTCCTTCTCCTTCAGATAAAGAGCTTGCGCAGGCGCTGAGATAAAATGTCGATGGCACTCACCACCAGGATGATCACGATCAGCAACGCGCAGGTCTGGGCGAACTGGAAGCCGCGAATGGACTCCCAGAGGATCACGCCGATACCTCCGGCCCCGACCATGCCGACCACCGTGGCCGAGCGCACGTTGGACTCGAAGCGGTACAGCGAGTAGGAAATCCACAGTGGTAGCACCTGCGGGATGACACCGAAGATCACCTCCTGCAGAGCACTGGCACCGGTGGCGCGCACGCCTTCGACCGGGCCTGGATCGATGGCCTCGACCGCCTCGGCGAAGAGCTTGGCCAGCACCCCGGTGGTGCTGATGAACAGTGCCAGCACGCCGGCGAAGGGGCCGAGCCCGACCGCGACGACGAAGAGCATGGCGAAGACCATTTCGTTGATCGAACGGCAGGCATCCATCACCCGGCGTACCGGCTGGCACACCCACCAGGGCACGATGTTCTCGGAGCAGAGGATGCCCAGCGGAATGGCGCAGACGATGGCCAGCACCGTGCCCCAGAGGGCGATCTGCACGGTGGTCACCATCTCCTTGAGGTAGTGCTGCCAGTTGCTGAAATCCGGCGGGAAGAAGTCGGCGGCGAAGGTGGCCATGTTGTCGGCATCGCGCACCAGCGCCAGCGGGTTCATTTCCGCGCCCTGCCAGGACCAGGCGAGCACGGCGAAGAACAGGCCCCAGCCGATCAGTTGCAGCCAGCTGCGCTTGCCCTCGGCGACCGGGGTGGCGGTGGTCAGTGTGGTCATGGGTAACTCTCGTTCCAGTGGGAGGCGCTTCAGCGGCGAGCTTTTCGAAAACCGCCCCACTTTCGCGAGGCGGCTCCGAGGCTCAACCGGCGCTGGCGCCGTTTTGCTTCTCACGCTCGGCCATGCGCTGCTCCAGCTTGGCCAGCTCGGCGTCCAACGCCTTGAGTTGCGCCTGCTTATCGGCGTCCTTGAGCGCGGCGTTGTTGGCCACTTCGGTGCGTTTCTTGAACAGTTCGAGCTGACGGATCGGCAGCAACTGATCGTTGTCGGACTGCTTGAACTGGCCCCACTGCAGGCCTTCGAGCACCTTCTTCTCTTCCGGCTTGGCGCCGTAGCTCATGAAGAAGTCGCGCAGCTTGTCGCGGGTTTCCTGCGGCAGGTTCTTGCGCCAGACGATGGGGTCGGAGGGGATCAGCGGCGACGTCCAGATCACCTTGAGCTGCGCGGCCTTGTCCGGCGCGGTGACTTCCAGGCGCTCCATGCCCTCGCTGTTGAAGGTACCGACGTCGACCTGCTTGTTGGCCACCGACAGCGCGTTGACCTCATGGCTGCCGTTGAGCGAACGCTTGAAGATCTTGCCGGCGTCGACGTTGTTCTGGGCGAACACGTAGTAGCCGGGCACCAGGTAACCGGAAGTGGAGTTCGGGTCACCATTGGCGAAAGTCAGCGACTTGGCGTTCTTGAGCATGTCCTCGACCGAGTCGATCGGGCTGTCCTTGTGCGCCACCAACAGGCTGTAGTAACCCTGCGCACCATTGGCCGCCACGGTCTGGGCGAAGATCTCACCACCGGCGCGATCCACTGCTTCCATTGCCGACTTGTTGCCGTACCAGGCCACGTCGACCTTGTCGAAACGCATGCCCTGGATGATCCCGGCGTAGTCCGGGGCGAAGAAGGCGTTGATCTTCACGCCGGTCTGCTTGCTCATGTCAGCCAGGAAGGGATCCCACATGGCCTTGAGGTTCTGCGAGGACTCGGTGGAGATGATGCCGAAGTTGAGTTCCTCGGCTGCCTGGGCCGAGCCCAGCAGGGAACCGGTGACGAGCGCAGAGGCAGCCAGCACCTGGCCGATGCGTTTGAACATGGAGCACACTCCTGTTGCGGGTTGGCGTTAGGGTTCGAATCTGAGGGACGTCAGGCCTTGGCCAGCGTCAGCGGACGCTCTACAGCCCGTGGGCGCTGCCCTTGCGGCAGCAGCAGGCTGATATCGAGATCGCCGCCGTAGAGGTCATTGAGGAAATCGGGGTTGAAGCCTTCGGTCGGGCCGTCGAAATGAATGCGCCCGTTCTTGAGCGCCACGGCGCGCTGGCAATAGCGCACCGCATAATCGACTTGATGCAGGGTCACCACCACCGTCTTGCCGTCGCGGCGGTTGATGTCGGCGAGAATCTCCATCACCTTGCGCGCCGACTCCGGGTCGAGCGAGGCAATCGGCTCGTCAGCGAGAATCACCTCGGCCTGCTGGCACAGCGCACGGGCGATGGCCACGCGCTGTTGCTGTCCACCGGAAAGAGTCGAGGCACGCTGCGCGGCGAACTCGGCCAGCCCGACCCGCTCCAGCGCCTGCATGGCGCGCTGTTTCTCTTCGACGCTGAACAGGCTGAAACTGCCGCGCCAGCGCGGCATGCGGCCCAGGCCACCGAGCAGCACGTTCTGCAGCACGCTTAGGCGGCCGACCAGGTTGAACTGCTGGAAGATGTAGCCAATGTCGGCGCGCTGCCGACGCACATCGCCATTCAAGCGGCCGTCAGCCTGTACCTGGCGCCCAAGTACCTCGACGCTGCCCGCGTCACCGCGTGCCAGACCCGCCAGATGCCGCAGCAGCGTCGACTTGCCCGAGCCCGAAGCGCCGATCAGCGCGACCATCTCTCCCGGTTGTACCGACAGCGCCAGGTCGAACAGTGCCTGTTTACGGCCGAAGCTCTTGTTCAGTCGGTCGACTCGAATCGCTGCGCTCATATGCTGGCCCTCTACTATCATCAATGAACAGAGGGCAGCTCGACCGCCTTCTGGTGTAGACCAAGGTAGGCAGATCCTGTGTCAGAGCTGTGAAATGGTCGTTACGTTTGAGTGACTATCACTTGAATCTTTTGTGTGTAGTGGCGTCGAAACGGAGGGCTTAATGCTGAGTACTGCGCATTTCTGACAGCCGGTGCTGGCATAAAGCCTTTACCTGAAGCACAATGTGCCACGTATTTGGCGTCAAGGAACTGTTCAGATGACCCCAAGGTCATAACGACGCAAAACGCGATACCGGTTGAACGGCTAGTGCGAAAGACGGTCAAACCGGTGACAATCTTGAAACTGACTACCAGTATCGCTCCCTGAACTAACCGGTAATGTAAGCGCCCTATGAAACAGGCTATCTATTCCAGCCGCACGGCTGACAAATTCGTTGTTCGCTTGCCCGATGGCATGCGTGAGCGTATCGCTGATGTAGCACGCAACCATCACCGCAGCATGAACTCGGAAATCATCGCTCGCCTGGAGCAAAGCATGCTTCAGGAAGGCGCTCTGGATGACGATCTCAACATTCGCCTCGACAGCCCCGAGCTGAGCCTGCACGAACGCGAATTGCTGCAACGTTTCCGTCAGCTTTCACGCCGCCAGCAAAACGCGCTGGTTGCACTGATCGCTCACGACGTGGAAATGGCCGCCGAAGAAGCCTGAGGCGAGCCCTAAGAGCCTGTTCAAAGTCTCGCGAGCTAGAGCCAGGCAAGGCGAAATCGAGCGAAGAAGCGCAGTTTACGAGCTGTAAATGAGCATTCTGACCGGGCTGGCGTTCCAGCTTGATCTCAACGCTGCATGGCCGACGCGCAGCAGACTTTGAACAGGCTCTAAAGACAAGACCGGCTTATGGCCGGTCTTTTCGTTGGCTGCATCAGGAGGCGACATCCACCGCCGGCGCCATGGACAGCAGCGCCTTCAGGTGCCGCGTCTCATGCACGGGTGAGCGCCCGAACAGGCGCTTGAACTCGCGACTGAACTGCGACGGGCTCTCGTAACCCACCCATTGAGAAGCACTGAGCGCACTGGCGCCCTCACGAATCATCAGCAGCCGTGCCTGGTGCAATCGCACGGCCTTGAGGTACTGCAAGGGCGATGACGAGGTCACCGCCTTGAAGTGCACATGAAAGGCCGGCACGCTCATGCTGGCCATATCGGCCAGGGTCGGCACATCCAGATCTGCCTGGTAATCGCCGTGAATGCGCTGCAGCACACGGGCGATTCGCCCGAAGTGCCCGCCCTGAGCCAGACTTGCACGCAGCCCTGCCCCCTGCTCGCCCACCAGAACCCGAAAGACGATCTCGCGCATGATCGACGGCCCGAGCAAACGCGCCTCCTCCGCCGAACTCAACGCCTCCAGCAGACGCAAGGTCGCATCCGCCAACTTGGCGTCCACCGGTGTCGAGCAGAGCGGTTCCAACTCCGACGCTAGCGGGCCAACCGAGTCGTCCAACCCCATCGCCAACTCGGCCACCACGGGCTGGTCAATACGCAAGGCCAAGCCCAGCATGGGCTCCTGCTCGCTCGCCTCGGTCTCGATGGTGAACGGCAATGGCACCGACAGCACCAGATAATGCTGGGCGTCATACACGTACAGCTTGCCGCCATGCAGCCCCGTCTTTCGCCCCTGAATGACGATGACGATACTCGGCTCGTACAAAGCCGGGGTGCTGGGTAGCGCCCGGTTGCTGCGCATGAAAGTCACGCCATCGAGACCGGATCGGGTATAGCCCTCCTCTGGCGCCAGCCGCTTCAGCAATTCAACCATGCGCCGATGCGACGCTTCGGAAATCACACTCATCGCCGTCGATCATCCAGAACTCGATAGAGCCCACATTCTAGGGCTCATTCAATAGAAACAGGCAATATCGAAAGAGTAACCAGACTTAGCGAACACCCCTGCTCCGCCTAGCATGGACTCGTCCCCAAGACATCCAAGCAGGAGTTCATATGAGCAAAGTCATACTCATCACCGGAGCCAGCAGCGGCATCGGGGAAGCCATTGCCATTCACCTGGCGAAACAGGACCACAAAGTCGTACTCGGCGCACGCCGCACCGAGCGCCTACAGAAGCTGACCGAAGAACTTCAGGCCGAGGGCCTCGGTGCAGCCTTCCGCGAACTGGACGTGACTCGCCTGGACGACATGCAGGCCTTCGTCACCTTCGCCGAGGATCACTATGGCCCGACCGACGTGATCATCAACAACGCAGGCGTGATGCCACTTTCACCGCTCAACGCGCTGAAGGTGGATGAGTGGAACCGCATGATCGACGTCAACATACGCGGCGTGCTGCATGGCATCGCGGCCGTTCTGCCAGGCATGGAAAGCCGTGGACGCGGCCAGGTGATCAACATTGCCTCCATCGGCGCCCATGCGGTGTCGCCCACCGCAGCGGTGTACTGCGCGACCAAATACGCCGTGTGGGCGATTTCCGAGGGGCTGCGCCAGGAAAACCAGCGTATCCGCGTCACCACTGTCTGCCCGGGCGTGGTCGAGTCGGAACTTGCCGACAGCATCTCCGACACCAGCGCTCGCGAGGCGATGAAAGCCTTCCGCCGCGTTGCCATCACGCCTGATGCCATCGCCAGGGCCGTCGCCTATGCCATCGAGCAGCCTGATGACGTCGACGTCAGCGAGCTGATCGTGCGCCCAACCGCCAGCCCGCATTGATGGAGACCACCATGTCAGCGAAGACCACTGTTGCAGCGCTGCTGATCAGCGGCCTGCTGTCGCCAGAGATGACCATGGCAGAAGCGAAGAACCCACATCCCTACGTCGGGATGTGGGTAACGGACGATGGTCACGTCCGCCATGAACTGCTCGCCAACGGGCGTTACGACGAGGCCCGCGGGAATCGGGAAAGTGCCTACCAGGGCAGCTATCGCCTCACCGGCAACCATATCGACTATGTCGATGACACGGGCTTCACCGCCGACGGTGAATTCATCGACGACGTGCTCTACCACGGCGGCATGGTACTGCGCCGACAAAGCCGCACCACTGACGAACAATGACGCCCCATCAGCCGAGGAAAAAGCCTATGAACATGCACAAAGTCGCCGCTGCGCTGCTGCTCAGCGCCTCGATCTGCCTACCAAGCTGGGCGAGTGACGACACCGACGCCAATTCGACCCTGATCCAGAAAGCTTTCGATGACTGGCGCGCCGGACAGGGCGGCATTTTTCAGTTGCTCGCCGACGATGCCGTCTGGGTCGTAGCCGGCAACAGCCCGGTCTCGGGCACCTACCGCACGCGCGAAGCCTTCATGGAGGATGCGGTCAAGCCCATCACCGACAAACTGGCGACCCCCATCGTGCCCACCGTTCGCCAGATCGTGGCGCAGGGGCAGCATGTCGTCGCGCTCTGGGATGGTCAGGCGACTGCCAAGGACGGCAGCCGCTACGAGAACAGCTATTCCTGGCACATGCAGCTGGAGAACGGCCGCATCACACGCGTCACGGCCTTTCTCGATACCTGGCGCCTGGTAGAACTGATGAACTGACCCGGCTTACAGCAGGAAGATCGACGCCAAGCCCAGGAAGATGAAGAAGCCACCACTGTCGGTCATCGCGGTGATCATCACGCTGGCCCCCATGGCCGGGTCGCGCCCCAGGCGCGCCAGGGTCATGGGGATCAACACCCCCATCAGCGCAGCCAGCAGAAGGTTGAGCGTCATTGCCGCGGTCATCACCACGCCCAGCGACCAGCTGTCGTACAGGTAATAGGCCACCCCACCAATTACGCCGCCCCAGAGGATGCCGTTGATCAGGGAAACACCCAGCTCCTTGCGCACCAGCCGCGCGGTGTTACCGGTACTGACCTGATCCAGCGCCATGGCGCGCACGATCATGGTGATGGTCTGGTTACCCGAGTTGCCACCAATCCCTGCCACGATGGGCATCAGCGCCGCCAGCGCCACCAGCTTCTCGATCGAGCCCTCGAACAGGCCGATCACCCGCGAAGCGAGGAAGGCAGTCACCAGATTGATCGCCAACCAGGCCCAGCGGTTGCGTACCGATTTCCACACCGAGGCGAAGATGTCTTCTTCCTCGCGCAGACCCGCCATGTTCAGCACTTCGCTTTCGCTTTCTTCACGGATCAGGTCGACCATCTCGTCGATAGTCAGACGGCCGATCAGCTTGCCGTTCTTGTCCACCACCGGAGCGGAAATCAGATCGTAACGCTCGAAGGCCTGGGCAGCGTCGTAGCCGTCCTCATCCGGATGGAAGCTCACCGGATCGTCGGCCATGACCTCGCCGACCTGCTTCTCGGGGTCGTTGACCAGCAGGCGCTTGATCGGCAGCACACCCTTGAGCACGCCGTCGTAGTCGACCACGAACAGCTTGTCGGTATGGCCCGGCAGTTCTTTCAGCCGACGCAAGTACCGCAGCACTACTTCCAGGCTGACGTCTTCACGGATGGTGACCATCTCGAAGTCCATCAGCGCACCGACCTGATCCTCCTCGTACGACAGCACCGAACGCACACGTTCGCGCTGCTGCGCATCGAGCGATTCCATCAGCTCGTGGACGACGTCGCGCGGCAACTCAGGGGCTAGGTCAGCAAGTTCGTCGGCATCCAGATCCTTGGCCGCAGCAAGAATCTCGTGATCGTCCATGTCGGCGATCAGCGTTTCACGCACCGAGTCGGAAACTTCCAGCAGGATGTCGCCGTCACGCTCGGCCTTGACCAGTTGCCAAACGGTCAGACGCTCATCGAGCGGCAAGGCTTCGAGGATGTGGGCGATATCCGCGGGGTGCAGGTCTTCGAGCTTGCGCTGCAGCTCGGCGAGGTTCTGCCGGTGAACCAGGTTCTCGACCCGGTCATGATGCTGGCCTTCCTGACGATGGGTCAGGTCTTCGACCAGCTTGTGCCGATGCAGCAGTTCGACCACCTGGGCCAGGCGATCCTGCAGGCTCTCTTGCGGCTTTTTGGTTTCTACTTCAGTCATAGCGCGCTCCACCCCCAGTTGGCGGGCACGCCAAAGGGGATCAATCAGGTCTTACACGATTGTGCGATGGGAGTATTGAGTAACTACTGGGTAAGTCCATGGTGGTATTCCACAAGCCCCGGCGGGGCTGACGCGGCGAATGATAACACCGCAAAACAGCTTTGTACGTGACAAAAGCGTGGCAAGAACAATTGCTTGCGTCGCAAACTTCAATCCCGCATTAAACCTTGGCTATGCGACGCCAACTATCGACGCCAGGACACCCTGGCGAGTGCGAAAAAACGGTCTAACCTGAACCCTGCAACGTCATGGAGGACGATTCATGCAAGGACGGCACTTCGCAGCGCTATTCGCCGCTGCGCTTCTCTACCCTATTCAAGACAGCTCGGCCGCCAGCGTGTTCCGCTGCGTGGACGCAGACGGGCATATCACCTTCACCCGCCACGGCTGCAACAGCGAGCAGGAACAACACCTGCAGGATGCACGCAACCACACCCCCAGTAGCGGAAAAGCCATTCCCCTGGCCGACCCCAACCGCCGCACGAGTGGCACAACGACAAATCCTGGCGAACTGGTGATAGTCGGCCAGCAGGAAGACGGCTGCGGCAACCTGCTGACCAGCAGCGAGAAACGCCAGGCAATCATCCGCAAGGAAATCCGCCGCGGCATGAGCCGTGCCGATGTCGAAAGCAGCCTGGGCAAACCGGACAGGGTCACGGCAAGCAACGGTCAACAGCGCTATCACTACCGCGAAAAGCGCAAAGGCGGCAGCAGTCGCCAAGTCAGCTTCGACGAGGCCGGCTGCGTGAAAGGCAAATGACGGACAAAGAAAAAGGGCCTGCATTGCTGCAGGCCCTTTCGGTATGGCGGACTCAGGAGGATTCGAACCTCCGACCGCTCGGTTCGTAGCCGAGTACTCTATCCAGCTGAGCTATGAGTCCGTTTGGCGCTTTTAGACCAGATCACCGCTGGTTGAAACATCATGACCTTGCATCGCTGCAGTGCCACTCGATATGGCGGACTCAGGAGGATTCGAACCTCCGACCGCTCGGTTCGTAGCCGAGTACTCTATCCAGCTGAGCTATGAGTCCGTTACAGATCCCCCGAAAGCTACTGCGCTTGGTTATGCTTCGTTGAAAGCAAACTCAGAATGCTCATTTAGAAAACTAAACTGCGCTTCTTCGTTCGCTTTCGCCTCGCCTACCCTTCGCTCGCTACGCTTTCGTGCGATCTTTGGCGCTTTTAGACCAGATCACCGCTGGTTGAAACAAAATGGCTTGCAGCGATGCAAGCCATTCAATATGGCGGACTCAGGAGGATTCGAACCTCCGACCGCTCGGTTCGTAGCCGAGTACTCTATCCAGCTGAGCTATGAGTCCGGTCGGTGCTTTTATACCAGATCACCTCTGGTTGATTCGCCAGCTCGGCTTTCGCCCAACTCGCTGAATAATGGCGGAGAAGGGGGGATTCGAACCCCCGACACCCTTTTGAGGTGTACTCCCTTAGCAGGGGAGCGCCTTCGGCCACTCGGCCACCTCTCCGCAACACGGGGCGCATGATAAACATGTTTTCCCCGTTTGCAAACCAAAATTTCGAGAAAAATTAGTGGCTTGGTTCGTCACCCTTCTCTTTCTGGATGCGCTGGTAGATTTCCTCACGGTGCACGGCAACCTCCTTGGGCGCGTTAACGCCAATGCGCACCTGATTACCTTTAACGCCCAACACGGTGACAGTCACATCATCACCGACCATCAGGGTCTCTCCGACCCGGCGAGTCAGAATCAGCATTCCTTTCTCCTCACGGATTACATTTCAGGACAACAGTCTGCAAAAAAGAAAATGGCGATGGCCTACAGCGAAATCAAGCAGCGCTGAAAGCCTCACCCAAGTATTGACCAGCCAGCGTAGAAAGAAAGTCCCCGCGTGCCGATCAAAAAGACGAAAGGCGCGGAACCAGCCGCGCCTTTCGGGATAAGGGTATCACTCGCCCTGTCGGGACGGAGCATCGAGCTCGAAAGCAGTATGCAGAGCGCGAACCGCCAGCTCCAGGTACTTCTCTTCGATGACCACAGATACCTTGATTTCCGATGTGGAGATCATCTGGATGTTGATGCCTTCTTTGGCCAGCGCTTCGAACATGCGGCTGGCAACACCAGCGTGCGAACGCATGCCGACACCGACGATGGAGACCTTGGCGATGTTGGTGTCACCCACCACCTCACGCGCGCCCAACTCGTCAGCGGTCTTCTGCAACACGCCCAGGGCGTTGTTGTAGTCGTTGCGGTGCACGGTGAAGGTGAAATCGGTGGTGTTATCGTGCGCCACGTTCTGCACGATCATGTCGACTTCGATATTGGCGGCACTGATCGGGCCGAGAATCTTGAAGGCGATGCCTGGAATATCCGGCACCCCACGGATGGTCAGCTTGGCTTCGTCGCGGTTGAAAGCGATGCCGGAAATGATCGGCTGTTCCATGGATTCCTCTTCATCAAGGGTAATGAGGGTGCCCGGCCCCTCCTGGAAGCTGTGCAGAACGCGCAGCGGGACGTTGTACTTGCCGGCGAACTCCACCGAACGAATCTGCAGCACCTTGGAGCCGAGGCTGGCCATTTCCAGCATCTCTTCGAAGGTGATCTTTTCCAGGCGCTGAGCCTTGGGCACTACGCGCGGATCGGTGGTATAGACGCCATCGACATCGGTGTAGATCTGGCACTCATCGGCTTTCAGCGCCGCTGCCAGGGCTACGCCCGTGGTATCGGAGCCGCCACGACCAAGGGTGGTGATGTTGCCATGCTCGTCGACGCCCTGGAAACCGGCGACGACGACGACACGGCCAGCCTTGAGTTCAGCGCGAATCTTCTGGTCGTCGATCTGCAGAATACGCGCCTTGTTGTGCGCGCTGTCGGTGAGGATGCGCACCTGGTTGCCGGTGTAGGACACCGCCGGCACGCCACGCTTGATCAGCGCCATGGCCAGCAGGGCAATGGTCACCTGCTCACCAGTGGACACCATGACATCCAGCTCACGCGCAACCGGCTCGCCATCGGTGATCTGTTTGGCCAGATCGATCAGGCGGTTGGTCTCGCCGCTCATGGCGGAAACCACGACGACGATGTCGTCACCGTTCTCGCGGAACTTCTTCACCTTGTCGGCCACCTGCGCGATGCGCTCAATGGTGCCGACGGAGGTGCCCCCAAACTTCTGTACGATCAAAGCCATTTCAAAAAGCCGCCTGATTCCTCGAAGGGCGCCCATTAAACCCGCATCGGGTCATACTGCCAAGGCCCGCCGGACGCACTGCGGGCCCCGCTTTCTCGCTCGTTACGAAGCCTGCTCGACCAGGGTTGCGGCCAACGCCAGCGCTTCATCCAGTTTGTTCGCATCGACACCGCCACCCTGGGCCATGTCCGGACGACCACCGCCCTTGCCACCCACGGCTGCAGCGGCCTGACGCATCAGGTCACCGGCCTTGACCTTGGCGGTCAGATCCTGGGTCACACCGGCGACCAGCACCACCTTCTCGTCGAACACACCGCCGAGCAGGATCACAGCGCTGCCCAGCTTGTTCTTCAGTTGGTCGACCAACGCCAGCAGCGCCTTGCCGTCCAGACCATCGAGACGCGTGGCCAGCACCTTGGTGCCCTTCACCTCGATTGCGGAGCCAGCCAGATCGTTGCCTGCAGCGCTGGCGGCCTTGGCCTTGAGCTGCTCCAGCTCTTTTTCCAGCTGGCGGTTACGCTCGATCAGTGCCGAAAGCTTGTCCAGCACGTTGTCGCGGCTGCCCTTGACCAGCGAAGCGGCTTCCTTGAGCTGCTCCTCGGCACCGTTGAGCCAGGCCAACGCAGCGGCGCCGGTGACTGCTTCGATACGACGCACGCCAGCGGCCACGCCGCCCTCGCTGGTGATCTTGAACAGGCCGATGTCGCCGGTACGCGATACGTGGGTACCGCCGCACAGCTCGACGGAGAAGTCGCCGCCCATGCTCAGCACACGCACCTGATCGCCATACTTCTCACCGAACAGCGCCATGGCGCCTTTGGCCTTGGCGGTTTCGATGTCGGTTTCCTCGGTCTCGACCTCGGAGTTCTTGCGAATCTCGGCGTTGACGATGTCTTCCAGCTGCTTCAGTTGCTCGGGCTTGATCGCCTCGAAGTGGCTGAAGTCGAAGCGCAGACGCTGACTGTCGACCAGCGAGCCCTTCTGCTGCACGTGGTCACCCAGCACCTGACGCAGCGCGGCATGCAGCAAGTGGGTTGCGGAGTGATTCAGGGCAGTGGCCTGACGCACGCTGGCATCGGCCTCGGCCTTGACGCTGGCACCGACGCTCAGGCCGCCCTTGGCGACCACACCGTGGTGCAGGAAGGCGCCGCCAGCCTTGGTGGTGTCACGTACGTCGAAGCGCACGCCGGCCGCTTCCAGATAGCCGCAGTCGCCAATCTGGCCACCAGACTCGGCATAGAACGGGGTCTGATCCAGCACCACCACGCCCTCCTCGCCTTCGGCGAGGCTGTCGACGGCGCTGCCAGCCTTGAACAGGGCGATCACCTTGCCTTCGCCACTGGTGCCTTGGTAGCCCAGGAAGCGGGTGTCACTGTCGACCTTGACCAGGGCGTTGTAATCCATACCGAAGGCGCTGGCGGAACGGGCGCGCTCACGCTGCGCTTCCATTTCGCGCTCGAAGCCGGCCTCGTCCACCGACAGCTCGCGCTCACGGGCGATGTCGGCGGTCAGGTCGACCGGGAAGCCATAGGTGTCGTACAGCTTGAACACGACATCGCCAGGAATGACATCGCCTTTCAGCCCCAGCAGATCCTGCTCGAGAATCTTCAGACCCTGCTCCAGGGTCTTGGCGAACTGCTCTTCCTCGGTCTTCAGCACGCGCTCGATGTGCGCCTGTTGCTGCTTGAGCTCAGGGAAGGCTTCGCCCATCTCGGCCACCAGGGCAGCGACGATCTGGTAGAAGAAGCTACCCTTGGCGCCCAGCTTGTTGCCGTGACGGCAGGCACGACGAATGATGCGGCGCAGCACGTAGCCACGGCCTTCGTTGGACGGCGTCACGCCATCGGCAATCAGGAAGCTGCAGGAACGGATATGGTCAGCCACCACTTTAAGCGAGGCTTCGCCTGCGTTGACGCAGCCGATGGCCTTGGCGGAAGCGGCCAGCAGGTTCTGGAACAGGTCGATCTCGTAGTTCGAGTTGACGTGCTGCAGCACGGCGCTGATGCGCTCCAGACCCATGCCGGTGTCCACGCTCGGTGCCGGCAGCGCGTGCAGTACGCCATCAGCAGTGCGGTTGAACTGCATGAACACGTTGTTCCAGATCTCGATGTAGCGGTCGCCATCTTCTTCCGGGCTGCCGGGTGGGCCGCCCCAGATGTGCTCGCCGTGGTCGAAGAAGATCTCGGTGCACGGACCGCACGGGCCGGTATCGCCCATCGCCCAGAAGTTATCCGATGCGTACGGCGCGCCCTTGTTGTCACCGATACGGATCATGCGCTCGGTAGGGATGCCGACTTCCTTCGTCCAGATGTCGTAGGCCTCGTCATCGGTGGCATAGACGGTGACCCAGAGTTTTTCCTTGGGCAGGTTCAGCCACTTGTCGGAGGTCAGGAACTCCCAGGCGTAATGGATGGCATCACGCTTGAAATAGTCGCCGAAGCTGAAGTTGCCCAGCATTTCGAAGAAGGTGTGGTGGCGCGCGGTGTAACCGACGTTTTCCAGGTCATTGTGCTTGCCGCCGGCACGCACGCACTTCTGGCTGGTGGTGGCGCGGGTATAGGCGCGCTTTTCCAGGCCCAGGAAGCAGTCCTTGAACTGGTTCATGCCTGCGTTGGTGAACAGCAGGGTCGGGTCGTTCGCCGGAATCAGCGAGCTGGAAGCGACACGGGTGTGCCCTTTTTCTTCGAAGAAGCTCAGGAAGGCTTCACGGATTTCTGCGCTTTTCATAGGGATATCCACGGAATCAGGCGGCCACGGCAAAGCCGGCGAAGCAGGCAAAGTGAGAACGTCGCGAGCGAAGGTCAGGCAAGGCGCCACGACCAACGGGAGTATCAGCCAAAGGCTGGCCCGAAGGGGGAGCGCCAGCGAATCAAACCGGCGAAGAACGCACTGGGCTCGCAAACGAGTTTACGAGTTGTAAATGAGCATTCTGAGCCGGTTTTTAACGCAGCATGGCCGAGCGCAGCAGTTGTCACGCAGTCTGCAAAGGGTCGCATTATATCGGGCCTACCGCGCGCGGCTAGTACCTTATTGATAGCGTGCGCCTATCGGCAGCGCACGCCTGACGCTCAATGCGAACGGAAAGCAGCAAATGCCTCGATCACCCGCTCGATTTGCTCGGCACTGACGTCCAGATGAGTGACCAGGCGCAGGCGTGGCGCGGCACTGACGGCGATGCCGTGTTCGGCCATGAAGGCCTTGACTTGCCCGGCACGCTCGCCGAGTTGCACATAGACCATATTGGTCTGCACCGGCTCGACGCTGTAGCCCAGCTCGCTCAGAGCTGCACCTAGACGTGCAGCGTTGGCATGATCCTCGGCCAGGCGCTGCACCTGGTGCTGCAGGGCATACAGCCCCGCCGCCGCCAGCACACCGGCCTGGCGCATACCACCGCCGACCATCTTGCGCTGACGGCGCGCCTTGCCGATCAGCGCGGCGCTGCCGCAGAGCACCGAGCCGACCGGCGCACCGAGGCCCTTGGACAGGCATACCGATACCGAATCGAAGTGCTGGGTGATCTCGCGCGCCGGCACACCGAGCTTGACCACCGCGTTGTACAGGCGAGCACCATCCAGGTGCAGGCTCAGGCCACGACGACGAGTGAGTTCGCGGGCAGCAGCCAGATACTCGAGCGGCAACACCTTGCCCTGCATGGTGTTTTCCAGTGCCAGCAGGCGGGTACGAGCGAAGTGGAAGTCATCCTGCTTGATCGCCGCCTCGACCTTGCTCAGATCGAGCGAGCCGTCGGCCTCACCGTCGATCGGCTGCGGCTGAATGGAACCGAGCACGGCCGCACCGCCGCCCTCGTACTTATAGGTATGTGCCTGCTGGCCGACGATGTACTCGTCACCTCGCTCGCAGTGCGCCATCAGCCCCAGCAGATTGCTCATGGTGCCGGTGGGTACGAACAGCGCCGCCTCGAACCCCAGCTCCTTGGCCAACCAGACCTCCAGGCGATTGACGGTGGGGTCTTCGCCATAAACATCGTCGCCCAGCTCGGCTGCCATCATGGCCTCGCGCATAGCCGCGGTGGGTTGGGTGACGGTGTCGCTACGCAGGTCGATCAGGGGCATGGCAGGCTTTCCCGGCTATTGGCGAAAAGCCCATGCTAAAGAGGTCGCTCGGGCGCTCACAAGATACAGTTGGGGCAAAATAGAGCGGAACGCCAAGCGAGGCTGTAGGAGCGGATGGGCGGCATTCCGCTTTAGCTGCGAAGCGATAAGAGCAGATCGCGGCTGAAACGGATGCCGCCCAGCCGCTCCTACGCCGCATCTAGAAACGCTATGTCCGCGGCGTAGCCCGGATGAAATCCAGGGAATAACCCAAGCGGATCATTTCCCGGATTACACGCAGGCTACGCCAGTCCGGCGCCATCGTCCGGGACGATCAGGATGCCGGCACGCAGACCGTTCCTGACCTTGGGATTGGGGAAGATGATGCGCGCGCCCTGCTCTTCCACCACCCAGCGGGTGTCGGCAATGTCTTCGGCGAGCAGGTAACCCGGCGCCAGCTCGGTGAAATTCTCGATATCCGCAGGCAGGTGCAACTGGAAGCTGTCGCTGTGCTTGATGATCTCCCGCGAGACCGCGAACAGCTGCAAACCGTCCAGAGTCGGCTCGCCAGTGATCACCTCGCGCCCCTCGATCAACGCATACAATGCGTTTTCCAGCAGATCGAGATTGACCAGTTCGTTCTGCCCGAAGGCGCGCGCCTTGCCCAGTTCCAGGGTGAAGGCCTCGGCACCGAGCTGCGCATAGGTGTAGGCGCTGAAGGTGATCGAGGCCTTGTTCTGCAGCAACACGGCCTCGATACCGGCGGCGCGCAAACGCTCCAGCTCGCGGCGGGAATGCGCACGCCCCTCCTGCCAGGGATAGAGGGCGAACTGCTCGATCTTCGAGCCACGAATAGCGGTGTGCAGGTCGTAGTGCAGGCGGGTGCGACCGGTATCCTTGCCAAAGAAGGTGGCGCTCAGGTGTTCCAGATCACAGGCGCGAATGGCCTCGAAACCACTGGTTTGCTCATGCCGACCACTGAACAGGCGATTGAGATCCTGCTCGACGTAGCGCTCGCCGCGACGCATCGCCTCGGGGTTGCCGAACAGAAAGAGCATGCGCGCCGCCGGATGCAGCTCGTTGCGTGCAATGCCACGCAGCAGGCGGTCGAGTAATTCGATCGGCGCAGTTTCGTTACCGTGGATACCGGCCGACAGCAGCAGGTCGAGGCCATTGTCACGCGCTGCCGGCGGAGTCACCTCCAGCGCGCCTTCGTCGAGCCAGCGCAGACGCGTGCCATCGGGCGTCAGTTGAATCTTCGCCGACGGCTCATGGCCGGCCAGGGTCAGTTCAAGCAGTTTGCCGAGGGCAAGCATCGAATACTCCTTGGTTCGCAGCACTTTCGTAGGGTGGGCCGGGCGGCGCTCTGCTTCAGCCCACCAACAACGGCCCACCCTACAAGGTTCAATCAGTGATTGCAGCCGGGGCCATGTACGTGATCGTCCTCATCTTCGTCCTGCTCCACCGGCTCCATCTCCAACTGCAGGCTGACCAGGTTGGTGGCTTGTGGACGCAGCAGCAGGTTGGCGTACTCGGTATCGCCCTCCTCCACGTCGACGCCGATCAGCAACTGATCGCCGACGGCCTGTACCCACAGTTCCTTGCCCTGCCAAACCACGGCAAAACGGCTGCAGGAAGTTTCCAGTTGGGTGCCGTCGTTATCTTCGAGAATCAGTTGCAGAGCGTCGCTCATAAAATCTCCGGAATGTGGGTTAGGTCAGTTGGAAAGGATAGACCGAGCCCAGTTTAAGGATCTGCGTCAGTTCATCCAATGCCGTACGGCATTCGGTCAGCAAGTGCGGGTCAGCCAGATCGGCTTCGCTGAGGCGGTCGCGGTAATGTTTGTCGACCCAGGCCACCAGCGTGTCGTGTAGCGCGTCACTCATCACCACACCCGGATTGACCGCCGCCAGCTCGTATTCATTGAGCGCGACGCGCAAACGCAGGCAGGCAGGGCCGCCGCCATTCTGCATGCTCTGCTTGAGGTCGAAGACGCGCACTTCGCGGATAGGCCCAGCACTGCCAGTCAGTTGTTCAAGGTAGCGCCAGACGCTCGGGTTGTTCCGGCATTCCTCCGGCACCACCAGCAGCATGCTGCCATCGGCGCGGGTCAGCAGCTGGCTGTTGAACAGGTAGGAGCGCACTGCGTCCTGCACGCTCACGGCAGAACCCGGCACGCAGACCGCCTGGAAGTTGCCGCCGCGACGGGCCAGCTTGTCGCCCAGTTCGGCCAGCACCTTGTCTGTCTCGAGGAAGGCGTCCTGGTGATAGAACAGCACCTCGCCATTGCCCACGGCGATCACGTCGTTATGGAACACGCCCTGGTCGATCACCGACGGGTTCTGCTGGGCGTAGACCACGCCCGCCTCGCTCAGCCCGTGCAGACGTGCAACCGCCTGACTGGCCTCCAGTGTCTGCCGTGCCGGATAGCGTGCCGGTGCCGGGTAACGGGTGTCGAAGGCACTGCGGCCATAAACGAAGAATTCCACTCCCGCGTCGCCATAGCCCTTGCAGAAGCGCGTGTGGTTGGCCGCGCCCTCATCACCGAACTGCGCCACGGCCGGTAGCGCCGGATGATGGGCGAAGTGCCTGTGATCGGCGAACATGGCCTGCAGCACACGGCTGGTGGTCGGGTGCTCGATGCTGCGATGGAACTTGCAGTTGAGGTTGGCCGCAGTGAAGTGCACGCGCCCATCGGCCGTATCGGCACTGGGGCTGACGGTGCAGGCATTGGCCGTCCACATGCTCGATGCCGAACAGCTCGCCACCAGCAACGGCATGGCCTCGCGCGCAGCATGTTCGATCACTTCAGCATCGTTGCCGGTAAACCCCAGGCGACGCAGTGCGGCGACATCCGGGCGCTCCTGCGGGGCCAGTACGCCCTGCTTGAAGCCCATGGCCATCAGCGCCTTCATCTTCGCCAGGCCTTGCTTGGCGGCCTCCTTGGGATTGGAGGCCGCCTGGCTGTTGCTCTGTGACGCCACGTTGCCGTAGGACAATCCACCGTAGTTGTGAGTCGGCCCGACCAGGCCGTCAAAGTTCATCTCATAGGCGGCCATCACAGGGTCACTCCCGGGGTCAGGGTCGTGGGCAAGGCCAGGCTCTCGCTCTCCAGCGAGGCGACCGGGTACGCGCAATAATCAGCGGCGTAATAGGCACTGGCGCGGTGGTTGCCAGAAGCGCCAATACCACCGAACGGCGCACTGCTGGCGGCGCCGGTGAGCTGCTTGTTCCAATTGACGATACCAGCGCGGCTATGCAGCCAGAACTGCTCGTAACGCGCACGCGAGTCGGACAACAGCCCGGCTGCCAGCCCATAGACCGTGGCATTGGCCTCAGCGATGGCGGCCTCGAAGCTGGTGTAGCGAATCACCTGCAGCAGCGGCCCGAAGAACTCTTCGTCAACACGCTCGGCAACTGCCGTGACATCGAGGATACCCGGCGTCAGTAGGGCCGCGTTCACCTGCGACTGGGTCATCGCCAGCAGCGCCGTCGCGCCCTTGGCCAGCAGATCCTGCTGCGCCTGCATCAGTTGAGCAGCCGCCTGCAGGGAGATCACCGAGCCCATGAACGGTGCCGGCTGCTCGTCGAAACGACCGACCTTGATCTGCCCGGCGACCTGCACCAGGCGCGCCAGCAGCGCATCCCCCCACTCCCCTTGCGGCACCAGCAGACGGCGCGCACAGGTGCAACGCTGACCGGCACTGATGAAGGCGGATTGCACGATGGTATAGACGGCGGCATCGACATCGGCCACCTGGTCGACGATCAACGGATTATTGCCGCCCATCTCCAGCGCCAGGATCTTCTCCGGGCGACCGGCGAACTGCGCGTGCAGCAGGTTACCGGTGCGGCTGGAACCGGTGAAGAACAGCCCGTCGATGCCAGGATGACCGGCCAGCGCAACACCCGTCTCGCGACCGCCCTGCAGCAGGTTGAGCACACCAGCAGGCAGACCGGCATCGATCCAGCACTGCACAGTCAGCTCGGCCACCTTGGGCGTCAGCTCGCTGGGCTTGAAGACCACGGCATTACCCGCCAAGAGCGCTGGCACGATATGCCCGTTGGGCAGGTGACCGGGAAAGTTGTAAGGGCCGAACACCGCGACCACGCCATGCGGCTTGTGGCGCAGCACGGCGGTGGCGTCGGCCAGCGGGCCGCTCTTCTCACCGGTGCGCTCACGGTAGCTCTGGATGGAGATCGTCACCTTGCCGACCATGCTGTTCACTTCCGTGGTGGCTTCCCACAGCGGCTTGCCGGTCTCCTCGCCGATGGCACGGGCGATAACGTCGGCCTGATCCTTGAGGCGCACGGCAAAACGTTCGAGCACCGCGATGCGGCTGTCCAGCGACTGTGCAGCCCAGGTGGCGAACGCGGTACGCGCCGCGGCCACGGCAGCATCGACCTGCACGGCATTGGCGCCACGGCCATGCCACACCACCGCCTGGGTAACCGGATCGAGAGACTCCAGGGGCTCGCCCTGGCCGGCCAGCCAGTGGCCCGCAATGTAATGAGTGCTCATTGTATTTTTCACTCCACGCATTCACAGCCGGCAGGCAACCGGCTCGCTACAGAAGACTTCAGGATTTTGCCGACAGCGCCACCGCGCGCACCTGATCACCCGCCGACAGGCGCAGGCGCTTGGCCGTCATCGGGTCGACCACCAACGTGCCGGCTGCCAGTCGCGCCGGCGCGGCGGTGATGCGGCAATCCTGACGCTTGCGGTTGTGCACCAGGAAAGGCTCGGCATCGTCGCCTGGGGTACCGATGGCCAACACCAGGTTCTGGCTGTGTTGCACGGCGCGGATCTTCGCGGTTTCCGCCTCGATGGCCGGGCCGGCATCGAAGATGTCGACATAACCCTGGTAGCTGAAACCCTCGGCCTTGAGCATCGCCAACGCCGGTTCGGTGTCCGGGTGGACACGGCCGATCACCGCCCGCGCATCCTCGGAGAGGAAGCAGGTGTAGAGCGGGAACTTGGGCATCAACTCGGCGATGAAAGCCTTGTTGCCCACACCGGTGAGGTAGTCCGCCTGGGAGAATTCCATCTTGAAGAAGTGCCGGCCGAGGCTTTCCCAGAATGGCGAACGCCCGCGCTCGTCGGACACGCCGCGCATTTCGGCGATCACCTTGTCACCGAACAGCTCGCGGAACTCGGCGATGAACAGGAAGCGCGCCTTCGACAGCAGGCGGCCATTGAGGCCGGTGCGGTGATCGGCATGCAGGAACAGCGAGCACAGCTCGGAATTGCCGGTCAGGTCATTGGCCATGAACAGCGTCGGCACCTGACGATGGATGTTCAACTCCTGCGAGGCGCTGACGGTCAGACCGACCCGGTAGTTGTACCAGGGCTCGCGCAGGCCGACGGCGCCAGCCACGGCGGAAATACCGACGACCTTGCCGGCATCGTCCTCGAGCACGAACAGGTAATCGGCATCGGCGCGCTCGGCCTCGCCACGGAAAGTCTTTTCCGCCCAACCGACCCGGTGCGCCAGTCGCTCCTCGTTGGCTGGCAGCGTGGTCAGGCCAGCGCCGGTGCTGCGAGCCAGGTCGATCAGGGCCGGTAAATCGGCACTGCGCACGGGACGAACGATCATTGGATCCTCCGGATCAGCTATTGGCTTCAAGCGGCAAGCTAAAGGTTAAAAAACAAGCCGGCCTGCGCTCTGGCTTGCTGCTTCGATTCAAATCGCGACCAGCCTGACGCTGGCACCCTCACCCACGCCCAATGCCTCGGCCGCTTCCTGGCTGAGGATCACGGGTTTGCCGGGCACCCAGTCCAGGTCGGCGACGATGGCGCGAAAATCCTGCAACTGACCGTTACTCACCAGATACTGACGTCCGCCTGGCTCGGCCTCACCGCTGGCAGCAATGCGCACCGGCACCAGGCGGCTCTGCGCGATGCTGCGAATGCCCGACGTACGCGCATGCAGGGTCGGGCCACCATCGAAGATGTCGATGTAGTGGTCGGTCTCGAAGCCTTCACGCATGAGGATGTCGAAGGTGATCTGCGCGCGCGGATGCACCTGGCCCATGGCCTCCTGCGCTTCATCCGAGAGCAGCGGCACGTAGATCGGGTAATGCGGCATCAGCTCGGCGAGGAAGGTACGGCTCTTCAGCCCGCACAGCCGCTCGGCCTCGGCGTAGGTCATGTCGAAGAAGTTGCGCCCCACGGCGTCCCAGAACGGCGAATCGCCGTGCTCGTCGCTATGGCCGACTATCTCCACCACCACCGCGTCGGCGAAGCGCTCCGGATGACCGGCCATGAACAGCAGACGCCCGCGCGAATTGAGCTCGGCGAAGGCACTGCCGACCAGCGGACGCTCGACGTAAAAACTGGTGAGCAGGCTGTTGCCGGTCAGGTCGTGACACAGCGACAGCACGTGAATCTTGTTGTGGATCTTCAATTCGCGCGAGTTGTGCACGAAGGTTTCATTGCGAAAACTGTAGAACGGCTCGGAATAACCAGCCGAAGCGACAATGCCGGAGCAACCGACCAGGCGGCCGCTGGCGGTGTCTTCGAGGACGAAGAAGTAACTCTCCTCGCCATTGAAGCTGACCTCGGCAGAGAAAGACGCCTCCGACGCGGCAATCTTGTCGCCCAAGCGGCCAGCATCGTCCGGCAACGACGTGACCCCCACCGGGCTGTCCGCGGCCAGGCGCTGCACGTCGGCCAGGTCTGCCATTTGCGCGGGGCGCATCACCAGCATGGGGTCACTCCTCTAAACACGGAATCTGTAGGACTCGCAGCCAGGGTCAGGCGGACAACCGTGGGAGGCGCTTCAGCGGCGATTGTCGCGGCTAAAGCCCCTCCCACAGTCAGTCAGCAAGAGCTCAGGCCGCTGTCAGTTTGCTCAGCGCACGCTCGAAACGAGCCAGGCCTTCAACGATATCGGACTCTTCGACCACCAGGCTCGGGGCGAAACGCACCACGTCCGGGCCGGCCTGCAGAATCATCAGACCTTCAGCCGTAGCGGCGTCGAGCACCTGCTTGGCCTTGCCTTTCCAGGCGTCATTGAGCACGCAACCGAGCAGCAGGCCCATGCCGCGCACCTGCTCGAACAGGCCGTACTGCTTGCCGAGTGCTTCCAGACGGGTCTTGAACTGCTCGCTCTTGGCCTTCACACCATCCAGGGTCTGGCTGGTGTTGACGATATCCAGCACTGCCTCGCCAACGGCGCAGGCCAGTGGGTTGCCACCATAAGTGGTGCCGTGGGTACCCGGCGAGAAGTGCTTGGCCAGGTCGGTGGTGGTCAGCATCGCGGCGATAGGGAAACCACCGCCCAGGCTCTTGGCGCTGGAGAGGATGTCCGGCACCACACCGTAGTTCATGTAGGCGAACAGTTCGCCAGTACGACCCATGCCACTTTGCACTTCATCGAATACCAGCAGCGCATTGTGGGCGTTGCACAGCTCGCGGGCGCCTTCCAGGTACGCCTGATCGGCCGGCAACACACCGCCCTCGCCCTGGATCGGCTCCAGCACCACGGCGCAGGTCTTGTCGGAAATCGCAGCTTTCAACGCGTCCAGATCGTTGTACGGGACATGGGTGATGCCCTGGATCTTCGGCCCGAAGCCGTCGGAGTACTTCGGCTGGCCGCCCACGCTGACGGTGAACAGGGTGCGGCCGTGGAAGCTGTTGGTCGCGGCGATGATCTCGTGCTTTTCCGGGCCGAAACGGTCATGGGCGACGCGACGGGCCAGCTTGAACGCAGCCTCGTTGGCCTCGGCGCCGGAGTTGCAGAAGAACACGCGCTCGGCGAAGGTCGCCTCGACCAGCTTCTTGCCCAGACGCAGGGTCGGCTCGTTGGTGAAGACATTGGAGATATGCCACAGGGTATTGGCCTGCTCGGTCAGCGCCGCGACCAGCGCCGGGTGGCAGTGGCCGAGCACGTTGACGGCGATGCCGCCGGCGAAGTCGATCAGCTCTCGACCGCTCTGATCCCAGACTCGCGAACCCAGACCGCGCACGGGGACGAAGGCAGCAGGGGCGTAGTTGGGAACCATGAACTGGTCGAAATCGGCGCGTTGCACCGCATCGTGCTGAACGGACATCAAAGCTCTCCTGATGAGAAATACCAGCCGCAGACAGGCGACAAAGCGCCCGAAACGACAGGGAATGCAAGGATTGTAGGGACTGAATCAGGGCCGGCATTGTCGCCATGCGACAACTTCTTACAGCGCCACCCCAGGTTTTCCGCGGGTTTTCGTCCAAGCGACAGAAAGCGTCGGAAAGGCGCAGTTTAATCGCAGATCACGGCTCGGAGCACGCCGCAGGAAAAAATCTCCGCAGGCTGACCGTGCAGTATCGAAAGTCCTGCTCGCGTAGCCCATTCACGACCTACTCCCTCTCCCATTTATGGGAGAGGGCTGGGGAGAGGGTGATTCAGGCGGTTCGGAGTGCCGGACAGCCCCTCTCCCCCGCCCCTCTCCCGCAAGCGGGAGAGGGGAGACAAGCTCGTAGAAGACGCCGTCTCAGCCGCGCTCAATCGGCGTGGAGGTCAGCTCGAAGGGGCTATTGCTGCGCCGCTGGTTGCGGTCATCACGCGGCGTGGCGCCGAAGAAATTGCGGTAGGCACTGGAGAAATGCGGCCCCGAGGAGAAACCGCAGGACAGCCCGATCTGGATGATCGACTTGCTGGTCTGCATCAACAACTGGCGCGCCTTGTTCAGACGCAACTCCAGGTAGTACTGGCTGGGCACGCGATTGAGGTACTGCTTGAAGATGCGCTCCAACTGGCGACGCGACACGCAGACGTGCTGGGCGATCTCGTCGGTGGTCAGCGGCTCCTCGATGTTGGCTTCCATCAGCAGCACCGCCTGGGTCAGCTTCGGATGGCTGGAACCGAGGCGGTTCTGCAGCGGAATACGCTGACGCTCTCCACCCTCACGAATGCGCTCGACCACCAGCTCTTCGCTCACCGCGCCAGCCAGCTCGGCCCCGTGGTCGCGCGCCAACACCGCCAGCAACAGGTCGAGCACTGCAAGGCCGCCACAAGCGGTCAGCCGATCACGATCCCAGTCGAACAGATGACTGGTGGCGATGACCTTGGGGAAGCGTTCGGAAAAATCGTCCTGCCAGCGCCAATGCACCGCTGCGCGATAACCATCGAGCAAACCGAGCTGGGCCAGCGGATAAACCCCGGCAGACAGACCGCCAATCACGCAACCGCTGCGCACCTGCTGCTTGAGCGCAGCGGCCAGACCAGCGGAAACCTGCGCCGGCGGCGCATCGGCAAGCAGAAACAGCTTGTCCAGACCCTCCAGGTGCCCTGCCCAGGGCTCGCCCGGCAGGCGCCAGTCTCCAGCGGCCAGCGGTTCGGCCTGAAGGAAGACCAGTTCGTACAGCACTTCCGGATGCACGCGCTGGGCAACACGCAACGCTTCCTCAGCCAGGGACAAGGTCAGAGGCTTGGTGCCGGGCCAGTAGAGAAAGCCGATTCGATGGGGGGTCATGAGTGCCTGTCAAACGTCCGCTGCGCACCAGTTCAGTGCGAAGTCTAGCTTCTTATTATTTGAGACTGCCGGAAAGGAACTGCTGCAGTCGCTCGGATTGCGGATTGGCCAACACTTCTTTCGGACAACCGCGCTCTTCCACCAGCCCCTTGTGCAGGAATACCAACTGGTTCGACACCTCGCGGGCGAAGCCCATCTCGTGGGTCACCACCACCATGGTGCGGCCTTCGGTGGCCAGATCCTGCATGACCTTGAGCACCTCACCGACCAACTCCGGGTCGAGCGCCGAGGTCGGCTCGTCGAACAGCATCACCTCCGGCTCCATCGCCAGGGCGCGAGCGATGGCCACACGCTGCTGCTCACCACCGCTCATGTGTGCGGGGTAGGCATCCTTGCGATGTGCCACACCGACTTTGGCCAGGTAGTGCTCGGCCTTGTCACGGGCCTCGGCCTTGCTCATGCCGAGCACGTGTACCGGCGCTTCCATCACGTTTTCCAGGGCGCTCATGTGCGACCACAGATTGAAGTGCTGGAACACCATCGCCAGGCGCGAGCGCATGCGCTGCAGCTGCTTGGCATCGGCTGCACGCAGCGAACCGTCCTTGGCCGGTACCAGTTTCAGCTCTTCGTTGTTGAGCAAAATCTTGCCGGCATGTGGCTGCTCCAGCAGGTTCAGGCAGCGCAGGAAGGTGCTCTTGCCCGAGCCGCTGGAGCCGATGATGCTGATCACGTCGCCGGCCTTGGCCGCCATCGACACGCCCTTGATCACCTCATGGCTGCCGTAACGTTTGTGCAGATCCTGAACTTCGAGTTTGTACATGTTCGGCTTCTCTTGAATCGTCATGGCATCAGGCCTTGCGCGGCGCCAGATAGGCCAGCCAGCGGCGCTCGGCCAGCTTGAACAGGCGCACCAGGATGAAGGTCAGCGCCAGGTAGAACAGACCGGCGGTGACATAGGCTTCGAACGGCAGGTAGTACTGCGAGCTGACGGTCTTGGCCGCGCCGGTGATGTCGATAAGCGTCACCACCGAGGCCAGGCTCGTCGTGTGCAGCATCATGATCACCTCATTGCTGTACTGCGGCAGCGCGCGGCGCAACGCCGAAGGCAACAGGATGCGCCGATACAGCTTGCCACGCGACATGCCCATGGCCTTGGCCGCCTCGATCTCGCCCGGCGGCGTGGCCTTGAGGCTGCCTGCCAGAATTTCAGCGGTGTAGGCACTGGTATTGATGGCGAAGGCTAGGCAGGCGCAGAAGGTGGCACTGGACAGGTAAGGCCACATGAAACTCTCGCGCACGGCCTCGAACTGAGCCAGGCCGTAGTACAACAGGTACAGCTGCACCAGCATCGGCGTGCCGCGGATCACATAGGTGTAGAGCCAGGCGGGGAAATTGATCAGCGCTTGCCTGGATACCCGCATGATCGCCAGCGGCACCGCCAGCAGCAGGCCCACGGCCAGGGCGACGAGCAACAGCTTGAGGGTCACCAGCACACCACCGAAGTACAGCGGCAGGCTGTCGAGTACCACGTTGTAATCGAAAAGCATGGTGACTCCCTCAGAGCTCGGCGGCTTTCACGCCGACCGAATAGCGGCGCTCGAGATAGCGCAGCACCAGCAGCGAAACGCTGGTGATCGCCAAGTACACGGCCGCCGCCAGGAGGATGTAGGTGAACGGCTCGCGCGTCGCATCACCAGCACTCTTGGCGCGGGCCATCATGTCCTGCAGACCGACCAGGGAGATCAGCGCAGTGGCCTTGACCAGCACCAGCCAGTTGTTGGTGAGGCCCGGAATCGCCAGACGGATCATCTGCGGCACGAGAATGCGAAAGAACACCCGCAGCGGGCTCATGCCATAGGCCATGCCGGCCTCGCCCTGCCCCTTGGGGATAGCCATGAAGGCGCCGCGGAAGGTCTCCGACAGATAGGCGCCGTAAATGAAGCCCAGCGTACCGACACCGGCCACGAATGGATTGATGTCGATGTAATCCTCATAGCCCAGCAGCGGGGCGATGCGGTTCACCAGATCCTGGCCGCCAAAGAAAATCAGCAGGATCAGCACCAGTTCGGGAATGCCGCGAATCACCGTGGCGTAGGTCTCGCCCATCAGGGCCAGCCATTTCACCGGCGACAGACGAAACGCTGCACCGAGCAGGCCAAGTGCGACAGCAACCGCCATCGACAGCAGCGCCAACTGCACGGTGAGCCAGGCACCGTCGAGAATGGTCGAGCCGTAGCCTTGAAGCATGCGCCAATACCTCTCAGGCACCACGACGGCGCCGTATAGCACAAAGGAAATTGATGTCGCCCGAGCGACGCACAACGCCTGAACGCCAGCACAGGCGAACGGGCAGCCGATCTCTACAGGATGAACCAAGAAAAAAGTGGCACAACCTCAGAGGATGTCTACAAATTGCTGCGCTCGGCCATGCTGCGTTGAAATCAGCCTCAAAATGCTCATGTACTATTCGTACACTCCGCTTTCTCGCCTGATCTCGCCTTGCCTGACCGTCGCTCGCTGCTTTGTAAACACCCTCTATGCAAAGGTTAGTGCCACTTCATCTGCCTCGGAGCGCTTACTCGCCGTAAACGTCGAAGTCGAAGTACTTGTCCTGTACTTCCTTGTACTTGCCGTTGGCGCGGATGGCCAGGATGGCAGCACTGATCTTGTCAGCCAGCGCCTTGTCACCCTTGCGCACGGCGATGCCCTGGCCTTCGCCGAAGTACTTCACGTCGGTGAAATCCGGGCCTACGAAGGCGAAACCCTTGCCGCCGTCGGTCTTGAGGAAACCGTCATCGATGTTCACCGAGTCGGCCAGGGTGGCGTCCAGGCGGCCGGACTGCATGTCGAGGAAGATTTCGTTCTGCGAGCTGTAACGCACGATTTCAGCGCCAGCCGGGGCGAAGATGTCGGTGGCGTAACGGTCATAGACGGACGAGCGCTGCACGCCAACCTTCTTGCCTTTGAGGTCGACCAGAGGATCCTTCAGCTCGGTGCCGGCTTTCATCGCCAGCTTGGCCGGGGTGGCGTAGTACTTGCCGGTGAAGTCCACGGACTTCTTGCGATCTTCGGTGATCGACATCGACGACAGCACGGCGTCGAACTTGCGCACTTTCAGCGCCGGGATCAGGCCGTCGAACTCCTGCTCGATCCACTTGCACTCGACCTTCATCTCTTCGCACAGGGCGTTGCCGATGTCGTAGTCGAAGCCGGCGATCTGGCCATCGGGAGTCTTGAATGCGAAGGGCGGGTAAGCCGCCTCGATGCCAATACGCAGCGGCTTCTCGGCCAGCGCCAGGGGCGACATCAGGGACAGCGCCAGGGCGCCGAGCAGTGCGATCTTCTTCATTCTTTGCTCCTTCGAATTGGGTATGGCATCGATGGCAGTGAGGGGCCCGGGCCTTTTAAGGATTGTAGAAGGCGGTGCTGCGCTGTCGTGGTGGACGAGCGACAAAGGGGCCTTGGCTGGGTGAGCGGCATTCTAGCGGCAGGCAATGAGGCGATATTTCCTCAATGCGACAACTAATTACAGAAGCACTGGATGCGTCGGGCGCAGATATTGACAGCCCGCAAAAGGAGTGATCAAGCAGAAAAGGGTAAACAGATATCTACAGCAATACTCAGGCCACAAACCACATAACACGCGAAACGCGGGCGTTAGAGCCACTTCGTAGTTTTCCATGGAGCCACTGACGGCACCTTATCAGGGCACAGACGTTCCCTAACCGCCCAATCGGGTGCGCGCTGTTACCGTGGTGCCATGCAAACCGCAGGGTGCGCCGCGCGCACAGCTACACCACTCCATGCAACAGCTGTCATTCCCGCGAAGGCGGGAACCCAGAAGTCACATGGTGTCTGGACTCCCGCCTTCGCGGGAGTGACGGTCAATAAATCCATGGATCAATCGCCCACACGCAAACTGAGACGCGCGGTCACGCGGTTTTCCTCCGCGCGATCCAGCCCAGCCTCCTCGACACGCACGCCCTGCGCTTCCAGCGCTTCGATCCAACGCAGCAACTGGGCAAACGCCACCGGCTGCAGGTTGACCTGCACCGCGCCGTAGCCCTCGGTATCCAGGCGCTCGATCACCAGTCCCTGCTGCGCCGCACTTGCCGTGACCACACCCTGCAAACGCGCCGGATCGAGGCTGGCACGCGGCTGCAGATCACGCCCCTGTACCTGCGGCGCACGGCTTTGCATGTAAGCATAAAGAGCCCGCTGCTCCTCGAACGCGGCGCGCGCTGCCTGCGCATGGCGTTGCGCCGGTTGCCACAACGCCAGATAGAACAGCACCAGCAGCAGGAAGACGCTCAGCGCCATCAGTGCCAGGCGATCACGCGCTGGCAACGTCTGCCAGCGTTGCGCCAGCGGCGAGCGCTGCCAGTGCAGTTGCAGGCTTTCGGTCAACCCTGTTCTCGCCATGCCACTCATCCTCCTATCACCACGCGTGCGCTGACGCCTTCGGCTCCACGGCTGGCCGAGCCCATCTGTACCGACAGGCCAGACGCTTCCAGGCGCTCACGCAAGCGCTCCAGTTCGGCGAAGCCTGGCGCCTGCAATTGCAGCGACATATCGGCCCGGGTCGCGCTGTAGTCGAGCTGATTGACCTGCACCTGTGGTGCGCCCTCGGCATGCAGCGCTGCCGCTACCTCGGCCAGCAGACCCAGAACCGGACTGTCGCGACCAGCAGACTGCGCGAGATGTTGATCGAACTGCGCACGCAGGTTGATCAACTTGTCGTCCTGCGGAAACAGCTCGCGGTACAGGGCCTCGCTGGAAGCTGCATAGGCATCGGCCTCACGCTGCAGATACCAGCCCTGAGCCAGACTGAACCCCCACTGCAGAAAGAGGCACAGCGCCAACACGCCGGCCAGCGGACGCCAGCGCCGCCAGCCATCGCCACTCTGGCGCAAGGCGAACTCCCCCTGAGCCAGATCGGCACCACCGCCCTGACGCACCAGCCATTGATGCGCATCCTCCAGCAGATGCACCTCGTCAACCTGCTCCGGCAGTGCCTGACCAGCCGGCGCACTGACGATGTACGGCGATGGACAACGCCCCGCCAGCGCCGGCCAGTCCTCCGCCTGCAAGGCCAGACGCCAGGGCGCCTCGCCGCCAAGCAACCAGCGCGAGTGCAGCCAGAGCAACTGACTGCCCTGGCGCGGCAACAGGTCGGCATCGACACGGATCGCCTGCGGCGGCTGCGCCGCGAACAGCGCCAGGCACTCGCGCAACCAGTTGGCGCGCAGTGCATAGACGCGATGACGACCATCGGCCAGCTGTTCCCCCAGCGCCAGATGCATCAACTCGACATCCTCAGCCAGCAGTTCCTCCACCGCGAACGGTAGTGCCTGGCGCATCCAGCGCGCCTTCTGCGTCGGCAACTGCACGGCGCAGGCGGTGACCACCTCCACCGGCAAGACCAGCTCCCAGTGCACAGGCAGCTCGGCCAGCGCCTCGGCCAAGCTCAAGGCGCGGCACTCATCAGGCGTGACCCGCTGTACTGGCAGATCCGCTGACAAGTCGTGACACGCCTCAGGCGGCAGGAATATCCATGTCGGGTTCATTCTTGTTCTTCCGTAGAGCCTATTCAAAGCATCGCGAGCTAGAGCCATGCAAGGCAAAAACAGGCGAGGACGCGGAGTTTACGAGCTGTAAATGAGCAGTCCGAGCCTGTTTTTAACGCCGCAGGGCCGACGCGCAGCAGGCTTTGAACAGGCTCTCGATGGACTAAGGCGGCACACCGCCCTGCCCCAGATCACGCGCCAGGACACTGACCTGGCCATCATTGCTGCGCTGCAACAGGCTGCGCAAGACCACCCGGCGTTCGCCCAGGCTCACTTCACTGAACACTTCGAAATACTGGCTGCCGACCGCCAGCCCTTGCACCACCTGCTCGCCCAGCCCCGCGAGTGCAGGCTGAGCAGCGAATGCGGCAGCACTGGGATAGCCTTCGGCACCGCGCCCGGCGATCAACGACACAGCCGCATCCGGACTCAATCCGTCGGACAGGCTGGAGAGCACCATCGCGCTGGCCGTGTTGACGTTGAGCAGCGCCTCGCCCGGCAAGGCGCTGACGAAGGGCTGCAGGCGGCGATAGTCGGCTTCCTCCATCTCCAACAGCAGGCGCAGTTCGGACACGTCGCTGATCTCGCGATTGGCCGTGCGGTAAGGCGGCGTCGCCAACAGGTATTGGCCATCCTCGGCGCCATTGCCACCTTGTTGCTCGCTGTCGGTATCCAGCCAGTCCTGCAGGCGCTCGGCATAAGGCTTGTCTATCCCCAAGCGCAGCAACAGACGGCGCAAACGCAGCACCGCCAGCTCGTTGGGCCAGCCCTGACGCACCAGGCTGTTGAGGTTGAAACGACCGCTGGGGTCGACGATACGCACACGCAGCTCGCCGCCCTCATCCAGCGGGAACGGCGCCAGCGGTCTGGCCCAGGGCTCCAGTGGATGATCCACCGGCTGGCGCGGATCGCCCTGGCGCAGGTCGCGCTCGAGGATCTCCTTGGCCAGGGTCTCGCCCCCCAGCGCGTAATGCCAGGCCTGGGTCACGTGCAACTGGTTGGCGCTGCTGCGGATCGACAGTTGCTGGCGAGCGATCAAGCCGGCGCAGACCACCGTCACCACGGCGACCACCAGCAATACGGTAATCAGGGCCACCCCATTCTGCCGCCTCATGACTGCGGCACCTCATTCGAATCATCCGGCGGCGTGCCGGCACGGTTTTCTGCCGGCAGATCCGGCAAGCGCAGCAGGCGGCGCAACTCGCCATAGCGCCGATGCTGCAGGCGCAGCTCGATCGCGCGCGGCAAATCGGTGAGCAGGCCATCGCCAGAGGCATTGGCCGGCGGCCAGTCGGGCTGCCACTGCCCCTCCTTGTCCAGATAGCGCAGGCTCAATGATTCGACACCATCGAGCGCCTGCTGGATCTGCGGCGCGCTGTCCTGCGCGCGATCCAGCACGCGCCAGTAACGCCGCTGCCACTGCTCGCCACTGAGCTGCCAGCGCACGCGCTGCACCTCGGCACGTGGCTGGCCGAGCGGGTTGCGCCAGCCGGCGCGGGTCAGCTCCAGCGCCGTGGCATCGGCCAGATCACCATACAGCGCCGGTTGTGGATCGCCGAAACCATCGCGAATCGGCCGTACCGTCACCTGGCGCAGGTCACGCTCGAAAGCTGACAAGGCGCGCGTCAGTTCGCGCAGTTGGCGTTCGTGTTCGCGGGTGACGGCATCGGCGCTGAGCACGCTGTCGAGCATGCGGTAGGTGGCCAGGCCCAGCAGGGCGAAGATGGCGATGGCGATCAGCAGCTCCAGCAGGGTGAAGCCGCGCTGAGCGCTCCCACACATCATGGCCCCCCCAGAAAACCGCTGAGGGTCACCAGTTGGCAGGGTGGGCTTTAGCCCACCAAGGCTGGCCGCTGTTGGTGGGCTGAAGCGGAGCGCCGCCCGGCCCATCCTACGGGCTGGAGCGAGCGTCGCGAGCGAACGGATTCGCGAGCAGAGCTCGCTCCTACGCATCATGGCGCCCCCAGGAAACCGCTGAGGGTCACCAGCGCCCGCTCGCGCAGATCGCCGCTGGCGCCGCGCTCATCGACAGCGACCCACAGTGTCACACGACGCATGGCTGGCTCGCTGGTGGCCTGGATTTCGCTCTGCCACACCCAGCGGCGCCCGGCGAACTCCACCTGGCCCTGGTCGCGGCCATCGGCCGGTGGCGTGTCAGCCAGTTGCAACTCCGTCAGGCGATTGTCGGCCACCCACATGGCCAGGGTCTTGTCTTCCAGTTGGCTGGCGGTACGGACACTGCGCGCGCTCGCAGTCAGCACGCTGGCGGCGACCAGAGCGAAGATGGCCAGGGCCACCAGTACCTCGAGCAGAGTAAAGCCGCGCGCCGACCTCATCCGGCACGTCCCGCGCCCAGTTCCTCGACACGCGGCAGGCCGAAGCCATCGCTGGACAATTGCAGGCGCAAGCCATCGCGACGACGTTCGGCCAGGCGCATGCGAAACGGTGTCAGCTCGCCACTGGAGAGAATCAGCAACTGCGGCGCGGCGGCACTGGCCGTCGCAGGTAGGCTAAGGGCCTCACCTTCGACCTCGAACTCCAGCATGGCCCACTCTGGCAGGCGATGGGCCTGGCGATCGAGGGCCTGCCACTCGGCACGCAGTGGGTCATAACGCAGGACTCGATAGCCTTCGCGAGTGAAGCTCAGGCCGTACTCGCGGTTATCCAGCACCGCCTCATCGAGCAGCACGCCGATCAGCCCACTGAGGCGCTCGGCTTCGCTGCGCAGTTCGCGCCCCGGCCCAGCGATGCCGGTGCTGAACACCGCCAGACCGATCAGGCTGCCGAGAATCACCAGCACCACCAATAGCTCGATGAGGGTGAAGCCGCGCGTTTTTGCCGGCACGCCGATCATGCTCGGGTCAGAGATCCCAGTTGCCGATATCGGCGTTCAGGTCGCTGCCGCCCTGCTTGCCGTCGGCGCCGAGCGAGTAAAGATCGAAGGCGCCCTTGGTGCCGGGCGCCAGGTATTGATAAGGGTTACCCCAAGGGTCGATGGGAAGGCGCTTGAGATAGCCGTCCTTGTTCCAGTTCTTCGCCGGCGGATTGCCGCTCGGCTTGCTCACCAGGGCCTCCAGGCCCTGCTGGGTGCTGGGGTAGTTGTGGTTGTCGAGCTTGTACATATCCAGCGCCGCACCGATGGCACGGATGTCGTTCTGCGCGGCGGTGACCTTGGCCTGATCCGGCCGGCTCATCACCTGCGGCACTACCAGTGCCGCGAGAATGCCCAGAATCACCACTACCACCATGATTTCGATAAGTGTGAAGCCCGCCTGCCTTTTAGCAGACCGTCGAAACACTACCTGCGTTGCCATTGCTGAGTTAAAAACAGGCTCGGACTGCTCATTTACATCTCGTAAAGTCGAACGCGACTCCGACCGGATCCTCGCCTGTTTTTGCCTTGCACTGGCTTCCTCGCCTACGTGTTGCAACAGTCTGCTTTTCACCTAGCTACCCCACCATTTGGTTCAAAGAAAGAATCGGCAACAGGATGGCCAGCACGATCACCAGCACCACTGCACCCATGAATACCAGCATGAATGGCTCGAACAGCCCGACCAGCAGGGCGATCTGTGCACTGAGGTCGTTTTCCTGGTTCTTCGCCGTACGCGCCAACATCTGATCCAGCTCGCCGGAGCGTTCGCCGCTGGCGATCATGTGCAACATCATCGGCGGGAACTGCCCGGTGGCCTCCAGCGAGCGGGTCAGACTGCCGCCCTCACGCACCTTCTGCGCCGCCACCACGACCTCGCCACGGATCACCCGATTGCCGATCACCTCGCCAGCAATCGCCAGCGCCTCCACCAGCGGTACGCCACTACGAGTGAGAATGGCCAGGGTCGAGGCAAAACGCGCGCAATCGGTGGCGCGACCCAGCCGCCCAATCAGCGGTATACGCAGCAGGAATCGATGCCAACGTAGCTTGAATGCCTCGTCACGCAGGGCTGCACGCAAGGCGAAGACCGCCAGCGCCAGTGCCACCAACGCGACCAGCCCCCAGGCCTTGACCCAATCACTGAGGGCGATCAGCCCGCGCGTCAGCGCCGGCAGGGTCTGCCCGGAATCGACGAAGACCTTGACCACGTCCGGCACCACGTAGCCGAGCAGAAAGCCGACGATCAGCAACGACGCGCACATCAGGATCACCGGATAAAGCAGCGCCAACTGCACCTTCTGCCGCGACTGCTGACGCTGCTCGGTGTAATCGGCCAACTGTTCCAGCACCGGCCCTAAGTGCCCGGCATGCTCGCCCGCCGCCACCGTGGCGCGGTACAGCTCGGGGAAGGCTGCAGGAAACTCTTTCAGGCTGCCGGCCAGGCTGTGGCCTTCCAGTACGCGGGCACGTACCGCCAGCAGCATGCCCTGGATACGCGAATTGGTGGATTGCGCGGCAGCCGCACGCAGCGCCTCTTCTATAGGCAGCGCCGCCTGGATCAACGTCGCCAACTGGCGGGTGACCAAGGCCAGATCACGCGCCGACAGGCCACGGGCAAAGCCCAGGCGTGGCTGGCCACTGCCCTGCTCACGGCTGCGCGTGGCCTTGACCTCCAGCGGCGCCAACTGCCGCTCGCGCAACAACTGGCGCACCTGGCGCGCGCTGTCGGCCTCCAGCACGCCCTTCTGCTGACGGCCGCGCCCGTCCAGGGCGATATATTCAAAGGCCGCCATCGGCAAATCGCTCTGACTGTAAATGTAGGAGCGGCTTCAGCCGCGATATGCAAAGCCTCGCGACTGAAGCGGAATGCCGTCCAGCCGCTCCTACAAGAGCCGATGCCAACATCCCAATCACCATCATTCCTCTCGCGTCACACGTAGCACTTCCTCGACCGTGGTCACCCCTTCCAGCACCTTGCGCCGGCCATCATCGCGGATACTCGGCCCCAGCGTGCGGGCATGACGGGTCATGTCCTGTTCGGAAGCGCGGCTATGCACCAGCGTGCGCATGCTTTCGTCGAACACCACCAGCTCATAGATGCCGGTACGTCCACGGTAGCCCTGCTGATGACAATGCGCACAACCACGGGCGTGGTACAGGGTCGGTGGCGAACTGGCTGGCACGCCGAGCAATGCGCATTCGGCCGCATCGGCGGCATAGGGCTCCTTGCACGATGGGCACAGCACGCGCACCAGGCGCTGGGCCAGCACGCCGAGCAGCGAGGACGACAGCAGGAAGGGCTCCACGCCCATGTCCACCAGGCGGGTAATGGCGCCGATGGCGCTGTTGGTGTGCAGCGTGGACAGCACCAGGTGGCCTGTGAGCGAGGCCTGCACGGCGATCTCCGCGGTTTCCTTGTCGCGAATCTCGCCGACCATCACCACGTCCGGATCCTGACGCAGGATGGCGCGCAGGCCGCGAGCGAAGGTCATATCCACCTTGGTGTTGACCTGGGTCTGGCCAATGCCTTCGAGGTGGTATTCGATGGGGTCTTCGACCGTGAGGATGTTGCGCGTGTGATCGTTGAGACTGACCAGGCTGGCGTACAGCGTGGTGGTCTTGCCCGAGCCGGTGGGGCCGGTGACCAGCAGAATGCCGTGCGGCTTGCGCACGGTTTCTTCCATCAGCGCGCGATCCTCGGCGCGCATGCCCAGATGCTGCAGCGACAGGCGCCCGGCCTGTTTGTCGAGCAAACGCAGCACCACCCGCTCGCCGTTGGCCGACGGCAGCGTCGACACGCGAATGTCCACCTCGCGCCCTCCAACCTTGAGCGAAATGCGCCCGTCCTGCGGGATGCGTTTCTCGGCGATGTCCAGGCGCGCCATCACCTTTACCCGTGATACCAGCAGCGCCGCCAGCTCGCGCCTGGGCTCAAGCACCTCGCGCAGGATGCCGTCGACGCGAAAGCGCACGACAAGGCGCTTCTCGAAGGTTTCCAGGTGGATGTCAGAGGCGTTTTCCTTGATCGCTTCGCCGAGGATGGCGTTGATCAGGCGGATGATCGGCGCATCGTCCTCCTGCTCCAGCAGGTCTTCGGTTTCCGGTACCTGATCGGCCAGCGAGGCCAGATCGAGGCTGCCACCGATGTCCTCGGCCAGTTGCATGGAAGCGGAGTCATGTTGATAGGCCGCGCCCAGTGCCTGGGCGAACGCCTGGGCATCTAGCACCTGCAGCGGCAGGCTGCGCCCGGCGAAACGCTGGGCCTCGGCCAGTGCCACTAGGTCGCAGCCGGCGCGATGGGCCAGGCTGGCGCGCCCATCATGCGTGACGAACACCAGGCCGTGACGCTTGGCAAAGCTGAAAGGCAGGCGGCGCAGCGGGGTTTCGAGCAACGAAGCGTTCATGCGAGACCTTAGAACAGAACCTTATCCCGGTATTACAGCCTAACCTGGCCGTTTTGGCCCAATGGGCCACCCTGGGACGGTCTTCTTGTATGTTTATGCAATTATCTTTAACACATTGCCAGGAACAGCACACCCACCCTATTTGGGGGATGCCAACCGCGCGCAGACTGCTATGATCAGCGCGCGACGCCCAGCACACATAAGAAGAATTAGAACGTCGTTTCCGGAGTGATGCTTTTGCCCATCTCGGCCCTTTCCCAGCGGCTCAAGGACAATGCCCCGAGCCTGATCGGCATGCTCGTGCTGATCGCCCTGAGCGTCAGCCTGGCCTGGCAGAGCGCCGAACTGTTGCGCCTGGTGCGCGGCCCAGTGGAACAGCCCCCCAGCCAAGCAACCCCCAGCCTCGAACAACGCACCCAGGCGCCCATCGCCCAGCTGTTCGGCACGCCCCGCCAGGCTGACAGTGGCCCACCGCCGGCCACCAATCTGCAACTGACCCTGCTCGGCAGTTTCGTGCACAGCGACCCGCAGCGCTCCAGCGCGATGATCCAGCGCCAGGGCCAGAGCCCTCAGCGTTATGCCATCGGTACGGACGTGGACAACGGCGTGCGCCTCGATGCCGTCTACGCCGACCGCGTCGAACTGGTGCGCAACGGCCGCCGTGAAAGCCTCACCTTCCCCCGCTCGCAAAGCGGGCAATACAGCTATACCCCGCCAGTCGAAGCCGCGACGGAAGACCCGCTGCAGCAGTTCGATCAACTCGGCCAGGACAACCTCGAACAACTGCGCCAGCGCATGCAAGCGCTGCGCGAACAGATGGAAGCCTCTGGCACCCTGCCCGTGGAAACGCCCTCCGATCAGCCCATGGAAAGCGACTGAACCGATGCCTGTTCTCCGAAGCCGACTGACCCTCGCCCTCCTCGCCGCCAGCCTGGCCGCCGCACCGCTGCCTCTGCTCGCGCAGATCCAACAGGCGCCGGCCAACGCCAACCAGCAGGAAGAAAGCTGGACCATCAACCTCAAGGGCGCGGACATACGCGAGTTCATCGACCAGATCGCCAGCATCACCGGGCAGACCTTCGTCGTCGACCCACGGGTGAAGGGCCAGGTCAACGTGGTATCGAGCACACCGCTAGGCCTGTCCGAGGTCTACCAGTTGTTCCTTTCGGTGATGGCCACCCATGGTTTCAGCGTGCTGACCCAGGGCGATCAGGCGCGCATCGTGCCCAACGCCGAGGCCAAAGCCGAAGCCGACGCAGGCCGGCCCGCACCGGATCGCCTGGAAACCCGCCTGATCCAGGTGCAGCACGCGCCGGTTGCCGAGCTGATTCCGCTGATCCGCCCACTGGTGCCGCAATACGGCCACCTGGCCGCCGTTACCTCGTCCAACGCACTGATCATCAGTGACCGCAGCGCCAACATCGAACGCATCGAAGACCTGATGCGCCAGCTCGATCAGAGCGGTGCGCAGGACTTCAGCGTGGTCACCCTGCAACACGCCTGGGTGATGGACGCCGCCGAAGTGCTCAACACCGCCATCGCTCGCGGCCAGGCCAAGGGCACCAGCGCCACCCAGGTGGTGGCCGACGCGCGCACCAACCGCCTGATCCTGCTCGGCCCGCCGGATGCCCGCGCCAAGCTGGCCGACCTCGCCCGCTCGCTGGACAGTCCCACCAGCCGCTCGGCCAACACCCGGGTGATTCGCCTGCGCCACAACGATGCCAAGTCCCTGGCCGAAACCCTCGGGGAAATCTCCGAAGGCCTGAAGAACCAGCAGGCCGGTGAAACCACCGGCAAGCAATCGAACATCCTCATCCGCGCCGATGAAAGTCTCAACGCGCTGGTGTTGCTGGCCGAGCCGGATCTGGTCGCCACCCTCGAAGACATCGTGCGCCAACTCGATATCCCACGTGCACAGGTGATGGTCGAGGCGGCCATCGTCGAGATTTCCGGCGACATCACCGACGCCGTCGGCGTGCAATGGGCGGTGGACGCACGCGGCAGCACCGGCGGCCTGGGCGGAGTGAATTTCGGCGGCACTGGTCTGTCGGTTGGCACCGTGCTGCAGATTCTGCAAAACGGCGAAGTGCCGGAGAACACCACCCTGCCCGACGGCGCCATCATCGGCATCGGCAGCGACCGTTTCGGCGCACTGATCACGGCGCTGTCGGCCAACAGCAAGAGCAACCTGCTGTCCACGCCGAGCCTGCTCACCCTGGACAACCAGAAGGCGGAAATCCTTGTCGGGCAGAACGTGCCCTTCCAGACCGGCTCCTACACCACCGATGCCTCGGGTGCCGGCAACCCCTTCACCACCATCGAGCGCAAGGACATCGGCGTGACCCTCAAGGTCACCCCGCATATCAACGAAGGCGCCACCCTGCGCCTGGAGATCGAGCAGGAAATCTCCTCCATCGCCCCCAGCACCGGGCTCAACGCCCAGGCGGTCGACCTGGTGACCAACAAGCGCTCGATCAAGAGCACCATCCTCGCCGACGACGGCCAGGTGATCGTGCTCGGCGGGCTGATTCAGGACGACGTCACCCAGGCCACCTCCAAGGTGCCACTGCTCGGTGACATTCCGCTGATTGGCGGCCTGTTCCGCTCCACCCGCGACTCGCACATCAAGCGCAACCTGATGGTCTTCCTGCGGCCCACGGTGGTACGCGACGGCGCCGGTTTGGCCGCACTATCGGGCAAGAAGTACAGCGATATCCGCATCCTCGGCGACGGCACAAATGGCCGCCCGAGCATCCTGCCCAGCACCCCGGGCCAGCTGTTCGATGGCCAGGGCACACCGGCAGTGGATCTACGAGAGTAACTTAGGGCGATTCATTCGTAGGGCGGGTGCAACCCGCCATTACCATCGCGGCGGGTTGCACCCGCCCTACGTACCGAGATGTAGAGAGCCATAAACCGTGGGAGGCGCTTTAGCGGCGACATTCTCGACAGCAGTCGCGGCTAAAGCCCCTCCCACCGGGACGGAAACTCACCCCAACGGCGGCGTACGCGGCGGCACCTGACGCTTGCTGCCAGTCGACTCATACGCCGCTGCCAGTTGCAGCAACGCCGAATCATCGTAGGCACGACCCGCGAAGGTCAGGCCCACCGGCATGCCGATATCGGCCATCACCCCCATCGGCACGGTGACGGTCGGCACGCCCTGGTGACGGATTGCCAGGTTGCCATTGGCCACCCACACGCCGTTGCTCCAGGCGATATCGGCGGAAGCCGGGTTCACATCGGCATCGGCCGGGCCCACGTCGGCCACGGTGGGGAACAGCACCGCATCCAGCCCCAACCGATCCATCCAGTCTTCCAGATCGATCTTGCGAATCTGCTCCAGTCCGCGCAGGCCGTCGGGCAGCGTGGCGATCTGATCCCAGGGCTTGATGCCGCGCTTGGCCATGTTGACGTATTCGTCCATGCCCGCCGCCAGGTCGCCCTCGCGGTTCGGCAGCGTGCCGGGGTCATGCGGGAAGATCTGCGGGCCATCCACATCGGCCAGGCGATTGAGCTTGGGATCACCGTTGGCGCGCAGGAAGTCATCGAAGGCCCAGCCGCTCAGCTCCCACAGCTCGTCATGCAGGAACTCGGGCGTAACGATGCCGCGATTGAACACGGTCGGCGCGCCGGGGCGATCACCCTCGCAGTTGGACACCAGCGGGAAGTCCACCTCCACCACTTCGGCGCCGGCCGCTTCCAGCGCCTGGCGCGCGGCCTCCCACAGGGCGATCACCGTCGGCCGGGTGTGAATGCGCTGGCCGGTCGGCCCGCCGATACCCGGTGCTTCGCTGGTACCGGCCTCTTCGTCCTTGTTGATGAACATGCGCGGCACGCCCAGGCGCTTGCCGGCCAGCGCATCAGCCTTGGCCGCCAGCGCCAGGTAGGACTCGGGGCGTACTTCGGAGGCCCGCGGGATCGGCACCCAGGGCTGCAGGCGCCACAGGTCGCCACGGGTGTCAGCATCATCGGCCACCACCACGTCGAGCACTTCCAGCAGATCGGCCATGGTGCGAGCGTAAGGCACCACCACGTCCATGGTCGGCGTCAGCGGCCAGTTGCCGCGCACCGAAATCACCCCACGCGACGGCGTGTAGGCGCACAGGCCGTTGTTGGAGGCCGGGCCGCGCCCGCTGGACCAGGTTTCCTCGGCCAGGCCGAAGGCGGAGAAGCTGGCAGCGGTTGCCGTACCGGCACCATTGGACGAGCCCGAGGCGAACGGCGCGGTCAGGTAGTCGGCGTTGTAGGGGCTTTCGGCGCGACCATAAACGCCACGCTGCATGCCGCCATTGGCCATCGGTGGCATGTTGGTCTTGCCCAGGCAGATGGCGCCGGCCGCGCGCAGGCGCTCGACGGTGAAGGCATCGCGCTGCGCCACCAGATCCTTGAACGCCGGGCTGCCGGAGGCCGCCGTCAGGCCCTTGACCAGATAACTGTCCTTGGCGGTGTAGGGGATGCCATCCAACGGGCCGAGGGTTTCGCCACGGGCGCGGCGCGCATCGGAGGCCTCGGCTTCCTTCAACGCGTCGGGGTTACGCACCACCACCGCGTTGAGCCGGGTCGGCGTATCCGGGCCATCGTAGGCGTCGATTCGCGCCAGGTAGGCCTTGACCAGCTCGACCGCCGTGGTGCGGCCGGACTCCAGCGCGGCGCGCAGCTCGGCAATGGAAACTTCGGTTACCTCGATCATGGTGTCATCACTCGCAAAGGACGGGCCGGTGTCATGGCCCCAGGTACGAAACAGTGGCGGCGTGGCCGAACCCCACACGCAGGTTCGAACGCGAAAACAGGCTCCCGATGATACATGCCGCCAAGGCTTCGCAGCAGCCCGCAGCCGATGGCCAGGATGCACGTCAGCCCTTACAGTCTCACCCTGTACCAGGCGGCATTCATGACACGCAATTGAGCAGAACGAGATGACCCGCGAAGAACACATCCAGCTGTGGTCGGCGCTGTCGGACGTATTCGTCGACAACGAAGTCGACTACGCCGGCATTGCCCGCCAGCTCACCGAGTTCGACCGCACCACGGTGGAAGCCGCCTTCTACGAAGACGTTGCCCCGGCGTGCTACACCAACCTGCTCGCGCCCATCCCACCGATCTGGACGGGCTTCGACAGCGTCTGGCTCAGCGAAACCATCGAACGTAATCAGGCCGCCCGGCAACGCTGGCCGCTGCGTCGCCTGCGCGATCGCCTCTTCATCGCCTGTCTGCGTCGCACCCTGAGATCGGAATGGGCGAAGATCGTGCGCGAGCTGGATCGCCTATAAAGGGCCGGCTACTGGCCCACTTCCCGCAGCCAGGCCAGCAATTCGGCCTGCAGGCTCTCAGGCGCCGGCGCATCGGGTGAGAGCAGGCAATAGCACGAACCGTCCTCGACGAAACCAAGCGGTGCGACCAACAACCCGCTGTCGATGTCGTCGCGCACCAGATGCCATGGCCCGATGGCCACGCCCAGGCCGGCCACCGCAGCCTGCAGGCTGAAATAGAAATGCTCGAAGGTCTGCGCAGGGCCATCTGCAGCGCTGGCACCAGCGGCATTCGCCCACTCCGCCCAGGCACTCGGCCGAGTGCGCGTATGCAACAGCGGCGCATCCGAGCGCAGGCCGTTGGCGGTGAACCATTGCTCGACCTTGTCCGCCCGGCAGAGCGGCCCGATCCGCTCGGCAAACAGCGTTTCGGCGTGATAGCCAGCCGGCCAGGGGAAGTCATCGCGGCGGATGGCCAGGTCGATCCCAGCGTCGAAAGTGAACGGCCCACCGCCCGCCAGCAGGTGAACCTCCCGCTCCGGCTGACGCGCCTGAAACGCACTCCAGCGCGGTATCAGCCAGCGCATCAGCAGCGTCGGCTCACAGGACAGCGCCAGCGGGCGCGTCTGCCGGGCACTGGCACGTAGCTCGCGCGTGGCCTGGCGCATCAATCCCATTCCATCGCTCACCGCGCGCGCCAGCTTGCGTCCCGCCTCGTTGAGAAACACCCGACGATTGCGCCGCTCGAACAACTCGACACCCAGGTCGTCTTCCAGCAAACGCACTGCTCGACTGACCGCGCCATGGGTCAGGTGCAGCTCCTGGGCGGCGCGGCTGAAGTTCTCGCAACGTGCCGCCGCTTCGAAACAGCGCAGCGCCAGCAGCGAGGGCAAACGCGCATCGCCCATCTGTGCGTCCAGCTCACCATTCATGTCAGAACTCATCGTTATTCATCGCTGCTGATCATCGGAATAATTGGCTCAACCTCAACGAACGCAAGAATACGCCATGGCCGAATAGATAGCTGTAATCACCATTACCCTGCTTGCCGTGATCAGCCCAGGAGCGGATTTCGCCCTGGTCACCCGCAACAGCCTGCTGCTGTCGCGCCGTGCCGGTGTGCTCACAGCGCTGGGCATCGGCCTGGGTGTACTGATCCACGTCGGCTACACCCTGCTCGGCGTCGGTCTGCTGCTGCAGCAATCGACCTGGCTGTTCAACGCACTCAAGCTGGCTGGAGCGGCGTACCTGATCCACCTTGGCGTGAAGATGCTGCTGAGCAAACCCGACAGCACAGCAGCCGACAGCCAGCAGATGCCGCCGGCAGACAGTGCCGCACTAGGTACCGGCCTGCTGACCAACGCACTCAATCCCAAGACGGCGGTGTTCATCGTCAGCCTGTTCATGCAGGTGGTACAGCCCGGTACGGGCCTGGCCACACAACTGGGCTATGGCGCTTTCATCGCCCTGGCTCATGTCGGCTGGTTTACGCTGGTTGCCCTGTGCTTTTCCGCCGGCGCCGTGCGCGACCGGCTGCTGGCCGCCAAGCTATGGATCGACCGCTTGTTCGGTGGCCTGCTGATTGGCTTCGGCGCCCTGCTGGCGCTTGCCAGTCAGCGCTAGTCGCGCGGCAAGCCTTTGCTAGGCTGGCGGGTACCCCATTCCAGAGGACAAGAAGATGGATCGACATAGCGGCGGTTGCCTGTGCGGCCAGGTACGTATCGAAACCCGCGGCCAGCCTTATCGGGTCGGCGTCTGCCACTGCCTGGACTGTCGCAAGCATCACGGCGCCCTCTTCCACACCTCTGCGATCTTCCCGCAGGAGGCGGTCACGATAGAGGGCGAGACCGGCCACTATGCAGGTCGTCATTTCTGCCCCCGTTGTGGCTCATCGGTATTCTCGCGCTCGGCGGATGAAATCGAAGTGAACCTCGGTTCGCTGGATGCGCCGGATCAGTTCACGCCCACCTATGAACTGTGGACGATCCGCCGTGAAGCCTGGCTGCCGCCCTTCCCCTTCGACCGGCACTACCCACGCGACCGCGAGAACGACACGCGTCACGAATAACGAACGCCGCTCAAGCCACTGCTTCGCGCTGGCACAACCAGCCGTGTATCAGCCCCGCCTGGAAGAACTGCACGGGCACCTCGAAGCCCGCCGCCTGGATGATGCCGGCCACCTGCTGCGCCGGCAGCACCGCCACATCGCGGGCATAGGCGGCTCGCGCCCGCTCCAGCATTTGCGCATCGACGCCAGCCGATGACATCAGCGTCATCCAGCCAGGCAACAGCACCTCGTAGGCTGGCGCGTGAATGTTCGATGCCAGGTCGGCATTGGCCAGCAGCCCGCCCGGTTTCAGGCGCTGCGCGATCTGACGGAAGAAGCCCGTGCGTGCCGCCGGTTCAAGCAGGAACTGCGACACCAGAAAACAGGTGGCGCCGTCATAGGCTGGCCCTGCCGCCAATGTATCGAGGTAGCCCTCGTGAAACTCGCAACGCTGCAGGAAGCCGCCCCGCTGCGCACGCTGGCGGCACACCTCCAGCATCGCCCCAGACGGGTCGAGCGCAGTGAAACGCCAAGCGGGAAAGCGCTCGGCCAGATGCGCAATTTCCGCTCCCGTGCCGGCGCCCACACAAAGAATCCGCGCATCGGCCGGCAGCCCAACAAATAGCGAGTCGAGCAGCAGATACAGCGCCTCGCGAATCGGCGCCATCCCCGCCCACTGCTTGTCGTAACCGGCCGCCTGCTGGTCGAACAGCGCCTTGAGTTCCTCGTCACGCATGGCAAACCTCCGTTGAATGATCGTACTCACGCCTTCCAGTATCCCAGAGCTGTCAAGCCCTGCCGCCTCGGCCCAATCCAACTTTGTGGGCACTTTGCCAGGGCTTCGAGGGACTAACTGGCATGCCCCTTCCCGACGAGCCCGCCATGCCAAGCCCGACCTTCGAACAGAAAGCCTTCATCCTGCTGCTCGTCCTGGTGACAGTTGCCTTCTTCTGGATATTGCTGCCGTTCTACGGCGCCGTGTTCTGGGCGATGGTGCTGGCCGTGGTGTTCGCGCCCCTGCAGGAGCGCCTACTGCGGCGTATCGGCGGCAAGGGCAACCTGGCGGCCCTGCTGACGTTGATCATCTGCCTGCTGGTGGCGATCCTGCCGGTGATCTTCATCACCTCGGCGGTGGTGGCCGAGGGCACTGCGCTGTACCAGAAACTGGAATCGGGCGAGCTGGACACCGGTGCTTATGTCACCAGCTTCATCCAGATGCTGCCGCCGTCGATACAGGAACAACTCGACCGTGTTGGCATGACCAACCTCGAAGGCCTGCGCGAACAGATCTCCAAGGGCGCCATGGCCGGCAGCCAATACCTGGCCACCAAGGTGTTCGCCATCGGCCAGGGCACCTTCGAGTTCTTCATCGGCTTCTTCGTCATGCTGTACCTGCTGTTCTTCCTGCTGCGCGACGGCAAGGATCTGGTACACAAGATCCGCGCGGCCATTCCGCTGGCCGACAGCACCAAACGCCGACTGCAGATCAAGTTCACCCGCGTGGTACGCGCCACAGTAAAAGGCAACGTGGTGGTCGCTGCAGTTCAGGGCGCACTCGGTGGTTTCATCTTCTGGGCGCTCGGCCTCTACAGCCCGCTGCTGTGGGGCGTGCTGATGGCTTTTCTGTCGCTGCTGCCGGCCGCCGGCGCGGGCATCATCTGGGCACCGGTGGCCATCTACCTGATGCTCAGTGGCAGCCTGGTACAAGGCATCATCCTCACCGCCTTCGGCGTGCTGGTGATCGGCCTGGTGGACAACATCCTGCGCCCCATCCTGGTCGGCAAGGACACCCGCATGCCCGACTACCTGATCCTGATTTCCACCCTCGGCGGCCTGGCCCTGCTGGGCCTCAACGGCTTCGTGATCGGGCCGCTGGTTGCGGCGCTGTTCGTGGCCAGCTGGAATCTGTTTGGGGCAAAGAAGAAGGTTCGGTTGCCGGAGTGAGTCGGATATGAAGATTTAGGGAGCAATAGCCGGAAGTAGCCCTTGCGGGAGCTCGCTCCCCCTAATCAGCGGGCATTTGCTGCTGAGGAAAAGGGCTGCAAGCTAGCGCTATCAGCCCCTCAAAGAACCAGTCGAACAGTGACCGCCTTCTTGCCGACTTATGAAAGTTTGAAAATGCGTCGTGCATTCTCATAGAGGAATTGTGCTTCGACTTCAGGGCTCAACTCTAGCTCCTGAACCTGCTTCATGCAGCGCGACAGGGAGAGCTGAGGAAAATTGCTTCCGAACAAGACCTTTTGGCTACCGTAGCTTTGCAGGAATTGCAGCAATTGTGCAGGGTAGTAGCGCGGCAGATAGGCTGATGTGTCGATAAAGACGTTGTCGTGCTTCCAGGCCAGGCCAATCATCTCATCAGTCCAAGGGTGACCTATGTGCCCAGCAACGATCCGCAACTCAGGGAAGTCCAGCGCAACCTCATCTAAGTAAGGAACTGGACGACCCGTTTCAGACGGCATCAATGGGCCGGTGTGACCGACCTGGGTACAGAATGGAATATCCAGTTCAATACACTTTACATAGAGTGGGTAATACAGACGGTGGTTGGGGGCTAGCTTCCACAGCCATGGGACGATGCGCAGCGCCTTGCAGCCCAGCTCCAATACCGCCCGCTCAAGTTCACGCACCGCAGCAACGGGCTTGCTTAGGTCTACGGTAGCTACGCCAATAAAGCGCTCTGGGTATGCCCGGGTGTATTCAGCAATTTGATCGTTACTGGTCACCCAGCCTTCCGGGCGGCACCAAGCAGCCAGCATTAGTTTTTCTACTCCAGCTTCATCCATGTGGGCCACGGTTTCAGATGGGCTCATTGCCTGGTCAAGCAAATGACCACTTCCTGACTTCTCAAACAGGCGTGCAACCTCAGGCATCTTCTCGCGCAGACAACCATTAGCAGGTTGTGCCCAGGCATCGATTGCTTTCATGGCATAGCTCCTTGCTGCAATAAGGGTTACCGCAGACTAAGCATGAGACACCGGTGCCTCAATGACCTAAGCGCCCAGAGGAATTGACCTATGCGATGAGTAATGGCCATTACTGCATGCTCTAGTGCCAGGGCATCTCTCCAACACTCGAAACCAAGCAGGAGGGACGTGTCTCCTTATTGACCGATAGCAGCTGATCGTGGGGGGTTGCAACTGGACTGATCCCATAAGCAGGAGGCACAGCGCCACTAGGACCGAGCTGGCCGCCAGCGTAGAGCGCCTCCATGCCGGTCAATTGTCTTGCCAACTCTGGGCGATGCAGCGCCGGCCACGAGTAATCCCAGTGACAGGCCAATCACCACGCTGGTAATCGACCAACCTATTTCTTGAGAGATCGGGGTGACCAGAATAGCTGAAAGGTAATAGGTCGGGCCCCACGCCAGTATCCTGAGCGATGCCCATGACACCGACCAGGCTGACTCGATTGATGCCCTTCATGGCGCGGTACTCATCTCCTCTATGACCTCTAACCCTGCCTGGTTTAGGTGTCGTATCAGGTGGGGAAGGATGTGTTCTGCATCTGCACCTACGCCTCGAAGCGTGGCAGACGCGAAGTTTCGCTGTCGAGGTAAGCCGATGAAGAACAGCCCCGACACCGTTTGCGCCACTCCATTTTGCTGCAGCAGTTGCCCATGCTGGTCTTGGACAGGTAGTCCATCGAGGAACGGTGTATTCGGTAGGAAGCCCGTGGCGAAGATCAGGCTGTCGACGGCCTCCTGCTGGCCGTCGGCCCAGACGACCCCATCGTTGGTGACGCGAACGAACATGGGCTTGCGATGCAGCAGGCCCGACTGGATGGCCCGTCGATACTTCCCTTGATCGAGCACGGGAGTTCCTTGGTCGCTCAGCCATCTCGTCTTCTCCAAACCCGTCCACTTCAACCAGGTGTGAAAATCGATACTCAGCATTCGTTGAGGAAGGAAACGTATTTTCTCTCGTGTCGCCAGCGTGGCCATGGCCACGTGCGCGAGTTCATAAGCGATCTGAACGGCTGAGTTGGCTGCCCCAACCACCACGACTCGTTGATCCAGGAAAGACTCGGTATTTCGGTACTGAGAGCTATGAAGCACGCGCCCTTCAAACACGCCAAGGCCTGGAATGTCTGGAACGTAGGGTCTGCTGAAACCACCCGAAGCCACGATCACCGACTTCGTGGAAAAGCACTCACCCTCTGCAGACTGTACTTCGAAGCCTCGAGGGCATGACCGCACTTGTGTCACCTGCACGCCTTGGCGAATCGGCAGCAGGTAATGCGCCGCGTACTCTTCAAGGTACGCCACCACCTGATCTCTCGTCGGGTAGCTGTCTGGTAATCCAGGGAAAGGTCTCCCTGGAAGGGCCGAGTATTCGGCTGGCGAGAAGAGCTGCAGGCTGTCGTAGTAGTTGCGCCAGTTGCCTCCGGGAGCTGCTTGTTCATCGAGGATCAGGAACCTCAAGCCGTGCTGCTGTAGCAGCTGGCCCGCAGCAAGACCGGCCTGGCCAGCACCAATGATGATTGCATCGAATGGCCTGTTATTTATGTTCATACATGCGTACCTATACACATATTTGGGTAAATAAAAACTCACTCAGCCTGGACAGCAGTGCGGAGCAATCTTCTTGGTGTGATCGAGGATGACTTCAAGCCGCGCAATGATCGCAGGCCCGTTCACCTCGTAGAAAACTTGGCGGCCTGCCTTGGTTGCCCGAACGATGTCAGCCTCCAGCAGCACCTGTAGGTGTCGTGACACCACCGAGCGTTCCTGAGGAAGCTCAGCAGAAATCTCGCTCACGTCTGCGCGGCCTAGCTGCATGACCCGCTTCAGGACGGCTATTCGAGAAGGCTCACACAAGGCTTTGAAGAAGCCGCTATCGAGCGATGCGATCGCGGCATCAATGGCTTGGGTTCGGGCTGAGGTGACTGTTTTCATGCGGCAAATATATGTGCGCGATCATGCACATGTAAAGAAGAGCATTTCTGTCGCATACAGCAACAGTCAACAGACACCGGTTTACACTACATATGAAATTCCATATATTCGGATTTCCATATGTAGTGACCACATTCGTGGGACGCCCATGACCGAGCACCTGACCCCTGTAACCGTCTTCAAATGCCTAGCCGATGAGACTCGAGCACGCGCAATGCTGCTCATTGCAGGAGAAGGCGAGCTCTGTGTTTGCGAGCTCACCTGCGCGCTGGGTGAAAGCCAACCCAAAGTCTCTCGGCACCTGGCTCAGCTTCGTACCTGTGGATTACTCGCAGATCGCCGGCAAGGACTGTGGGTCTATTACCGCCTGCACCCGGAGCTACCCGGATGGGTAATTCAGATACTCCAGACCACCCTTTCCTCCAACCGAGATTGGTTGGATTCAGATACCAAGCGGCTAAACCAGATGGGTGATCGCCCTGAACGATCAGCCTCCTGCTGCTGACTCAGCTTGTCTCTCAAAATTGAAGGGTTCTCTGATGAAAATACTGTTTCTCTGCACCGCCAACAGCTGCCGCAGCATCCTCTCGGAGGCAATGTTCAACGCGATGGCGCCGGCTGGTATGAAAGCCTATAGCGCTGGCAGCGTGCCTAAAGGTGAAGTGCATCCCCTCAGCATAAAAGCACTACGCCGAGCAGGTATCGCGACAGAAGGCCTCTTCAGCAAGTCAATCGACTCTCATGAGAACCTGAATCCCGACTTCGTGATTACCGTCTGCGATAAGGCTGCCGGTGAGGCTTGCCCTGTCTACTTTGGCTCGGCTGCGAAGGCTCACTGGGGGCTTTCCGATCCGTCCGATCTTCGAGGTGACGAAGACGGAGTAGACGCTGCGTTTGACCATACCCTCGCCATCATCCGAGTACGTGTGCAGGCGTTCCTCGATCTTCGACTGGATGCGCTTACCCCTGATCAGTTGAAGTCCGAACTGGCACACATCGCCACGCTCGAGGCTGGCGCATGAGCAGGAGCCGGCTGTCCTTCCTGGATCGTCATCTGACGCTCTGGATCTTCCTGGCCATGGCCTTGGGCATTGCTCTTGGCACAGTCTTCGAGGGATTCCCCTCTTGGCTGAACAGCTTGTCGGTAGGCTCCACCAACATACCGATTGCCATCGGCCTGATCGTGATGATGTATCCCCCGCTGGCCAAGGTGAAATACGAAGAGCTTCCCCAGGTGTTCAAGGACAAGCGCATCCTGGTGCTCTCGCTGATACAGAACTGGGTAATAGGCCCAGTGCTGATGTTTGCTCTGGCGGTTATTTTCTTGCGTGACCATCCCGAGTACATGACCGGTCTGATCCTGATCGGCCTGGCCCGATGCATCGCCATGGTACTGGTGTGGAACCAGATTGCCGGGGGCAACAATCAATACGTGGCGGGCCTGGTCGCGTTCAACAGCATCTTCCAGATTCTGTTCTTCAGCCTGTACGCCTGGTTCTTCCTCAGCGTACTGCCGCCATTGTTCGGCCTGCAGGGCAGCGTGATCGAAGCCAGCTTCTTCGATATCGCCGAATCGGTACTGATCTATCTCGGCATCCCGTTTCTGGCAGGTTTCCTGAGCCGCAAGCTGCTTGTCGCACGCAAAGGTGAAGCCTGGTACAGCGAGCAGTTCATTCCTCGCATCAGCCCGCTGACGCTGGTGGCCTTACTGCTCACTATAGTCGCGATGTTCAGCCTCAAAGGCGAGGTGGTGCTGCAGCTCCCCCTGGATGTCGTACGCATCGCCATTCCGTTGACCATCTATTTCGTGGTGATGTTTTTCGTCAGCTTCTGGATGGGCAAAGTTCTGGAAGCCGATTATCCACGTACCACCGCGCTGGCTTTCACGGCCGCCAGCAACAACTTCGAGTTGGCCATCGCAGTCGCAATCGCGACCTTTGGCTTGGCGTCGCCGGTGGCCTTTGCCACCGTCATCGGGCCACTCGTGGAGGTACCTGTACTCATATCCCTGGTGGGCGTCGCCCTATGGCTCAAGCGCCGCTGGTTTGATAGCCCCGCCTCAGTGCGTCCGGAGTGAACATGAACGACGATCTGCTTCCTAACCTGGATCTCGATCTAGTCGATCTACCGACCCCAGAAAAGCTCGGTATCCAGTCGGTTTCACCTCACTCACCGCGCATCCTGCTGCTGTACGGTTCCACCCGCGAGCGGTCCTTCAGCCGCCTCTTGACCGAAGAGGCGGCTCGCCTGCTGCAGCAATTCGGGGCTGAAACGCGGATCTTTGATCCGAGCGGTCTACCCCTTCCCGACGATGCACCGGACACCCACCCCAAAGTGCAGGAGCTGCGTGAGCTGATGCAGTGGTCGGAAAGCCAGGTGTGGTGCTCGCCGGAGCGCCATGGCTCAGCCAGCGCGGTATTCAAGGCTCAGATCGACTGGGTGCCGTTGGCGATGGGGGCAGTACGTCCAACCCAAGGGAAAACCTTGGCAGTCATGCAAGTCTGCGGTGGTTCCCAGTCGTTCAACGTGGTCAACCAACTGCGCGTGTTGGGACGTTGGATGCGCATGTTCACCATCCCGAATCAATCGTCAGTGCCCAAGGCCTTCATGGAGTTCGATGTAGACGGTCGAATGAAACCTTCCTCGTACTACGATCGCTTGGTGGATGTGATGGAGGAGCTGGTCAAGTTCACCCTGCTGCTGCGTGACCGATCCGACTACCTGGTTGACCGCTACTCCGAACGTAAGGAGTCTGCAGAAGAGCTATCCCGTAGGGTAAATCAGCGTTCGATTTGATCAGTTGTAGCCAGGCCGGCCAATGGCTGCCCGCTATTGGCCGGTTAGCGACGATCTGGCGGTGGCCGTCGCGATGCATTGCATGGCCAAACTTCTGTCTGCTCCGCCATTTCCAAGGCATCATCTACCTCGATCTCGAGATCGAACAGTGCTCTCCATCGACGTTATCGGTTTTTCCCTCGGCACTCATGTAGCGCTGGAAGTCAGTGCGCTTATGCAGAACCAAGTGCGCAGCCTGCATCTGGTTTCCGCAGCTGCTCCACTCGACGGAGGGGGGCTTTCTGGATGAGATGGCCGGCAAAGCCGTATTCTCGATGGCCAAGCGCAACCCTCCAGTGACTGGTGAAGTGGCAGACATTCCTGGCCAAGCGAGCGCCGCAGATACTCTTTCGCATGCTGTTCGCCAGCGCCCAGGGGCAGGATCGGGAGTTGGTGAAATCACCTGAGTTCAAAGCGCTAATCTGCCAGGTATTGCAGCAATGCTTTGCCCATGGCTCGTCCGGCTACACGCGGGATATTCAGCAGTATCTCCAGCCTTGGTCAGCCAGCGTCTTCGCCAGCGAGGCAAACGTCTGCTTGTGGCATGGCACGAAGGACAACTGGTCGCCTTTCGACATGTCGGAGCATCTCGCCGGACGCATCCCTGGCAATACGCGCATCGAGCGGCTGGAGGGGCTTTCTCATTACTCTTGCCTGTATGCCGCAGCTCCCAGGATTTGCACGCAGATAGCCAATGTCTAGAAAACGGGGAGGCAACTCACAGAGAGGCATACCACCTAGAGAGCCAATGCCTGTAAGTCCTCTTGCTGATCTGCCAATAAAAAGCCCGGTTCGGCAAGACGATTGTGTAATGACCAGATACTCGTGCTGCTCACCAAGCAGCACAAGCATCAGACTTTATTTCCTCACAACGCGCGGATATGCGTCATCAGATCCTTGCCGATCACGGCTGATGCACAGAGCACACCGCCGACCAGCGCACCTATAACGCCATCGGTGGTGACGTCCTGGCCGGTAAGATAGAGCCCCTGAATGGGCGTTCGCGCTCGCAACCATTTTTGCCGGAAGCGCTGGGGGGTCGACTCAACCCCCATGAACCCGCCGCGCTCACGCTTGGAGAAAGTTTCGTAGCTCAGCGGCGTGGACACTTCCAGATAGTCCAGTGCTTCGCGGGCCTTGGGCACATGGCGGAACAATTCCTCCAGCAGACGCTCACGAATGTTCTCCTTCAGAGCAAGGTAGTCATCGCCGCGTTTCATCCAGCGCGTTCCCGCCCACTGCGCGAAATGCTCGTAGTGGGTGTAGCCGTACATCTCGACGGTAGCCTTGTTGGGGAATTGCTCGTTCCAGGACGCATCCTTGGCTGACGGAAAGGTCATGAAGACCCAGGGGAACGGTGCATTGAAGTCTTTACGGTGAGCATCCAGATTGGCCCGGAAATCCTCGTTCGGGTGCGACCAAATATTGGCCGGGGTAAAGCCCAACTCTTCTGCCGATCGCTTGAAACCAATGTTGAGGCCAACGACGGCATAGGTATCGGTGACCTTTTCCAGCAGTTGATCAACGCCAGACTCGCTGCTTACCTGGGGCGACAGCAGCCGAGAAAAGGTGTTCTGCACCCCGGCATTGCTGATGACCACCGGGCAGCGAATCTCCTCTCCCGAACTCAGGCGCACCCCCTGGGTAACCCCTTCTTCAACAAGAATCTCGCTGACCTCGGCACTGTGCAGCAACGCACCTCCAGCCCTCTCAATGATCGGAGCCATCAACTTGGAGAAGGCCATGCCGCCGCCTACCGGGTAGAACGCGCCATTCAGGTAGTGCTTGGACAACATGCAGTGCATGGCGAAAGAGCTTCTGCCAGGCTCCAGACCATAATCTCCCCAGTTGGCGCAAATCAGCGCAATCAGTTGCGAGTCCTCAATCAGCTCGGAGAGCATATCGATGGTCAAGCGATCCGAGTAGCTGTGGAAGGTGGTGCACAGCTTGTCATAGATCGCCTCGGCCTCTTCACTGGCCATGGCCTTCTGAGCGAAATAGCCCGCCGAGCTCTTCGTGACCCGACCGATAAGCTCGATGTACTGATCGATACCCTTCGCCTCGTGCGGGAAATGCTCCTTGAGCAGATCACCATAAGCTTGTGCACCGGCCGGGATATCGTAAGCCCGGTCACCGATGACCATGCGGTTGAAAATTGGTGGCAGTGACGTCCATTCCAATCCGCCACCCGTGACGTAATTGAACAACTTCCATCCGGCAGATTGCGTCGAGCCGACATCACCTATGTAGTGCATGCCGACAGTCCAGCGATAGCCGTTGCGCGAATACGCCTGGGTCGTACCACCAATCACGTTGTGCTGTTCAAGCAGTAGCACACGCTTGTCTTGCTGCGCCAGAACGGAGGCCGCGCTCAGGCCGCCCATGCCCGAGCCGATGACGATGGCGTCGAACTCGCCAGAGACGCCAGTGGTTTTACGATAAGCCTTGCCAACTGTTTCCATGGGGTATCTCCCGCTAGGAGCTATGAGGATGTTCTGTGTATTGATTCGAGACGCTGTTGCAACGGCGGATCAGAAGAATCCTTGCTGGGTGATGCCGTAGCTCACCAGCAGGTTCTTGGTCTGCTGGTAGTGTTCGAGAGCCATCTTGTGGTTCTCACGGCCCACGCCGGATTTCTTGTACCCGCCAAAGGCGGAATGCGCCGGGTACAGGTGGTAGCAGTTGGTCCATACGCGGCCAGCCTTGATCGCACGGCCCATGCGGTAGGCGACGTTCATGTCGCGGCTCCACACGCCGGCGCCCAGGCCGAACTCGGTGTCGTTGGCGATGGCCAGGGCTTCGGCTTCGTCCTTGAAGGTGGTCACACCGATCACCGGGCCGAAGATTTCTTCCTGGAACACGCGCATCTTGTTGGTGCCCTTGAGCAGGGTCGGCTGG